>Ga0307431_1000377_pt1 | contig 31120 bp, 31 predicted proteins | sample SalMarWE160170MG_FD_202155 | JGI IMG/M metagenome (GOLD analysis project Ga0307431, IMG submission 202155) | Salt marsh sediment microbial communities from the Plum Island Ecosystem LTER, Massachusetts, United States - WE1603-170 | ecosystem: Environmental > Aquatic > Marine > Intertidal zone >...
GGCAAGACGCTTGTCCAGACTGGAAGAAGGGGCAGGGAGGATTAGATATGCGACACCATGAGGGCACAAGACTTTTAAGTAATGGGATAAGAGCACTGAAAGGAACATGAGGCTATGCCAAAGGTAGCAAAGTTGTATGTCCCTTGCCCTTACTGCGGTCAGTATGGAAAAGGAACGTTTCAACTAGTGCCTAAGCCGGGGATAGAAAAGCCAGACCGTCATGATCCGTCACAATGGCACCAGATATGCACGTACTGTGGCAAAGAGGTGGATCAAGACGAAGCGATAAGAAAGTTTAAGGCCAGCGGGGGAAAGTATAAGCCACTTAGATAAGTGAGGATTAAATAATGACACAACTGAGGCTTTGCGTGAGCTGGGATATCTTTAGAGATGCGACACCGTTACACGTTTAGCCAAACTCAGGGTGTGCCGTCCTCACCGGGTCCTCCCAGGCTTCCACCTCAACTTTACCCTTATCCGTCAGGCGGTAGAAAACGCGCTTCTGCAAGAAATCGTAAATGGCAGGCTCTCGCTTGTCAGTGCGCTCTATGAGTTTTAGTATGAGAAACCAGTGGAAATACCGGCTAAAACTGGAGTAGTTCGGCCTCCTAAATGGTGCCTCATCTATCTCGGCTCTGGCTACATTTAAGCGTTCTATCTCTTCACTTAAAGCATAAAAAATGTCGGCAGCGCAGCCTTCGCCTCCATGCTCGACAAAATACCTTTTTGTAAAGATACCGGGACGATACTCGCTAGCGCCTCTCCCCCAGGGGAGGGTTATCTGCGGAGGGTCCCTGGGTTTCCCCTTCCTGGTTGATTCTTTCCGTACTTTCTTAACTCTTGGTCTTCTTTCCTTCATCTTCTTCCCATACCTTATCGTAATCCTCGTGCAAGTCGGCCACCGAATACTGTAGATAGACTGAAGTGGTCGTAGGGCTTGAGTGCCCCAAGATTTTTTGCAATCTCTCTATGCCCATGCCGCGTTTGACACAGTGGATGGCGAAGCTGTGACGAAGCAGATGGGGGTGCAACTTTCTATGCTTGGAAACAGCTGGGTCGCCTATCTCCTTTATTCCCGCCCTTCTTCCCAGTTTCCAGAATACCTGGTCAACCCTCTGCCTAGTTATAGGAAACAAAAGGTCGCCCTTGTAGGGGAATTGCTTTCTCCACGCCAAGTACCCCTTGATCAGGTCTAGGGTGCCTTCGTCAACTGGAACCACCCTTCTTCTTTCAACTGTCTTGCCGTCTCTCTTCCTCATCTTCTGCACCTTGATGACGATGGCTCTGCTCACGAAGTCTATGTCAGACACATTTATGCCGATGAGCTCTGAGACTCTGATGCCGGTTCGCCACGGGATCCGGACAAGCAGGGCATCCCTGGGGTTGGGGGCAGCGGCAATGAGGTTCTCCACCTGCTCCGGTTCAAGGTATCCTTTTAAGTCGCGTATCGGGGTAACCTGTGTCATTTTATAGACCTTATCCTTTCTCTTTCCCCTCTATTTTTAATTAGTTTTGCTCTAGGTTCCCCCTTCGCAAAAGATTTGGTTTGCAAACGTCTTCCCTCAGCCCTCTTTTGCTAGCTGTTTTTGCCCTGATTTTGGGGCAAGGCTTTGCAAAGGCTGGCCCAAAATGTCCTCCAGCGTTTTATCCTCCCGCTGCACCCTTGTCTGCACAAACCCCGGGCTAACTTTTATCCCGGTCTCTTCAAATATCCACCTTGCCGCTGCCGAATAATTGCCACAGCAGGTCTGGAGGGCTTTACAAACAATTGCAAAGGGCACATCGTATCTTTTCCGACCAATCCTATTACCCGACTTGGTTCCGTGCCGTTTTGCATAGTCCATCCCGGCCCGGACTCGCTGACTTATCGTTTGCCTCTCGAGTGCAGCCACTGCCGCCATAATATTAAAGATAAATTCACCATGGGGGGTGGTGGTATCAATAGATGGCTCCGTGTAGCTTCGAAAGCCCACCCGGTAACCCCTCAACATGTTTAGGGTATTGGCAGCGTGAATAACGGAGCGGAAGGCGCGGTCTATTTTCCAGACGAGCAGCACATCAAACTTGTGTAGAGCGGCGTCCTTCATCAGGTGTTTCCAGCCGACTCTTCCCAAGAAGTCAGCAGCCGAGGCTTCATCAACATACTCTCGGTAAACAATCCAACCCATCTCCTGGCAGTAGTCCCGGAGTTTCGATAGCTGAACCTCCGTGTTTTGGTCTTTGTCTGTTGTTGAGACTCTAGCGTAAAGGGCAACTTTCATCTCGCTCAGCTACCTTCCTTGAAGCTTCCTGACCGCATAGTTGAATAGCCCCTTGTTGTAGTGCCTCCCGACGAATTCAGCTACGAGTCTCCTCAGCACCAACTCCTCCAGCAGCCTCTCCTTTCGTTCATTGCTCAGATCTACAATTACCCTTCCGGCAGCTGCCATCGAGTATGTTCGTGCCTTCAGAATCATCTTCTACCTCCTTTAGCCACACCTCTCACATATTGGCACGCTGCCTGCCAACTGCGCTTCCTTTGCCAGTAGCTCTCCCCTTCCTTCTCAGAGCGGTCTCACTATGTCTCAGGTCGAAGAATCCCCACACCTTGAATGGCAAGCAGTAATCATCAGCCTCGCTGAACCCATAGAAGTCAGTCAAGCCGCCGACCGGATATGCGCCATAGCCAATGACATGATTGTCTGGCGGGCCTGCCACTCTTGCCCTAAGGCGGTCAGGTTCGTAATACTCAGAGAAGTACTTGTGTAGCTGTCGCAGTTCTTCTTTACTGAATGTCTCCTCAATATGGCTGGCAACATAGGGGTCAAGGTGATTGGATCCGACAGTAAAGCGCCTTGCCTCTTCCTCCGGCATATCACGATGAAACAGGTGGAATACGACCTCTTTGTATCCCGGGTACCTGTTCGTAACCAGGTGAACATAGTACCGTGGCTCCGACTGTGCCCATAACTTGGCGGTTTTTGCTTCGTCTATCAGCTCAAACCTTTGAAGGAATGACCTAATGTGGTCTTTGCCCTCCGGCCACTTACATTGCTCCCACGGCATTACGACCGTACCGCCCAAGTAGTACCCTTCTTTGTCAGTGGCGGTATACTCTCTCGGTCCCACTATGCCGACATATACTCCCTTAGCGTCCTCTGTGCAGTGCTCGCAGTTGTCACAAATCCTTTCCACCGTTTTTCCTCCTTTTCTCATTTCGCCTTCTCCTCCGCAATAACTACCTTCAGCCGCCGCGGCGCCGAATCTCCCAGGCACTCTTTCTGGATATAGAGACTGCCAACGGCGATATCCCGGCTGGTGTGGGCCTCATCGCCAAGCTCTTCTTTATACCGGATGGTATTCTTGGTCTCCTTCTCATGGCTAAATATCAGCTCTAGCTTGTCCATCAGTTGCCTCCTTCAATGTTTGTAACTTTGGTTGTAACTTTAGCCCCGGCCAGTTTCTTCGCCTCATGGACCAGCCGCAGGTGTGCCTCACTAACACCATCCTGGCAAAGCTCCTCCAGCTCTGCCACTGTGTAGACCGGATATCCCTCTGGCGTACCCTCCGCATCCTCGTCTAAAACCACGGCTATAACCTCACGACCCAGGGCGATGCACTCCCACAGGCACCAGCCCTAGGTGGCGAGCAATTCCCGGGTGCGCTGGGCTACCTCCTCGGCCTGGCCCAGCTCTTTAATGCCGGCCTGCCCTGGTATTAATCTTTCCTGCCACTTTTCCATCGGTATACCTACTTTACCGTTTTTCTTTACCTTTTTACCTCAAGGGGTCAAAGCTAGAGCAGCTTCGCTTTACCTTCTTTACCTTTTCTGGCAGAGATACACAAGAGACGCATTTATATATTCCCATTTCTCTTTTTTTCTTCTTCCATACCTTTACTTCTAAAAAGGTAAAGAAGGTAAACTCCTATTTGACTCCTCCTCAAATTGTATCTAAATTTCTTTACCTTTTTTGAGGTTAAGTGAGGTAAAGAAGGTAAAGTCAGTCTCCCACCGGTTGTTCAAACCCCGAGGTATCAAATGGTAGCCTCTCCAAATCAATCTCGATACACTTTCGGACCTTCCCCTTACTTCCTTTTTCAGTTTTGAACATCTCAAACCACTTCGCGGTATTTGTATTCAGTACATAGCCCTTTCTTTCGCAGACTTCTCGCGCCTGTCTCCGGTAGGCTCGGTCATCCAGAACCTCGACTCGCGCATTGGTTTCACGGACAAATTTCCGAAATTCAGCGAGGCAATCAGGGAGATGAATATAGAGCTTCGTATTAATATCATCGGTTGTATAGTGGATTCCGTGCTTAATGCGTGCCGTCTGGGCTAGGGTTGCTAGGGTCTCTAGAAAAATCGTTAGTCCAATTTCCTCGTGTGCCCCCCGCTCAAACAGCTCGGCGAGCAACTCACCTATCGACTCCCTTGTCCCAGCCCTGAAGGCATCCTCGGCAATTTCAACACCATAAAGTCTGGCGAAGCGCTTGAGGGCTATTAGTCCGGTGACCATAACCAAGACATTGTCCTGGACTCGGGACGGGACCTCTCGCAATGCCGCCGGCAGGAGTACCCGTGCTTCGGTCATGAGGTTATCAAGTTTAGCGCCCAGGCACCACCGAATATAGGGGAGGGCGAATCCCCCCAAGTCCAAGCCGGTCAGTGAGCTGAAAGCATGGACATAGTTTGGATTGTTGGTGAGCGTGTCGGGGTTTAAATTTACCTGAATTACTCGCTCAACTATAGCGCTTTCCAGGGCAATAGGAGTCACCTCACCGGCAAGGGCTGTTGGCGCCTGGAGATGATAGGCTTTTAGGGACAGGTCTGGTCGCCCCCGGTGTTCTATATCGCCATCATAGAGTCGCTTCAAGAAACGGATGAGCAGTCTGCTCTCGTCCTCTCTCATGTTGAAGGGCTTAAACTCGTCGATGATGATAGGTATACTGCTGGTGCCACTGAAAAGTCGAAGGAAAGTGAACGGTGTTTCGGTGGATGAGAAAAGCTCAGATTCTAAACCGAATACTCGCCACAGTAGGCTTAGCAATGATGACTTTCCACCGCCATGAGTCCCCCAGAGAACGAGCAGCGGAAAGTGGTGCAGCCGGCGCCTTATCTCGGGGACAAACGGCGTGGCGAAGAACCAGCCCAGAACCGGGAAGATCACCTTCCCTTCGTTCAGCATCAGCAGCTGGGGGACCACCTGCTTAATTAAAACTGACTCATCTTCGGCAGTGAGGTACTGCACGCGACGGTCGAACTCCACCTCACTGGGGATATAAACCAGCTCGGGGTTTTCCACCCACCCATCTTTCGACAGGACACCATCCCGCACAACCCACAAGTCCCCATTCCTGCCCAAAACTGTAGTTCCTCTCCGTATAGGCAGCTCCTCAGAGGTAACCATTGCCAGGATGGGCTGGATATCCTTGTCGGTGCCATAGCACTGCAGGTCTACATTGGGTAAGGCAGCCAAGAACTGGCGCTTCGAGTTCCATGCCTCACGCTTAAATAGGCAAGAATACTCCGCTTCACCTGTCTTGAGTATTGTATCCAGCCGCTCGTTCTCGCCGTCCAGGGTGATACGCATCCTGGGTTCAATGATAAAAGACGCTAGGGTTTTAGTGGTCGGCGGTGCGTCCTCCCTTGCTTTGGTTCTACTGATTATTCTTTTCGTGTCTAGACGCTCAAGGTAGGTTGTGCCGTCGATTGTAACGTGTAACCCCCCGGCCGCCAGCCGGTCTTTATATCCCGGCTCCTTCAGCTCGCGCAAGTCAGGCCATTTCTTATCCGCGCACCCGGCGTGTTGGCATTTAAAGCCTATCCGTCCGTTCCCGCCCTGGATGATAGCAACGCTGGTACCGGTGTGCTCTGGATTGAAAGGGCATTCCTTTAGAATGTACCTGGTGCCTCCTTGGTACGGGTCGCTAGACTTGACCTCAATGCCGTGCTCTTGCATCCAGGCCATCAGGTCAAAGCGGTGTGCAGGCCCGTGGTAGGGCCGTGTAGGCGGTGTTTCTTTCGCTGGAAGTGTGGCGGCCAGTGCCTCGAGAGCTTCTCCCGACGTTATTACCGGGGTAGTGGGCACGTCCAGAAGCCTCGCAAGTCGGTGTGGTCTGGCCGGCGTGCTATCACCCTTCCTGGCCAGTGTTCCTGGCAGCTTCCAGATACGAGCCGCGTTAAAAACGCCCGGGTCAATGGAGACCGCGGCGTCATCGAACCGCGTAGCCAGCGCGTCAAGGCAGGTTTTGATGAGATTTGTGCTAGCTTCATCATTGGGCAGGTCTACCCTCACCAGGAGGTGCGCCCCATTCCCCGAATCGCCGATTATGATGGCATCGGCTGGGAACCCCAGCCCGACCAGGTATTCCTTGATCTTCCCGGCTACTTGGATCGCAGCGTCATGTTCGGCATCGGTCGAAGATATGCCTGACGGGCGCCTGGCATCAACGTCTATGGGAAGATACCGCCGGCGGATGATATCTTTGTCCTGCGTCAAGTTCTTGGGTCCGATAGTGATGCGATTCGCGGACCGCGCCAGAAGGGCTGGGGTCAACTCATTCAAGACAACATAGACGCCGGCAGCCGAGCCGCTGAGCTTGGCGGCGGCTTCAGCAAGCTTGCTGTGATCGTCGAAGTACCCGGCCACCGTCTTACCACCAACATCAAGCGCGCGAAGTTCTACTAAGTCGCCGGGCTGGTATAGCACCGTCAGTGCCCGTCTGATTTCGGGAAGGTCACGCGCTTCACCGGTCCGCGTGGTGATCATCAGCCTAGCCCTCTATCATTGTGGAGCTTTTGAAAATGGTGCGTTAGCAAAGTGGGGCACTCTGGGGAAAATCTTGTTCCTTGACTTTGCCCCTGGTTATGATTTATATTGGTAGTAGAAGTAGAGTAGTCCATTAAGTCATCTCCTCGACCTTCCTAAATAAAGCCCCTGAATCAGCCTCAGGGGCTTTGCTCATTATTGAGGCTTGGCGCCATTTTCCCCAGCGCCACTGAGCCACGCCAGGAAGGCGGCGCGAGGAATGATAATTTTACGAGGGGAGATCCTGATCGAAGGTATGGATCCATTTTTCAGGCCCGCATACAAAACCGACCTGGAACAGCGTAGGATTTTCCGTACTTCGCTGGGGGTCAGCACCAACGCTTCACTATCGTTTCCCACCGCCCACCTCCTCACTCAGCTTGACGGGATGCCTTTGGAGCTCGCCTTCGATTTCCTCGAAGGTATAAAGGACCCCCTCAAAACTGTTGTACTGAGCTACTGCCTTAAATTGCTCTAGGAATTTCGTGATAGTTAGTCCGCGCTTTTCTGCTTCCCTCTCAATAACTACCCTGGGGATTGATACAACAATATTTAGACCATTCTCACCAAGGGCACGCATCTTGTAGCGTCGCTTGTAAGCATCTTTGATCACGGTCATAACTCCCCCCTTGACAAGCTTATCCCATTACTTGTATCATAAAACGTAGCAGGAATGAGTGTCAATAGTGATAGCTGATGATTATTTACTCCTATAAGCAGACATAATTGTCTGCTTACTAATAGTGCCGATGGTGAAACTGTCACGAAATGAGGAGGCATTAAAATGGTAAGACGCAGAGGTAATCGGGTGACTGATGACCAAGTTAGGCGAATGGTCGAGCTCGACCGTCAGGGCCAGTCGATTTCAGCCATAGCCCGGGCCGTCAGGTGCCATCGTCAGACAGTTAAGGCTTATCTGGCGGGACGGCGAGGGGATATTCTTGCTGACGAAATTAAAAAGCAATTGCTGACAAACGAGCAACTGAAGCACCTGGATGATCTCACCCAATTTGCGGTTTCCCTGGTAGGTCATCTCACCATGCCCGATTCACCTGCTGAGGATCGGGACGTTGTGGCAGTACTTGATCCCCTGTTGCCCAAGGATTTGCCTCAGGGATTTGATTCGGCTTCTCGGGAGGCAAGGAGAAAACAGCGGCAGACGGAGCGCCAGAACAAAATGCTTTTTGAGTCCCTTCGACAGCATACCGGTGGAAAAGGGTGGTGGCAAGCCTTCGAGGAGTGGCAACAGGCTTGGGGTACCTGTGTTAGTGCTCTTGCAGAAATCAGAGAAGAAGCCCCCAAAGTGGTGGAGGATTTTATGAACCAAAAGCCGGGCCTCAAAGAAAAAGTTGAGGAGAAAACCGGCGAAAAAGATGTTCTAGAAAGGATAGTAGAGGGGGTCATTTGGGCAGCATGGCAAGTTGCCACGGCTAGCAATCCCGAGGAGGAACTTAAGCTTCGGAATTTTCGAGTTCTACCAGTTGCCCAACAGCTTAGAGTTACAACCGGCCCTTATGAGTCAAGACTTATATTTAGTGAAACTGAGGCTGCGCTGGCTCAAGAGGTGGCAACGGTGTGTAACCTTGCGCTCCAAAACTTGTACCCGCGATACATGGCCGACGAGATACAGGAGATGCGTTACAGGATGGATGAAAAAATTGAGGAGATTGACGACGCGTTGGACCCGTTCATACTGCGCCCCCTATTAGTTCGCACGCGGTGTGAGTTGTGTCCTGTATAATGGGGAAGTCGAAATTTAAAATCTAAAGAAAGGAGATAGCTATGAGAGGACACATTCGGAAAAAGGGACAGCACTCTTGGCAGGTAAGCACTGATGTCGGCTCTGGGCCAGATGGCAAGCGGCGCCGGATCTATGAGACGGTCAGGGGTGGTAAGAGGGACGCACAACGCCGACTCCACGAGCTAATTGCCGGCCTAGAGAAGGGTGTTTACTCCTCGCCCGGGCGGCTCACCTTGGGAGAGTATCTTCGCCGGTGGCTTAAAGATTATGTACAGCCCAACCTCAGCCCCAGGACTGCCGAAGGTTATGAGCACATCTGCAACCATTACTTTTTACCAAGCCTGGGGAATATAAAATTGGGCGGATTAAGGCCGGAGCACTTACAGCATTACCAGTCTGAAAAGCTATCTGGCGGCCTGAGTGCTCAGACGGTAAGACATCACTATATGACCCTTCACAGAGCACTGCAAACGGCTGTGGAGTGGGGATTACTGGCCAGGAATCCCACCGATGCTGTAAAACCGCCTCATGCTCAGGCCGTTGAAATGCAGACCTGGGATGAGGATGATATTGGCAGCTTCCTTGAAGCTGCCAGACCGACACCCTACTTTGCCTTATTCCACACTGCCTTTTTTACCGGCATGAGGCGAAGCGAACTTTTGGCTCTCAGGTGGTGTGACCTTGATTTACTGCTCTGCCAAGTTTATGTTACCCGGAGCCTGCATGTGTTGAAGGGTGGCCGTGTAGTTGTCAGACAGCCAAAAACAGCTAAGGGGAAGCGTAAGATAGCCCTTTCACCACTAGCCGTATCAGTACTGAGAGAGCATCAGGAAAAGCAGAGACTGGATAGGGCAATGCTGGGGATATCACTAAAAGATGACGATTTAGTTTTCAGCGACTTTGAAGGCAAGCCGCTTCTACCGAATACCGTGACTCATGCCTGGATTAAGCTGGTGAGACGCACCAGCCTAAAACCCATACGCTTACATGATGCAAGACATAGCCACGCGAGTATTTTGCTAAGGCAGGGAGTACACCCAAAGATTGTCCAGGAAAGGTTAGGGCACGCCTCTATTCAAGTAACGCTCGATACGTATAGCCACGTAGCACCCGGACTTCAGGAGGCGGTTGCCGCTCGCTTTGACCAGGCTTTCATCGCAAGGTATAATGAGCACGAGAAAGAGGTGGCTGACAAAAATGTCGCCTATTTGTCGCCAACTCCTGATATTATGTCCAGTAGACCATAAAATTTAGCTTCAGGCGCCTATAGCTCAGCGGACAGAGCATCGGTCTTCGGAACCGAGTGTCGTGGGTTCGAATCCCTCTAGGCGCGTATCTGAGCCACCCCATTTTGGGATATTCTACTTAAGAAAGGAGAGTATCTATGAACTATCACACCACCATGAGCAAGAAAACCTTGATGAATCTATTTGGACTGGCAAACACCGGCGCCCCCGGCAAAGCCGCCACGCCTTACCATGACCTTGACGAGGTCAAGTCGTCACCGGCAGCGGGGAGGAAAATGCCCCGATGGATAAAGGAGGTCGATAAACCCACCGTGGAGATTGACTGGAGCCTGATGAAGCGCTTCAACTGCAGCAATATCATGTTTAACGATGGCTTTGCCCAGGCAGTCGGCCCCGATAATGCCATGAAGCTGGGGGGACGTGCCGCCGAGAAGAGTAAACAAAGCATACTTAACCAAGAACCGGGGTTCACCCTCAGGGACAAGGCACTGGGTGCCGGCGGATGGGTAACATCACTCTTGTCAGCAGAGCATGCCTTCCTCGGCCCCGGGTTCAATGTTCCAGCAGAATTCTGTGCCATACCCGAAGACTTTAGCTATCCCCGCTACGAGGGTACACCCGAGGAAAACACGCGGATGGTCCGGGCGGCGGCTAAAATCTACGGGGCCGCCTCGGTAGGTGTAGTCGAGCTTGACCAAAACACCCGCAAGCTAATCTATTCACATGATGGTTGGGATGGCAGGGACTGGGAGTTTGAAGATGTAGACAAGGCCTACGAGAATAAAAAGAAGAAGGTGATACCCTACAAGGCGCAATGGGTCATTGTCTACACCGTCCGGATGTCCCAGCCATCTATGGCCCTGGCACCCAGCGCATTGGAAGAAGCCGCCACCTCCATGGGTTATTCCGAGGGCACCTCGGTCCAGCTCCGCCTCCAGCAGTTCATAACCAGGCTGGGCTACCAGTGCCTGGCGGACGGCAACATGGGCACCTTGGGCAACAGCCCCGGCTTCGGCGTACTGGCCGGGCTGGGTGAGCTGAGCCGTCTGAACCGGATGATTTCGCCCCGATGGGGCCCCATGGTGCGGGTATTCAAGGTAATTACCGACCTGCCGCTGGCTCCCACCAAGCCGATAGACGCCGGTATATTCCACTTCTGCCGCACCTGCAAGAAGTGTGCCGAGTTCTGCCCCACTAATGCCCTCAGCATGGAAACGGAACCTACATGGGAGGTACAGGGGCCATGGAACAACCCCGGCATCAAGACATACTACGAAAAAGCACCCAACTGTTTTTCGGGTTGGCTGAGTCTGGGCGGGCATGATTGCGGCATCTGCCTGGCCAGCTGCCCCTTCTCCAAGCAGGATAGGTCGTTTATCCATATACACGATTTCGTCAGGCAGGTTATAGCCACCACACCGGCGTTCAACGGCATGTTCCACAAGCTAGACACCGACCCGGGCTTCGGCAAGAACCCGGAGGCGTGGTGGGAGCTCGACCTGCCCCCGCACGGCTATAACAACACTCAGGGGATGTAGCCCCGTTTGACAGATAGGCTCGCTTATGCTATCATAGCCGAAGTTGTAACGGAGTACTAACTGAAGATGAATAATACTGGCATCAAGGTATCCCTCAACGCATACTATTGTTACTACGGGTATTACTACCCGGCTCCAGCGCTGGGAGGCTTGATGCGCACATAGCATTTGACGGTACTAAACCAGACTAAAGATAAGAGCCCCCCAGCGGGGCTCTTTCTCATTACTGTAAACTAGAGAGGTAAAGGGTTGATGTCAGAAAAGCTTAAGATTATACGCACCACCACCTGGTCGGCCGGACCCGGCTGTCATGGTGGTTGTGGAGTTCTGGCCTACATCAAGAACGGCAAACTGGTCAAGGTAGAAGGCGACCCAGACCACCCCTGGAACCAGGGACGGCTCTGCTCCCGGTGCCTGGCCATGACCCAGTATGTCTATCACCCCGACCGCCTCACCCATCCCCTCAAGAGAGTGGGCAAACGCGGGGAGGGCAAGTGGCAGGAGATTTCCTGGGACGAGGCCTTTGACCTCATCGAAACAAAGATGAACAAAATCCGGGAAGAGTTCGGCCCGGAGAGCGTTATCTTCGCCATGGGCACCGGCCGGGACATCGGCCCCTGGATATGCCTGCTGGCTTACGCCTACGGCAGCCCCAACGTCATGTTTGCCCTAAGCGGCGTTGCCTGCTACAGCCCCAGGATAGCCGCCGTGGAAATGGTGCAGGGCGATTATTGCATACTGGATGCCGCCCAGTGGTTCCCCAAGCGCTACGACGACCCCCACTACAAAATCCCGGAGTGCATCATCGTCTGGGGCTATAACATTCCGGCCTCATGCCCCGATAATGTTTTCGGCCACTGGATTATCGACCTCATGAAGAAGGGCACCAAGATTATCGCCATCGACCCCAGGCTGTCCTGGTTCGCCTCAAGGGCCGAGAAATGGCTCAGCCTCCGCCCGGGGACTGACGGCGCCCTGGCCATGGGCTTTCTCAATGTGATTGTCAACGAAGGCCTTTATGATAAAGACTTCGTCGAAAAATGGACCAACGCCCCCCACTTAATCAGGAGCGATACCGGCAAGCTGCTCCGGGAAAACGACTTAACAAAGGGCGGCTCCCCGGCTAACTTCGTCATCTGGGATAAAGCCAGTACTCGCCCGGCAGTCTGGGACTCCGGGAATGTGGCTTATAAACAGAACGACGTAAAGCCAGCCCTGGAAGGCGAATTTAAAATCAGCCTTGCCGACGGTGCCACGGTAACGGCCAAAACAGTCTGGGCAGCATTCTGTGAAGAAGTAAACAACTACCCGGCAAAGCGGGTATCGGAAATCACCTGGGTCCCGGAAAAGGATATCATTGAGGCGGCCCGGCTCTACGCCAAAAGCAAGCCGGCTTCTATCCACTGGGGGGTGCCTATAGATATGACGCCGGCCATCACCCCCACCGTCCAGGCAATTACCAACCTGTGGTGTATTACCGGCAATCTGGACATACCCGGCGGCAATGTCATCGCAAGGTACGCCTTCGACGCCGTCGCCTATGCCCTGCCCGGCGCCGAGGGGGTCATCAAGCTGGAATCTAAAGAAGCCGATAAGAAAAGAATTGGCGCCGACCGCTACGGCCCCTTGAACAAGTTTATCCTGAGAGCCCAGCCTGACCTAGCTCTGGAACAGATTTTTAGCGAAAAGCCCTACCCCATCAAGGGAATGTGGATACAGAGCTGCAATCCGGTGGCCGGCATCGGCCTTGACCCTAAGAGATGGGTAGAAGCGCTCAAAAAGCTGGACTTCGTGGTAGCCGTTGACCTCTTCATGACTCCCAGCACCCAGCTCGCCGACGTGGTGCTACCGGCGGCCAGCTTTCTTGAAAAGGACGGCGTCCGAAGCTGGTGGATACCCCTGCAGACCATCAACAAGGCGATTACCGTCGGCGAATGCAAACCCGATGTGGAAATCAACTTCGAGCTGGCTAAAAGGTTCGACCCCAACCTCCGTTGGAAAAACATCTACGAGCTCTTTGACGAGATTATCAAGCCCTCGGGCTTAACCTTTAAGCAGCTTCAGGAGAAAGGCTGGGCTTTCCCACCCCAGGGACACCCCAGCACCCCCTACCACCGCTTCGAAAAGGGGCTGCTTAGGCCGGATAAAAAGCCCGGTTTCCAGACACCCTCGGGCAAGATTGAGCTGTATTCTTCACTGCGGGAGGAGTGGGAGCTGGAGCCCATCGCCCACTATGAAGAACCCCCCTTCACCCCGGTAAGCCAGCCCGAGATGCTTAAAAAATACCCGCTAATTCTCTCCACCGGGAGGCGCTCGCCGGTATACTTCCACACCGAACACCGCAACATCCCCTGGCTGCGCAAGATTGACCCCGACCCGGTCGTTGAAATCAACCCCCAGACCGCCCGGTCACTCGGCATTGAAAACGGGCAGTGGGTCTGGGTGGAAAACTGGATGGGCAGGTGCAAGCTCAAGGCCAAGGTTACCGCGGTGGTGCCCCGCTGGATGGTAATGGCGGCTCACGGCTGGTGGTTCCCGGAAAAACCGCCCCAGGAGCCCTCTCTCTTCGGGGTGTGGGAATCAAACATAAACCAGCTCATCCCCATGGGTGCCCAGGGCAAGGACGGGCTGGGTGCCCCCGTGAAACACCTGCTCTGCCGAATATACAAGGTTAGTGAGGAGGAAGATAATGCCTGAAAAAACCCGGTACGGCCTGCTTATTGACTATGAATACTGCACCGGTTGCTATGCCTGCCAGGTCGCCTGCGCCCAGGAATACGGCTGGCCGGCGGGCATGTCCGGAATGAAAGTGATTGAAGTCGTCCAAGAACTCCCCAACGACAAGGCATACCTTGCCTACCTGCCCTTCCCCACCGAGCTGTGCACCCTGTGCGCCGGTCGCACCAAAAAGGGGCTGGAGCCGGCCTGTGTCAAGCACTGCATGGCTGCCTGCATGAAACACGGCAAGGTAGAAGAGCTGGCCCAGGAGATGGGCAACAAACCCCGGATGGTGCTCTGGGCGCCGCGCTAGCCGTTACCGATAAAACGCCCCGGCGGACTACCGGCTACGGGTATTGACATTCAACTCCAAAAAGTTCAGAATGGGAACGCCCTTGCGTAGCGGAAGGGCTGATGCGCCCTCGAAGCCTATACACTTTCGGGGCATGGTATATCCTAAAGTTACTTATCATTCCAGGTCAAAAAGACCGGGAAAACTAAACCGAAGGAGGTGCCGGAGAAGTCAATAAACAGGTCGCCACACTAAACATTAGTTAATTAAAGAGCCCAATAATTTAGGTTAAGGAGGTAAGGAAATATGGCTGGAAATCTGGTTAACGCACTAGCTGATTTAAAGGAAGAAGAGGCTCTAAAGATTGTTAAAGATAGGCTAAATGCCGATGAAGAGCCACTCAAAATTCTGGAAGACGCCAGAAAAGGCATGGAAATCGTAGGCAAGCGATTTGCCGATAGCGAGTACTTCATACCCGACCTGATCTACTCCGGAGAGATACTGAAGGAAGCAACCGAGCTGGTCAAGCCCAAGCTGACCAAGGCAACGGAGAGCAAGAAGCTGGGCAAGATTGTCTTCGGCACCGTGGCCGGTGATATACACGATATCGGCAAGGACATCGTCGCCTTCATGCTCGATGTCAACGGCTTCGAGGTTATAGACCTCGGTGTGGATACCCCGGCGCAGAAGTTCATCGATAAGGCAAAGGAAACGGGGGCTCCCATCGTTGGCCTGAGCGGATTTTTGGCACTGTCTTTTGACTCCATGAAAGACACCGTAGAAGCCATACAAGCCGCCGGCTTAAGGGACAAGGTAAAGATCATGATTGGCGGCGGTCAGATAAGCGAGGAGATAAGGAAATACACCGGCGCCGATGCCTTCGGTAAAGATGCTATGGCCGCAGTTGCCCTAGCCAAGAAATGGGTTATTGCCGACTAAGTATCCTCAGCGAGAAAGCGCAGAAGGAGATTAAAGATGGCAAAGCAATGGAAAGAGATGTCACCGGATGAAAAACAGGAGGAACTGTTCAACCGGTGGTTCTCACCAAAAGACCCCCAGGGGAACGACCTCAAGTTCCAGAGCCCCCAGGCCGAAAAAGCATACAAGGAAAGATTAACCAGGATAAAAGACGCCATTCAAATGAAGAAAACGCCGGACAGGGTGCCGGTCATCCCGCTTCCCAACTTTTCCCCCGCTTTCTATGCCGGGTTCACCCCCCAGGAAGTAATGTATGACTACGACAAATGCGCCCAGGCCTGGAAGAAATTTGTCCTGGACTTTGAGCCGGATGCGCAGATGGGCTGCGCCGGGCCCGGCCCGGGCAAGTTCTTTGAAACACTTGACTATAAACTATATTCATGGCCCGGCCACGGAGTTTCTCCCAATGCCTCATACCAGTGTAACGAAGACGAATACATGACGGCCGATGAGTATGATGCCCTGATTGACGACCCGTCTAATTTCTTCAGCAATACCTACCTGCCACGCGCATTCGGCAAATTAGAAGGCTTCAGGATGCTCCCGGCGCTCACCGGCATACTTGAAATATACGGCGTTGCCTTCAACTTCATACCCTTCGGCCTGCCTCCCGTTCAAGAGAGCTACAAGGCGCTATTTGAAGCCGGCGCTGAAGCCCTGAAATGGGCAGGAGCTGTAATGGGCTTCGATGGTGAGATGGCGGCATCAGGATACCCCGCGTTTCTCGCCGGATTCACCAAGGTACCCTTTGACGTAATTGGCGACACCATCAGGGGCACCAGGGGGGTAATGCTGGATATGTACCGCCAGCCCGATAAGCTTATCGAAGCCATGGAGAGGCTAACGCCACTCATGATTAAGATGGGGGTAGATGCCGCCAAGATGAACGGAAGACCCCTGGTATTCATGCCCCTGCACAAGGGCGCCGACGGCTTCCTCTCCGACAAGCAGTTCAAGAAATTCTACTGGCCCTGCTTCAGAAAGGTCTTGATGGGCTTAATAGATGAAGGGGTAGTGCCATTCCCGGTGGCTGAGGGCGGCTACAACTCGCGCCTGGAGGTCATTAAAGACCTGCCCAAAGGCAAGACCCTATGGATGTTCGATACCACCGACATGGCTAGAGCCAAGAAAACCATCGGCCAGGTCGCCTGCATATCCGGCAACATGCCCACCGACCTGTTAGCCGTAGGCACACCGGAACAGGTGAAAGACTACGCCAAAAAACTCATTGATGATGCCAGTAAAGGCGGCGGCTATATCATGGCCAACGGTGCTTTCTTTGATAAAGTCAAGGGAGAGAACCTCAAGGCAATGGTCGACGTCACCAAGCAATACGGTGTCTACAAATAGGCGTTAAAGCTGCTTTAGAAAATTAAAGGGCTAGACTGGAAACCGAGTAAGTTGTACTTGTAAGAATATATCGGAGGTAGTAAAGATGGAAAAGAAATGGGAAGAGCTAACACCGGCGGAAAAACAGGAAGAGATGTTCAACCGGTGGCTTTCGCCCAAAGACCCCCAGGGGAACGACCTCAAGTTCCAGAGCCCCCAGGCAGAAAAGGTATATAAAGAAAGGGTAACTAGGCTGAAGGATGCCATTCAGCTCAAGAAACTGCCGGATAGGGTGCCGGTTTTCCCCATGCTCAGCTTTTTCCCCGCCTTCTATGGCGGTATAAACACCCAAGAAGCTATGTATGACTACGAAAAGCTGGCCGAGGCTACCAGGAAATATGTCCTGGATCTTGAGCCCGATTTCCAATTCGGTATCGGCCTGGCCACCCCCGGCAGGGTCTATGATATCCTTGACTACAAGCTTTACGCCTGGCCCGGACACGGCGTCTCACCCAGAAGCACCTACCAGTGTCAAGAAGCAGAATACATGATGGCTGATGAATACGACGCCTTCATTCGTGACCCGTCCTATTTCTTCACCAACATCTACTTCCCGCGCATCTTCGGCAAACTGGAAGCCTTCAAGATGCTCCCCAATCTGCCCACCACGCAGGAAATCGTCTTTGTCGGTCCTAATATCATACCCTACGGCCTGCCCCCCGTCCAGGAAGCCTACAAGGCTCTGTTTGAAGCCGGCGCCGAAGCCCTTAAATGGGCAGGGGCTGTCGGTGCCTTCAATGATGAGATGACAGCGCTGGGATTTCCCGCCGGTGGCGGCGGTTTCACCAAAGCACCCTTTGACGTAATCGGCGATACTCTAAGGGGCACTCGCGGGATAATGGTGGACCTATACCGGCAGCCCGATAAGATACTGGAAGCCGTTGAGGCGTTAACACCGCTTATGATTAGTATGGGAGTAAGCGCCGCCCAGATGGCTGGCAACCCGCTGGTAATGATACCCCTCCACAAAGGGGCTGACGGCTTCCTCTCCGATGAGCAGTTTAAGAAGTTCTACTGGCCCTGTTTCAGGAATGTTCTCACAGGCTTAATTAACGAAGGCTGCGTTCCTCTCCCCTTTGTCGAAGGCAGCTATAACACCCGCCTTGAAATCATCAAGGACATACCCAAAGGAACCACCTTCTGGGTCTTCGACGCCACCGACATGGCTAAGGCTAAGAAAGCCCTCGGTGATGTCGCCTGCATCGGTGGCAATGTCCCCACCGACCTGCTGAGCGTCGGCACACCCCAGCAGGTCAAAGACTACGTCAAAAACCTCATAGATACCTGCGCCCCGGGCGGCGGCTATGTCGTATCCAACGGGGTTGCCGCCGACGATGTCAAGCCGGAAAACGTAAAAGCCATGATTGACTTCACCAAGGAGTACGGCGTCTACAAATAGACAATAACGGGGAGAAGCTATGCCGGTAATCCGTGATATCCCCTTAAGCCTCAAGACCGGGGCAGTGCTGCGCCGGCAGGGGTTTGGAGGAAAAGCCAAGGTCCGGCCTGAGATAAAAAACCTGATTGAGGAGTTGCTGGCCAGCGTAGAGAGCAATCACCTGCTGGAGCTGGCGGCTGCCTACGAATACTACACGATATTCGGGATGAGCGGCGTCCAGATATCACTGGAGGGCGATAAAGCGGTACACGGCCCGGCACTACCGGCCCTCTTCCCCAAGGCTAGAGAGCTGGCCGTTATAATCTGCACCATCGGCCCTAAACTGGAAAAACAGGCCAGCGACTACACCCAAAACGGCGAGGCTCTGCGCGGCATGCTCCTGGACGGCATCGGCAGCGCCGCTGTGGACATGCTAATCCCGGAAGTCATCAAGCCCATCGCCGCTAAGGTTGCCTCGCGGGGCTATGAGGTAAGCAGCCCGGTCAACCCGGGTATGCCCGGTTTCGCCATGACCGAGCAGTGGAATTTAATGGAACTGTCTCAAGCCCATCAAATCGGGGTTAGCCTTACCCAATCGGGAATACTTATTCCCCGCAAATCGGTCTCCATGGTCGTTGGCATCGGCACCAAGATGACCCGGTGGACGCAGGCACAGGTCTGCGCCCGCTGCAGCCTCAGGGAGACCTGCCTCTATAAAGTAAAGGAGTAAACTAGAAAAAAATGACCACCTGCAAAGTTGATTTTGAGCCGGTAGGCAGAAGAGGGGAATGCCAGAAAAAAGAATCCCTGCTGGCCTGCGCCCGCCAACTCGGTGTCGGCATCAGCAGCATCTGCGGCGGCAAGGGAATCTGCCACTCCTGCAAGGTGCAGATCTTAAGCGGCATCGTCTCCAAACCAACACCCGGCGAACTGGAAACCTTCTCCCCCCAGGAGCTGAAAGCGGGCTGGCGTCTCGCCTGCCAGACCTACCCCCACACCGATGTCAAGGTAAACGTGCCCGCCGAATCAATGACCACCCCCCAGCGCCTCCAGGTGGAGGGACAGGAGGTAATAGTTCGCCCTCAAGCTCCGGTTCAGGCCTACCCCATCAAACTGGCTATACCGTCACTGGAAGCACCGCAGGCTGATGCCGATAGCCTGCTCCAGACGCTCAACCAAAAACACAGGCTAAACTGCAAACGGGTTGATATCGGTGCCCTGCGCGTCCTCTCCGACCAGCTAAGGTCGTGGAAGTGGCAGTGCCAAGCAGCCGTCCGCAACGACCAGGTGATAGCCCTGCTGCCCCCCAAAAGCCACCCCCTGGGACTGGCTATAGACCTGGGCACCACCAAGATTGCCGGCTATCTAGTTAATTTGAGTGACGGCAAAACTTTAGCCGCCAAGGGGGTGATGAACCCCCAGATAAGCCACGGTGAGGACATCATCAGCCGCATTAGCGAGGCGGTGCACTCGCCGGAAGAGAGGGTTCAGATACAGCAGCTGGCGGCGGAAGCCATCAGCGGGCTGGGCGCCGAACTCTGCGCCGAAATCAAAGCCAAACCCGATGAAATCGTCGAGGCGGTGGTCGTCGGCAATACCGCCATGCACCACCTCTTCCTCGGCCTGCCGGTAAGGCAGCTGGCACTGGCTCCTTTCATCCCAGCGGTCAGCCGGGCTCTGGAGGTTAAGGCACGCGATTTAAACCTGAACTTTGCTCCCGGCGCCTACGTGCACCTGTTGCCCAACCTGGCCGGCTTCGTCGGCGCCGACCATGTCGCCATGCTGCTGGCCACCGGAGTTACCCAGAAAAAGGGTCCCATAGTGGCACTGGATATCGGCACCAATACCGAAGTCTCCCTAATCCATGACGGAAATATCGTCACCACCTCCTGCGCCTCCGGCCCCGCCTTTGAAGGCGGCCATATCAAGTACGGCATGCGGGCGGCAGAAGGAGCCATCGAGCGCCTGCAGATAAGCGGCGACAGCATCAAGTACCAGACCATCGGCGAAGCGCCGCCGGTAGGCATCTGCGGCTCCGGGATTCTCGATGCCCTGGCACAGCTCTATCTATCCAAAGCCGTCGATGAAGGCGGCCGGCTAAACGCCGACCACCCCCGCGTCCGCAGCTACCGGAAACTGCGCGAGTTTATCCTGGTCAGCAAGGAGGAGCGGGGCGGAAAGTCGGCTATCACCATCACCCAGCGCGATGTGAGAGAACTACAGCTGGCTAAAGCCGCCATTCGCAGCGGCATCCAGGCGCTCCTTGAGGCAAGCGGCGTAACCGAAAAAGAGATAAAGCAGGTAATCATTGCCGGCGCCTTCGGCACCTACATCAATGTCGCCAGCGCCATAGAAATCGGCATGCTGCCCTCACTGCCGCTTAACCGCTTCCTTCAAGCCGGAAATGCCGCCGGTATGGGCGCCAAGCTGTCGCTGATTTCCCTGAAACAGCGGGCTCAAGCCCAGGCGCTCACCTCCCGTGTCCGCTATGTCGAACTGGCCAGCGCCCCCGATTTCGAGCATGTCTTCATGCAGGCGAGCTACCTGGGGCGCTACCGCATTATCAACGGCAAAAGAGAGAAAATCGGCTGAGCGCCGATTCACCTCTTTGAATTACCCTTAGCCTTATTCTCCTTCTCCTCGCCCTTGGTAAAATCTCTCAGCTTTTCCGCCAGAGAGGTCAGGCGCTTTTGCACCCGGTCGTTAATGGAACCCGGCGCAAAGCTGCCGTCTTTACGATGCTTGCCCGCCTTCACCCCGGTGAGCACCTCGATGCCCTGGTCAATGGTGCTTACCGGGTAGATATGGAACTTGCCATCTTTAACCGCCGCCGCCACCTCTTCTTTCAGCATCAAGTTCCTGACATTGGAGGCGGGGATAAGCACCCCCTGCTCCCCGTTCAAGCCTTTGGCACGGCAAACCTCAAAGAAGCCTTCAACCTTCTCGTTGATGCCCCCGATAGCCTGCACCTCCCCCTTCTGGTTAACCGAGCCGGTAACGGCAATGCCCTGCTTTATGGGCACATCGGCAAGGCGGGAGAGAATAGCGTAAAGCTCGGTGCTGGAGGCGCTGTCGCCCTCTATCTCTCCGTAGCTCTGCTCAAAGACCAGCCTCGCCGAAAGGGACAGCGGGGTATCGCCGACAAACTTATCGGCGATGTAGCCGTTGAGTATCATCACCCCCTTGGTGTGGAGGCGGCCCCCAGCTTGGCTTCCCGCTCGATATCAATCAGCCCCTCCCGACCCAGGCCCACGCTGGCGGTTATCCGACTGGGACGGCCAAAGGCAAAATCGCCCAGGTCAATCACCGAAAGCCCGTTCACCTGCCCCGCCTCCTCCCCCCTGGCGTCAATCATAATCGTGCCGTCAGCCATCATCTCATTGACGCGCTGCTGGATGAGGTTGGAGCGGTATACCTTCTCCTCAAGGGCTTTCTCTATATGCCTGCCTTCGATATGCTTGGCTTTAGCTTCCTCCGCCCAGAAGCTGGCTTCACGCAGAATATCAGCGATATCGGCAAAGAGGGCAGACAGCTTTTTCTGGTCACCGGCCAGCCGCGAGCTGTGCTCGATAATCTGAGCTAAAGCGTCCCGGCTCAGGTGCTTCAGGTTCTCGCTGTTGCAGATACGGCAGATAACAGCAGCGTAATCCTTAAGGTTAGCGTTGGTCCGGTCCATGCGGCTGTCAAAATCAGCCTTAACTTTAAATAACTCCTTGAAGTCCGTATCCAGCCTGAGTAACATGTAGTAAAACATGGGCTCCCCGATGAGCACCACTTTCACCTCCAGCGGTATGGGCTCCGGCCTCAGGCTCTTGGTCACCACAAAGCCAAGCCGCTCGCCCAGCTCCTCGATAACCAGCTTGCCATCACGTAACGTTCTCTTCAAACCCTCCCAGGACTGAAAGTTGGTCAGTATATCCTCGATTCTGACCACCAGGTAGCCGCCGTTAGCGTGGTGCAGGGAGCCGCCCTTAATCATGGTGAAATCGGTAGACAAAGCCCCGAACTGGGCTTCTTTTTCCATACGCCCGAAGAGGTTGTTAAAGGTAGGGTTCAGCTCCAGGATAACCGGCGCCCCCTTCACCTCCGAGTTGTCCACCAGCAGATTAACCTCGTACTTCCTTAAGGACTGTTTCTGAGCCATCTCCCGCATGGCGGCCAGGGGGTCTCCGTCCTGGGCTTTAGGCTCAGCCCGGAACTGCTCAAAGTGCTCGATGATATCCTGCTCCACATCCTTCAGGTAGGCAACCACCCCGGGCAGCTGGCGGTACTTTTCTTCCAGCTTATCAAAGAGGTGCTTAACGGAGTAACCAGCCACCTCACGGTCGGTATCTTCCAGTTGCTTATCAATGGCGCTCTGCTCGGTACTCAGCTTGGCGATGTGCGCCTTCAGCTCGTCGGTTAGTTCATCCTGCTTCTTTTTTAACGCCTCTCGCTCGGCATCGCCCAGCTTGTTATAGGCCTCCTCACTCATCGGCTCGCCGTTAGCTGCCGGTACAAAAACCACCCCCACCGGCGTCGCCTGGAGGACAAACCCCTTCTCCCTGGCCTTCTTTTCCAGCATCTTGAACACCGCTGCCCTCTTCTTGTTAAAATCTTCGGTTATTTCCTCCCGCCGTTCAGAGTATTCCTTGCTGGTAAAGGTCTGGACCAGGCTGCGCCGGGCGCTATCAACGGCCACTTCCATATCCTTGCGCAGAGTTTTGCCCATGCCCGCCGGTACCCCCAGGGCGTGGGGGCAGTAGGAATCACGGAAGTTATGCACGTAACACCAGTCGGAGGGGGTTTCCTTCTTGGCGGCCAGTGCTTCCATAAAGGACTTTATGGCCGTGGTTCGGCCGGTGCCGGCCAGGCCGGAGACATAGACATTGAAACCGGGCTTGCCGATGTTAAGGCCGAATTTAAGCGCGCTCAACGCCCTGGCCTGGCCGATGATGCCGTCTTTGGGCTTCAGCTCCTCGGTGGAATCACAATTGAACACGGTCGAGGGGCACTGCAGTCTCACCTGCTCGGCGGAAAGTTCCTTAACCATGGCTCACCTCCCTTTAGCGCAGTCTATATAATAGCAGATGTTGCCCCCATAGCATATACCATCATATACCACAAACGGAACAGTATCTAGATAGTGTATACACATGATTATCAACCTCACCCCCTTTGTCCCCCTCTCCATTCTTGGAGAGGGGGAAAGTAAATAAAAAAGAGGGGCTGACGCCCCTCTTAAACACCCCGCTTTTAGAGAGTGTTTAACTACCCACCTTGACCTACCCTCAAAGGTTTAACCTTTAAGACTCCCTTTCCACCCCTTCTCCCCCCACCCGACAGGGACAAAAAGAAATACCACCCAATGGGGAGAAATTGAGAGACTGAAAGAGAGGCAGAGTCTCAATGGGGCGGGAGGGTATGGGAAGAAAAACACCGGAATAAAAAAGGGGCAATATCGGGGATGGGCTTCAAGTCTTGGAGGTGCCGGCATCAACCAGGTCAGCCGATTTTTTGATGCGGAGAAAGGCATCCACTACTTTAGGGTCAAACTGGCTAGCCCGGTTATGTTCTATCTCATCACAGGCAGTCTTGATGCTCTGTGCGGCACGGTAGGGACGCCCGGAGATAATAGCGTCATAGGTATCAGCCACCGCCAGGATGCGAGCGGCCAGCGGTATCTGCTCGCCGGCCAGCCCGTCTGGATAACCGGCGCCGTCGTAGCGCTCGTGGTGGTGTCTCACCGCCTTCAGGATTACCTCATCCTCGACGATAGGCGTCAGGATATGCTCCCCGATTTTGGAGTGGGACAGTATATGCTGGTATTCCTCTTCGTTTACCTTGCCCGGCTTATTCAAGACCGCCTCCCTCACCCCAATCTTGCCGATATCATGAATTAAGCCAGCCAGCCTTATTTGCTCAATTTCCAGCTTGGACAAGCCCAACTCGGCGGCGATAGCCACCGATATCTCGGCCACCCGCTGTGAATGGCCGCTGGTATACTTATCCTTGGCTTCCAGGGCGTAGACCAGCGACGTTATAGAATTAAGAAAGGCGGTGCGGATTTTCCGCGCCTGTTCGGCAACCTTCTGCTCCAGGTGCTGCTGGTAGTCTCTATTCTCCTGCTCCAGCTTCCTCTTCTCCAGAGCCCTCTCTACACTCAGTACCACCTCGTCTAGGTTAAACGGTTTGGTGATATAATCATAAGCTCCCTGCCTCAGGCACTCAATAGCGATGTTGATATCGATAACCGCCGTGGCCATAATTACAGCGATGTCGGGGTAGTGCGTCCTTATCTCGGAAAGCAGCTCCACCCCCGATTTACCCGGCATCTTGATATCCAGAATCGCCAGCTGCACGGCGGTGCTCTTTATCCTGTCCAGAGCCTCATCGGCGGTACCCGCCTGCTCCCACCGGTAGCCGGCCACCCCCAGCTTCTCAGATAAGACCCGCCTGACTATCTCCTCATCGTCAACAATTAATATAACTGGCTTCTCTTCTGCCATTACTACTTAACCTCTATATTAAACACATTAAACAGCCTGCAAACGTTTCAAGCTTTCCCTGACCAGGGCTCTAAGCTCGTCGGGGGAAAATGGTTTCAGCAAAAACGGCCGGCCCGTCTGCTCCAGAAAGCGCTGGGTATCATTACTTATCACATCGCCGGTGGTAAATATCACCCGCTCGGCAAGATTGGGGTATCTCCTCCGGATATAACGATAGAGCTGCTTACCATCCATTACCGGGGTCTTGATATCAACCAGAAGCAGGTCATAGTCTCCCTTCATCAACAGGCTCTCCGCCGCCACCCCGTTCTGGGCAAAGTCCACCTGATACCCCTGGCTGGTGAGGGCGCGAGAGCATACCTCCCTGATACTCGGCTCGTCCTCAACTGATAAGATTTTACCCCTAGCACCGCTAGAGTTGCTCATCGCTGCCTCCTTATCATATTTTGACCGCCGGTACCGGCAGTTCCACGACAAAGGTAGCCCCCTTACGCGGCTCACTTCTAGCATATATATTGCCCCGGTGCTCGGTCACTATGCCGTGGCAGATGCTCAAGCCCAGGCCTGTCCCCTCCCCCACCTCCTTGGTGGTGAAAAAGGGGTTAAATATCTTATCCAGGTTCTCCCGGGCAATGCCGGGGCCGTCATCCCTAAAGGAAGCCCGGATGATATCACCGATACGCCGGGTAGTGATGGTCAGGGTTCCCCTCTGGTGCGCCTCACGCATAAAATGCTCGGCGTTGATAACTATATCGAGAAACACCTGCTGCATCTGAAAATCATCAACCATGGTCAGCGGCAGGTCATCAGCAAAACGGGTAACCACCTGTATGTTTTCAACCTTATGCTCGTAGGCGCGCAGTGTCAGCACCTTTTCAATCACGCTGTTTACATTTATCAGCTTCTTCACCGGCGGATGTTTGCGGGCAAAAATAAGCAGGTTCTTCATAACATCGGCAGCACGCCGGGCTTCGCTATAGATAATCTCGATGTCCTCCTTGATTTCATCAGGTAGGTCTTTGTTCAGCAACAGCTGGGAAAAACCGATAACACCGGTCAGCGGGTTATTAAGCTCATGGGCAATACCCGATGCCAGTTCACCGATAGAGGACAGCCTGTCAGTAATAATAAGCTGCTCCTCGGCCCGCCTCTGCTCATCCTCCAGGCTCTCAAGCTCAGCCACGCGCCGGCGCAGGGCTTCTAACTCGATAGCCATTTCTTCCTGTATTTCACCAACTCGTTCCATTTTTCTTACCCGCACCGTAGAAGATTGAAAAGCCTCAAAAAGGCGCAGACAGCCCTAAATTTAACCTATCCACAATCAACCTTTGTTGACACTTGGCCACATAATAGCACAAATATTGCCTCCTGTCAACTAAACTTTACCAAAAGGCTCTTTAAGTAACCATCACTTAACGGTGGGAAACGGTAATTGTAACAAAATTTTTACAGCAATTTTATGGGCAATTAACCTCGCCCCTCTAATATGAAACTATAACGATTTTTATGGAGAGTAAGTTGATTGAAGAATTTAAGTGCAACCTGCTGATTATCGACAAAAGTGGCCTCACCCCGGACGAGATAAGCATCTCCGTTTTATCCGAAGAGGGCTTCGCAGTAGCCACCCTACCCGACCACTCCGAGGCGCTGTCCCGATTAAGCAAGCTAAAACCCGACCTGATTATTCTCGGGGAAGGGCTGGACGAGGACAGCTTTAAAGTCTGCCTCCAGCTACGCCAGGCGGTTAATATTCCGGTCCTCATGCTGGGCACCATACCCCGTTCCCGGGGTTGGGTAAGAGCGATAAACGCCGGCGCCGACCTCTACCTGGCCAAGCCGGTAAGCCAGGCCGAACTGGTAGCCAGAATGAAGGCTATCTTGCGCCGCCGCCAGTGGGCACGCGCCGAAGCATAACCCAAACCAAGGAGGAAACAAGGTGGAAAGAATTAAAGACGATGACAATCAGAATCTAGGCAGAATGATCAAACAGCAGAGGCTTATCTCCGGGCTAACGCTAAGGGAGCTTGCCACCAGTTCCGGGGTATCCTCGTCCCACATCGGCCGCATCGAGAGGGGCGAACGCTTCCCCTCCGCCCACGTCCTGCGCCGCATCGCCCGCTATCTGGGCTTCGCAGAGGAAGAGCTATTTACCCTGGCCGGCTACTTCTCACCCCAGCCCCCAACCGCAGCCGAGCGCAAAGCGGCCAATAACTTTGCCCAGCTGGACCCTATTGTAGCCCGAGCCCTGGCACAGGAACCCGTCGAGATACAGCGCCTGTCACTGGTCATCCTTACCCTGCTCAAGAGCATATCCAAAGCAAAGGACTAAGAAAAATGACAAAGAAACAACGCAGAGACATTATCTTCGCACTGACCAAAGACGAGGTTCTGGCCTGCGCCCGGGAGTTGGGGATACCCGAAGAGCAGGTAACCGATGAGGCTCTTGAGCTGATAAAAGACAAAATCAATCGCGAATTCGGCCGCTGGCCGGAGATAGTAAAAGAAATCCTGACTCAGGCCGCCCAGTGCCCCTTAGGCCTGATTTGCTTTCCTTCATGTTGCTGGTGGAAAGAGGGCAGATGCATATTTCCCCGGTAGGCTTGAGCAGCTGCCGCCAGTGATATGCTCTGCCCCCACCACCCCTAAAAGCCAATTTTACCCCCATCCCTTGACGCCTTCTGTCCACTAAACCCATCAATTTGTCCGCTAATCATCGCCCAAAATCGCCATTTTTAAACTCATTTTCAACGGTATTACTATTTTCTCATGTTGACTGCTGGCATTTTTTTCGCTTTTATGGTACAATATGGGCAAACCCTGCTGGGGGTGCTGCTGCATTATGGGAAATAACGGCTCCGATAACAACGGTAAAGCTCTGGGCCTTCTTCTGGAAAAGGTGTATCAGGACGGGGGCTATGATTTCCGCGATTACAAGCGCGGCACGGTAACCCGCCGCCTACAGCGGAGGTTATACGCCACCGGGGCAACCACCTATGAGGAATATGCCCACTTTCTGGAAAACCATCCAGAAGAGTACCAGAATATAGCCGAAGACCTCACCATAAAGGTAAGCGGTTTCTTCCGCAGCCGTAACAGCTTTCAGCAGGTAGCCAGGCTGGTGCTGCCCCGGCTGGTGGCGCACAAAATAAAACGGGGAGAGCGCAACCTGAGGTTCTGGAGCGCTGCCTGCGCCCGTGGCGAAGAGCCCTACTCCATGGCTATGCTGCTGGCTGATTTCCTGGGTAACCAGCTGGCCGAATTTGAGATATCAATCTATGCCTCCGACATAAACCGCCAGGCTCTGGCCGAGGCGGAGGCAGCAGTATACTCACCAAAAGAGGTAGAGAGCCTCCCCCCACCCACCCTGGCCAACCATTTCAGCCGCAACGGCGAAGGCTACATGGTCAGCAGCAACATCAGGCAGATGGTCAGCTTCTCTTATTTCGACCTGGTCTCAACCAATCCCCCACCCTTCACCACTCTGGACTGCATTTTCTGCTGCAACATCCTGATATACCTGCAGAGACAACTCCAGGAGAAGGTCTTAAGCCTGGTCTACGACTCGCTGGCCACCCCCGGCTATCTGGTTTTAGGCGAGGTAGAAACGCCCACGGACAGCCTTCGCCACAGACTAGAATGCATTAACGCCAAGGCAAAGATATACAAAAAGGTATAGGAGGAAGGAAATGCCAGCAAAAGTAAGGGCGGCCATTAAAGCACTTCCATCGGATACCGCCAAGCGCCAGAAGGCAGAGGAGACGCCGAAGGAAAGCAACGAGCAGTATGAACTGAGCCGGAGGACACGCTTACTCAACGGTCTGATATGGGTACTTATGGGGGCACTAGGACTATTCCTGGTCTATGTCCTCACCACCGGGATGCAATCATGGATATCCGGTCTTATTTCTTTTGCCGCGGCACTGGTCGTCTCCGGCATAGGCTACTGGCTGGCTCGCTCTGGCAGATTCTACGCCGCGGTATACCTTTTCCTGAGCGGCTTCGTCGTTTTGCTATTATTCATAGTATTTATGGGAGGGAAAACCGCCTTTAGTATCTCTCAAGAGACCGGACTGGGGTGGGGAGTAGTGGCAACAGCCATAATGATATCGTTTGTACTGGCCTGCATGGCATGGCTCTTCGGAGAAAGCATAAACAAAGCCTTCTCCACAATCAAACAACGCTCCGAGGAACTCCAGGCTACCAAAGAAGAACTGCGCTCCAGCAACGATGAGCTTCAGGCCGCCCACGATAAAATCCTGGAAACACAGGAACAGCTAATTCGCTCAGAAAAGCTGGCGGCTATCGGCCAGCTGGCCAGCGGGGTTGGCCACGAGCTGCGCAACCCACTGGGAGCCATCAAAAACGCCGGCTTCTATATAAGGAGGCGGATAACCAATACCGACTTGCCCAATACGGAACCACGGGTAATGGAATTTCTCGGCATTATCGACGAAGAGGTTAACTCGGCCAACAAGGTGATAACCGACCTCCTCGGCTTCTCCCGGGTAGGCAAGCCAACGGTGGCGCCGGCCAATATCGCCGGGATAATTGAAGATGCCCTCAAGTACATCCCCGTACCGGAAAACGTAGCGCTAGTCAAGGATATAAACAACGACCTGCCCATGGCGATAGTAGATGGTGACCAGATTAAGCAGGTATTTCACAATATTGCCCTCAACGCCCTGCAGGCAATGCCGGAAGGTGGCCGCCTGGATATAAAGGCCAGCGATAAAGGCAAATTCGTCGAGGTGGAGTTTATCGATACCGGCGGAGGCATCCCCGAAGAGATTAAAAAGAAAATATTCGACCCCCTCTTCACCACCAAGGCCAAGGGGGTCGGCCTGGGGCTTTCGGTATGCAAGACCATCATAGAGCACCACGAGGGTGAAATCAAAATGAAGAGCCAGGCGGGCAAGGGAACCACCTTTACCCTCTCCCTGCCCACCGAGAAGATTCCAGAACCCAGCGCTGTAACCAAGCTGTAACCAAGGGGGAAAAAGATGGACAAGATTAATATCCTAGTAGTTGACGACCTCAAGAGCAGCCGGCTCACTCTGGGCGGGATACTGGAAGACGAAGGACACAACGTAGTCCTCGCCGAGAACGGCTACCAGGCCATTGAAGCAGCCAAGCAGGTTCCCTTTGACCTCGTCTTCATGGATATAAAGATGCCGGGGATTAACGGGGTGCAGACCTTCCGCGAGGTGAAGAAAACCAACCCCCACGCCGCGGTGATAATGATGACCGCCTACTCCGTTGAAGACCTGGTGCGGGAAGCTCTGGAAGAAGGCGCCTACGCCGTGGTCTACAAGCCGTTCGATATGGAGAACGTGGTCAGCATCATCGAATCCGCCCTGCACCGGACGCTGATTCTGGTAGTGGACGACTACTTTGCCGACCGGGAAACCCTAAAATCCATCCTGGAAGAAAGGGGCTACCGGGTGTTCGTCGCCGAAAGCGGCACTGACGCCCTGAACCAGGTCAAAGAAAAACACTTTAACATCGTATTTCTGGATATCAGGCTACCTGATACTGACGGCGCCCAGATTTTCGAAGAGGTAAAAGCCATAGACCCGGAAGCCGCCGTGATTATGATGACCGGCTACTCCGAGGAAGAGCTGGTAAGGAGAGCCATCTCCCACGGCGCCTACACCTGCATCTATAAACCGTTTGATGTGGAGAATATACTAACCGTGGTCGGTGAGATTTCCCAGAAAATCACGGTAAAGGAGTAACCAACCCATGCCCACTTTACCTAAAATACTGGTCACCGATGACGAGCTGAACACGTTAAAGACCCTGTCGGCCAACCTGGAAGACATGGGCTACCGGGTGGACACCGCCATCAACGGCAAGGAAGCGCTGGAGCTTATCAGAAAGCGGGGGTTCAACATCGTCATCGCCGATATCAAACTGCCCGATATCAGCGGGCTGGAGATACTGGAAACGGCCAAGGAGCTCAACCCGGAGACGGCGGTAATCATGATAACCGGCCACGCCAGCATTGAAACAGCGGTCAACGCTATCAATGAAGGCGCCTACGCCTACATCCTCAAGCCGGTAGCCATGAGCGAGCTGGAGACCACCCTCAACAACGCTCTCAGAGAACAGCGCCTGCTCAGCGAAAATCGGGAGCTGGTAGAAAGCCTACAACAGTCCAACAAACGCATGGAAGAAGCCAACCGGGCATTGGAACAGGTAAGCCAGGCAAAATCCGATTTCACCGCCAGAATGAGCCACGAGCTGCGCACCCCCTTAAACTCCATCATCGGCTTCTCCGAGGTACTGCTTTCCAAGAAAATGTCGCCGGCTGACCGGGCCACCCACGAGGAATTCCTCGGCTACATCCACATCAGCGCCGAACACCTCCTCCACCTCATTGACAGCATACTCGACCTCTCCAAGATAGAGGCGGGCAAGCTCACCCTGGAGCCCAGAGAATTTGACTTTAGAGTTCTGTTAGAAGATGTTAAGATAACCGTCCTGCCCATGTTCAGCACCAAAAAACAGACCCTGACCGTAGAAACAGGCGAGGGCGTCAACACTATATTTGCCGACGAGCC
>Ga0307431_1000379_pt1 | contig 30938 bp, 27 predicted proteins | sample SalMarWE160170MG_FD_202155 | JGI IMG/M metagenome (GOLD analysis project Ga0307431, IMG submission 202155) | Salt marsh sediment microbial communities from the Plum Island Ecosystem LTER, Massachusetts, United States - WE1603-170 | ecosystem: Environmental > Aquatic > Marine > Intertidal zone >...
ATCCCCTTGATTTCCTTATTATTTATTTGGGTCACTTTTTACCTCCCTTTTTAATTTTTATTATAAGGTAATCAGTGGCCCTTTCAACCAGCTCGTTTAACTTTTACAGAAAATATAACACTTAACCCTTTTTGGAATATTTTTAGAATATAGTTTATAAGTATCGGTAATGATAGTAGAAACATTATTATCGTTATAATTAAGGTTTTTCAATGTGACATACATACTAAAATATTAATTAAAATACCATCTTTGTCAACCTGGAATTTTGAACCACAAAGAACACAAAGGATACAAAACTCCACACACCCAACCTTGATTTATTTTGTTTTTTAAAGCCCTCCCAACCACCGAAAAATTTATAGAGGATTATATTAATTTTATTACTTTTATTCCAATATATGAATATTTTTTCTTTTACAAATCGACTTAAGAACATCGGGCCAGACTGTAGTGCTTACCTCGCCAATGTGAGCGCTCCTTAACAGATACATATATGTTCGTGACTGACCGATACCGCCTCCGATACTTAATGGTATCTCATCATTAAGTATAGCTTGATGATAGGGTAACTGTAGAAAATCTTCCTGTCCGGACTCTTTAAGCTGTTGCACCAGTGTTTTTTTAGTCACACGAATACCCATCGATGTAAGTTCATGACGACGCTTGGTAACCGGATTCCATACCAGAATATCATCGTTGAGTCCATGAAACTGCTTTCCATCCTTTTTAATTGTCGGTGTAATCCAATCATCGTAATCCGCCGCTCGCATCTCATGAGGATAACCATCTTCTAATACATAGCCGACACCGATGATAAAGATGGCAGGGTGTACTTCCTGTACCATTTTTGTCTCTCTCTGTTTGCGGGTAAAGTCCGGATAGCGTTCCAGGATTTCTTCCGCGTGAAAAAATTTCAACTCTTTTGGTATATCAGGATATTTATCGGTGTTAAGTTCGGGGAAGTCTTTTTTGACCATTTGACCTGCCTCATAGATAACTGACCATATTCTCTCGACGACATCCCGCAAAAAATCCAGATTACGCATATCTTTAGTGATAACCCGTTCCCAATCCCATTGGTCGACATAGGCGCTATGGTCATGGTCCAGGAAGTAGTCCTTTCTAACTGCCCGCATATCCGTACAAATACCTTCGCCAATTTCACAGCCGAATTGCTTCAAAGCCATACGTTTCCATTTTGTGGCTGCCTGAACCACCTGAGCCTTAATTCTTTCTTCAAGACCGAGCCCACAGGAAAATTCAACGGGCGTGCGCGAACCGTCCCGGTCGAGGTAATCGTTGAGTCCGCTGTCTTTAGTTACGATGAGCGGAACTTGAACCATAAAAAGGTTGAGTTCTTTGCAAAGATTCTCTTCAATAAAGTTTTTTATCCTGTAGAGCGCTTTCATCCTTTTCTTAGGAACCAATAATGCCTTATAATCGTGGGGAAGGATTTTATCCACCTCTTCATACGTACTGATTCCCGGACCTGCCAGATCCGCTTTCTTATCTGCCATCATAGACCTCCTTTTGAATCTGTATTATAATCAGTCTTTTTATCGTTTTGAGCAAAGAGAGCAATGGAATCGATTTAAAAAAAAGAGTCGTCAATACAATTATAAATCTCTATGTTGAATCCTCTCTTTTTCTAAAATTCAGCGTGAAGCGTTGTGTCTAACATAGTTTATATGTACTAATATTAATCACAAAAAACTCCATTGTTAACCCGATAATTAGATTCTTTTTTCTCTGTAATTCCCATATCAAAATTGTAATAGAAATTCCATCTTTGTCAACATAGAATTTTGTGCCTATTACACCTCCAGATAGTCCACTTTTCATTTTTTTTAACAACATAAATACTTTTTTTAAATCTGTGTGTATCCGCCTGCCCTGTAGGGAGGAACGACCGTTCAGGGTGTTAATCAGTGGCTATTATTCAGGGTATAGTATGTAGGGTATAGTAACAACAAAAAATATCCCGTTAATCCTGTTTTTATACTGTCTAAATAAGGGGGTTGTGGTAGGAGTTTTAAACACAAAAGAAATCTGAGTCGATCTGCGTTTATCTGCGTCCTATTATCTTTGTGATCTCTGTGGCTCTGTGTGATAATAATTTTGTGGGGTGGGGGCACTTGAAATAAGTAATAAAGAGTCTATATTAGTAAACAATGAAAAAGATAGGTGACTGTAAGTGGTTAATTGAAAAAGAGGGAAAGATGAGAGTTCCGGGTGTTGTTTTTGCCTCTGATAAAATTTTTCAAGCTATGCAATCAGATAATTCGATTGAACAGGTACGTAATGTTGCTCACCTGCCCGGTATACAGAAATATTCACTCGCGATGCCTGATATTCACTGGGGATATGGTTTTCCTATTGGCGGAGTCGCGGCAATGGATACCGAAAATGGAATTATTTCACCCGGGGGAGTGGGTTTTGATATAAATTGCGGTGTTAGAGTTATAAAAACAGATCTAAAAAGTTCCGATTTAATCAAAAACAAAGAGTTACTTGCGAATAAAATATATTCTGCTGTCCCATGCGGTGTGGGTTCGAAAAGTGATATTAAACTATCTTTTTCTGCGCTCAAAAATGTGCTTAGAGACGGTTCCTCCTGGGCTGTGAAAAATGGTTATGGTTGGGATGAGGATCTTAAATATACGGAAGAAAATGGCGGTTTTGAAGGAGTGGATCCTGAAATTATTTCTAATAGGGCGCTGGAACGCGGAAAACAACAACTTGGAACTTTGGGTTCGGGAAATCACTTCATTGAAATACAAAAAATCTCGGAAATTTTCGATGAAAACGCGGCAGATAAACTTGGACTTGAATTAGATTCTTTAACCGTTATGATTCACACCGGTTCAAGAGGTTTTGGGCATCAAGTCTGCAGTGATTGGATTAAAAACCTGAGAAGTGTTAAAAAGAAATTCAATATGGATATACCTGATGAACAACTAATTTACGCACCTTTTGATTCCAAAGAAGGCCAGGATTATCTTTCAGCAATGCGAGCTGCGGCAAATTTCGCTTGGACGAACCGTCAGGTAATTTTATCACGAGTAAGAGAAAGTTTTTCTGAAGTTTTCGGAAAATCGGCTGAATCTCTTGGGATGGAACTTATATACGATGTCGCGCACAATATCGCGAAAGTAGAAGAACACATTATAGACGGAAAAACAAAGAAACTGTGTGTTCATAGAAAGGGTGCTACCAGAGCTTTTCCTCCTAATCATCCCGATATTCCTGAAAAATACAAGGAAATAGGTCAACCGGTTTTGATTCCGGGCGATATGGGGACAGCTTCTTATATTTTACTCGGAACACAAAAAGCGATGGAAGAGACCTTTGGCTCTACCTGTCACGGAGCAGGAAGGGTTCTTTCCAGAAAAAAAGCAATGAACGTAACCGGAGGAAGAAATATTGCTAACGAACTTAAAGAAAAAGGAATATACGTCAGGTCGAAATCCGTTAAAACTCTTAGAGAAGAAGCCCCTGATGCGTATAAGGATATAGATGAAGTGGTAGAGGTCGTATCAAAGGCGGGCATTTCAAAAAAGGTAGTTAGAATGCTTCCTCTTGCCGTTATTAAGGGATAATGGAAAAAGAAAGAAGAATTTTAGAATTATCGGATAAGGTAAAAAGTAAAATCGCAGCAGGAGAAGTTGTAGAAGGGCCTTTTTCCTGTGTTAAGGAGTTGGTGGAAAATGCAATAGATGCCCAGTCTTCCCAGATTACTATAGACGTTGAGGATGGGGGAAAGAGGCTTATAGGCGTTTCGGATAATGGTATGGGAATTCATCCTGACGATCTTAGCCTGGTTGCAAAAAGATATTCTACCAGCAAGATCAAAGATTTGGAGGACCTTGATTTAATATATTCACTTGGTTTTAGGGGAGAGGCTCTGGCTTCCATTGGTGCTGTTTCTCAAGTGGAGATACTTTCTAAATCCTTGAATAGTGATATGGGTAGATATATCAAGGTTTTTAACGGAGAGATAAAAGAAGAGAAAGCAAGACAACGGCAGAGGGGAACATCCGTTATAGTAAAATTTCTGTTTAATAATTATCCGGCAAGGAGGAAATTTTTACACTCTTCGAATGCTGAATTCAGAAAGATTCTCGGAGAAATTCTACCCAAATGCATATGTTATCCAGAAATTTCTTTTGTATTGACCCATAACGGGAAAGAAGTTATCAATGTTCCTTCCACTACGTCGAGTGATCGGATATTATCTATTCTGGATCAAAACTTTCTTTCGTCTTTTTTGCCTATTAAATTTGAAAATTTGGAGAATAATATTAAAATTAGCGGTTGGATACAGCGACCCGAGTTGCCTTCACAAAAAAAATACTATTTATTTGTCAACAAAAGAAATGTATGGGATGGTAAAGTTTTTAAATTAATCAAGGATTTTTATACACCGTTTACAGATGAGAACCCGTCTTTTATTATATTTATAGATATTCCTGCCGATATAGTCGATGTAAATGTTCATCCTACAAAAAGGGAAGTAAAATTTCAGAGAGAAGAAATTGTTATGTCAACTCTACGAAGAACTCTAAATGAATCGATAGGGGTTGACAGCGATTACAGAAGAGACCTTTTCTCGTTCCAGAAGGATTTCCTGTTCGAGGGTGACAGTAAAAGTAAGTTCTGGCAATTGCATGATTCTTATATTATGGCTCAGACAAATGCCGGTCTTGTTGTAATTGACCAGCATGCAGCTCACGAAAGAATTCTTTATGATAATTTTAAAAATAATGAGACTTTTAACACGCAGAGTTTATTGTTTCCTATACAGGTGAATCACACTCCTCTAGAAATATTAAAACTTGAAGAGTTGAAGGATGACTTGAAAAGACTGGGATTTGTTTTCAGGGTTTTTTCCGGAAACACTGTCATGTGGGAAGAGGTTCCTTCGGTAATAACGGAAATAAATGAAGAGAAAATTAGAGGTATATTAGAAGACCTTTCACAGGAGAAGGAGACTTCAATTGACGGATTGTTAAAATCAATAAGTTGTCACCTTGCAATAAAAGCTGGAGATTCCCTCTCAGTTGAAGAAATGGAAAATCTAGTAAATCTTTTATTTTCAACAGACAAGCCCTTTAGATGTCCCCATGGCAGACCGGTTCTTTTTGAGATGTCTTTAGGCGATATCGAAAAAAAATTATTGCGATGAAGAAAGTTATAACAATAATCGGACCGACAGCTGCTGGAAAAACTTCTCTCTGTCTCGAATTAGCGGAATATTTTCCGATTGAAGTAATTTCGGCTGATTCCAGACAAATTTATAGAGGAATGGATATTGGAACTGCAAAGGTAACTCCTTCAGAGATAAAGAAAGTCCCGCATCATTTGATAGATATAAAAGAACCTGATGAGGGTTACTCGGCTTATGAATTTTTATGCGATTGCAAAAGAAAAATAGGGGAGATAAGAAAAAGGAAAAACATACCAATAATTTGTGGCGGTACGATATTTTATATTAGATCTCTACTTGAAGGTATGTTTGAAGAACCGGAAATTTCTAATGAAATACGTAATAATGTAAGAAATGAAATAAAAAAAAGGGGTTCTTTGGAGATGTACAAGGAATTGAAAAAAATCGACCCCCAGTCGGCTAAAAGAATTCATCCAAATGATAAACAACGACTCGGAAGGGCAATAGAAGTTTATAGGGCAAGCGGTATTACATTGACTGAATTCTGGAAAAGGGGGAATCAAAATAAAATACCGTTGGATTTATTTTCAATTTTGATTACTAAAAAGGAATTACGGGAGAGGATCGAAAAGAGACTTGAAAAAATGCTTGAAGATGGATTCGTTGAAGAGGTTAAAAACCTACTTGAAAAGGGATATAACCCTTCTCTTTATTCCTTTACTTCCATTGGGTACGAACAAGTATCTAAATATTTACTGAATGAAAATGGGCTAAGCTTGCAGGAGACCAGAGAAGAAATAGTGAAAGAAACAAAAAAATATGCCGATCGGCAAATTACTTTCATCAAGGGACTTAAAAGGACAAAAATTTTTGAAAATAAAGAAAAATTAAAGGCGGAGATAATTGAAAAAATACAAAAACAGAAAAAAAACTAAAGTTGTAAAGATCGGCTCCGTTAAAATTGGAGGCAATAATCCAATTGCCATACAGTCTATGACTAATACCGATACCAATAATACAAAAAAGACGATTGCGCAGATTAGAAAACTGGAGAAAGAGGGCTGTGAAATTATAAGGGTGGCTGTTCCCGATTTTGAGGCAGCCAAAAACTTAAGAAAAATAAAAAGTAGTATAAATATTCCTTTAATTGCTGATATTCATTATGATTATACTCTTGCCATTGAATCGGTTAAACAAGGCGCAGATAAAATAAGGATAAACCCTGGAAATATAGGGGATCGATGGAAAGTCGAAGAAATTGTCAAAATTTGCAAGGTTAAAAAAATCCCTATAAGAGTAGGCGCAAATGCGGGTTCATTAAAGGAGGAATACATAGAGAAGTTTGGAGGCGTAACTGCCGAGGCTCTTGTGGAATCGGTAACCGATGAGATAAAAATACTTGAAGAGTTGGATTTTGATGCAATTGTGGTTTCTATAAAATCTTCCGATGTTAGAACGATGATTGATGCGAATCGGATCTTTTCTGAGACACGCGATTACCCACTCCATATAGGAGTTACAGAAGCAGGTCCTCCCGGAGGTAGGGGAGAAGTTTATTCTGCCGTCGGTATTGGTATTTTGCTGGAAGAAGGAATAGGGGACACTATTCGGGTCTCACTTACAGGAGACCCATCAAATGAAGTTCAAGCAGCTCGCAATATTCTCTCTTCTCTTGGAATAAGGAAAATTGGACCAAGGATAATTTCCTGTCCAACCTGCGGGAGATTACAGTTTGATCTTGAAGGTTTATTAAATAAAATCGAAGAAGCAGCAAAATGTATAGAGGCACCTATAACTATCGCTGTAATGGGATGTTCTGTGAACGGGCCTGGAGAAGCAAAAGAAGCAGATATAGGAATTGCAGGAGGAAAAGGTTCTGCAATTATATTCAAAAAAGGAAAAAAAGTTGCTACTGCAAAGGAAAAAGATATTATGAGTGCTTTTCTGCTTGAATTAAATAGTTTGCTAAAGGAGGAAATGTAATGGCAATGAAAATCGAAAAAGAAAAAAAGAATGTGGATCTGTATACAAGTCGTTATAAGATAACGGGTGATGTACATATTCCAATTCATGCGAGACTTACCGATTCACTCCAGGCTCTCTCGAAACAATCAGGTTTTCTTCCTGTGACAGATGCAATTATAAAATTTAGGAATGGAGCAGTAAAGGAAGAAAATTTTCTTCTTATTAAAATTAGCGAAATTCAAATGTTATGTTTGAAAGATAAGGAATAAAAAGAATACTTGACAATAAAGAAAAACGTCGTAATATAATCCAATAATGATGCTTTTAATTGGGTTTCTAATTATAAGTCTACCACAACAATCGCAATTCGTGTTTGAGGGTGGTTCGATAAGAATTCAAGTTTGGGGAGAGGTTAAAAGTCCCGGTATTTATTATGTTACTCCGTCTACGAATATTGTAGAAGCTATATCGTTTGCGGGAGGGCCTTCTTCCAGGTCTAATCTTTCACAGGTAAAGCTTATTAGAGCGATCAAAGAAAAAGAAGTTTCATATTTTGATGTTAGTGCTTATCTAAGTGGAAAACTTAAAAACCCTCCTATGCTTGAATCGGGTGATTTAGTTTATGTTAATCAATCTTTTTCATCAAAAGTATGGGATTTTACGAAATTTCTAGGGGTTGTCGGAGCCGTAGCTTATTATTTCTATCGTATTGATTAGTTGAGGAGGAGTAATGTTCAAAAAGGGTTTCATTTTTGGATTGTTGGGTTTTTTTGTTTCGCTTATAACTATTTCTTTAACCTCTACTGATAAAAAAAGTACTCCAGAAGGGTCAGCTTCATTTACATATAAAGACGGAATCAATGGTTGGATTTCTTTTGGTAACATTTTAGAAGAAAGTATTAGTCAAGCTTTCTTAAGTAAAGATGATTTATTTGTATCTATGTTTATGTGGAAGACAATGGAACCCATACGCATACCCAATAAACCTGAGATAATAATTACTGACGAAAATAATTCAATATTCTGGACAAATGGTACAAAACAAAAAGGGACAAAATATATAGGGTGGAAACAAAGCGGAAAGGATCAAAATGTTTTGAACTCCGAGTCTCTTTCAATAGTAAAAATTGACATTATCTCAAATGATAGAAGAATAGGCGGATATTTATACCTTGAAATCGAGAACAAACCAAATCCTAAGGATTTTACTGTCGCAGGATGGCAATATTACGGCTCTGTTTTTTCCTCTTCCAATGATATTAGGAGTTATGTTGCCAATGAGGACAGATTAGGTATAAAAAATTTCGTTGATAAGGTGACAAAAAAAGAAGATATTATTAATTTAACAATTCTGGCAAAGAATAATATAGCGATATGGGATACGGACAATGCGAAAATCGGTAAAAAATTGCAAAATGGCGGATGGATAAGTCAAGAAAAAGATAAAAATGAATCGGATAGATTCTATTTTTCAATACCGATTAAATATCAGGATAGAGAATTGGCTGATATACATTTTTTAATAAAATTGCCGTCTCCTGAAGGAAATGCTTATATGTCGGGAATAATCGGTAATATTAAAAATTTATTTAGACCAAAACGTCTAGTGCCTTCAGTTATTGCCTTTTTGATTTTCTTCTTTGTCGGAGGGATTCTAAGTAAGGGAAGTGGAGGAGGAACAACAGTTGTAAAAAAGATTTCCGCTAAAGGGACACCCGGACTGGAAAATAAGATACAGCAGTTAAAAGAGGAAATTGAACAATTAGAGGTAACAAAAGCGGACGTGATGGAAACAGTAGCTAAAAAACAAAAAACACAAAAAGATCTTTCAATGGAAATTGAAGCTCTTGAAAAGAAAAAAGAAAGTATTCCGGCGGAGGTAGCGGCGGGAATGGGACCTTTAGCTGGGGAAGAAGAATCTGAAGAATCTCTTCTTTTTGATGATTTATTAGGAGAGAAAGGTAAGACTAACGTCCAGAAGAAAGAGGAGCTGGAATTAACTCAACGAATAGTTGCAAAGAGAAGAGAGGAAATAGATCTTTCAGGTAAGATAGAGTCGAGAAGAAGAGAACTTTTAAATCTAGAGCAAAAGATCGAGAAGCTAAACGCCAAATAATAACAACAAAATATCGCTTTAAATCAATTCGATTATGTATCCTTTTAAAGAAATAGAGAATAAATGGCGAAAGGAATGGGAAGAGTCCGGAGCCTACAATACTCCCCAGAACCCAAAAAATAAGTATTTTATTATGGAAATGTGGCCCTATACTTCCGGTAATATACATATGGGGCATTTCAGAAATTATTGCTTCGGGGATTTGAAATGGCGCTGGGAAAAAATGAGAAAAAAAGACTTACTGCATCCTTTTGGCTGGGATGCTTTTGGGCTTCCTGCTGAAGAAGCAGCTATAAAGAAGAATTTGGATCCTAAGAAATGGACATATAATAATATAAAAACCGCCAGAGAAACGATAAAAAAATTAGGTCTTAGCTATGATTGGGAAAGAGAAGTTGCGACTTCGGACCCCGAATATTACAAATGGACCCAATGGCTTCTTGTTCAACTGTATAAAAATGATCTTTTATACCGGGATGAGGCATATGTAAATTGGTGCCCGGGATGCAAAACGGTTCTGGCAAATGAACAGGTCGAAAGCGGGATGTGCTGGAGATGCGAGTCCGAAATAGAAAAAAGAAAACTGCGCCAATGGTATGTAAGAATTACAGAATATGCCGAAGAACTTTATCGGGATATTGAAAGTTTAAAATATTGGCCGGAAAACATCAAAGAAATGCAGAGAAACTGGATAGGGAGGAGAGAAGGAGCAGAAATAAAATTCAAGTTAGAAAGTGGTGAAGAATTCAATATTTTCACGACGAGACCAGATACGATTTACGGCGTAACTTTTATGTGTATTTCCCCTGAAAGCAAATTAGCAGAAAAAATTGCCGAAACTAACGAAAACGTGAAGAAATATATCCATGACTCACTACTTCTCAGCAATATAGAACGAACAAGAGAAGACAGAGAGAAAACAGGCGCGGATACCGGGCTTAAAGTCATTCACCCGCTAACAAGCGAGAAATTACCCGTTTACGTCGCCGATTTTGTACTTGGCTCCTACGGTACAGGGCTTATTATGTGTGTACCCGCTCACGACCAGAGAGACTACGAGTTTGCCAAGAAATATAATCTTACTATAAAAGAAGTAATAAGAGGGGAGAAACCGCTAACTGATGCAGCCTATACTGAAGTCGGGACTATGGTTAACTCCGGAAAATTCGATGGTATGAGATCAGATGAAGCTTTAAGCAAAATAGTAGAATATCTTGTTAAAGAGGGACTTGGGTTTAGTTCGATAAACTATCGCTTGAATGATTGGCTGATTTCGCGTCAGAGGTATTGGGGTGCACCGATTCCTATGATTCATTGCGATAAATGTGGTGAAGTTCCGGTTCCTGAGGCTGATTTGCCGGTTCTTTTGCCGCCGCCCGAAGAAGTTGATTTTATTCCCAAGGCTCGTTCGCCTTTGGCGAATCACCCAAATTTCGCAAAGGTAAAGTGTCCTAAATGTGGGGGAGATGCAAAGAGGGATGCGGATACAGCGGATACTTTTGTTGATTCTGCCTGGTATCACTTCCGTTATCTTGACCCAAAAAATGATAATGAGATTTTTGATAAAAAAGAAGCCGATAAATGGCTTCCTATTGATCTTTATATCGGAGGAGCCGAGCATGCTACGGGGCACCTTATATACATGCGTTTTTTCACCAAATTCTTGCACAAAATCGGATATTCACCCGTTAAAGAACCAGTCTTGCGGCTTTTTAACCAGGGTATGGTACGAGACGATAAAGGCGAAGTTATGTCAAAATCAAAGGGTAACGTTGTAGATCCTGAGGATTTGATAGCTAAAGTTGGAATAGATGCAGCTCGAGTTGCAATGTTCTTTTTTGGTCCTCCGGATAACGATATTGATTGGAAAGAAGAAAACATTAAAGGCTCAACCAGGTTTTTGACCAGGCTTTATGAGCTTGGCATAGAAGGCCTTAACAAAGATGATATTCGATTAAGTGATTCCGATAGGGAAGAGGATCTCTATAAAGAGACAGAAAAAACTACAAAAAAAGTATCAGAAGACATCGAGCGATTTAGCTATAATACAGCAATTGCTGTATTAATGGAGTTTTTAAATGGTATTTCCGACTATAAGAAAATGGATAAAATATCTCAGTACGCTTTAAGACGTCTATTTTTGCTTCTTGCACCCATTGCTCCTTATATTTCCGAGGAAATGTACAGCAAATTTGGGGAAAAAGAATCCGTTTTCCTTGAAGATTGGCCGGAGTTTAACCCCGAAGGTATCGTAGAGGAGAGATATACCTTGATCGTACAGATAAACGGCAAATTAAGGGCTAGAATAGAGGCTAATAAGGGCATAGAAAAGGAAGAAGCTTTTTCTCTTGCCAAGGAATTAAAGAACGTAAGCCGCTTTTTGGATACAACCGAGCCCAAGAAGATCATATTTGTTAAGGATAGACTTTTGAATATAGTAATTTAAGAGTAGAATTCAGAAGCCAGGAGTCAGAACCCCTTCACAACCCCAAAAAACCTTATTGAACCACAAAGTACACAAAGATCACAAAGCCCTACCACACCTATCTAAGATATTAATCTTTAAAAATATCAATTATAGGAATGCTTCCACTAAAGTTTCCTTCTTCTGCATTTATTATGTATTTCAAAGATTTTTTAGTTTCTTTTAGTTCTTTCTCAATTGCACCCCTGAATTTAAAATCGACTATTGGGTAATACTGTTTATGCAAAAGGGTCGGATATATTATTTTTTCATAAAAATTTACTTTCAACGTGCTGTCGTTTGCTTTGAAAACATTACAGAAACCTTCTTTTTGGATTTGAAATAAACCTTTATTATCTAAGTTTTTGGTTATATATGGTACAAAAACTGTCAAATATACTCTATGAGCAGGTACTTCCCCTCCGTTAACTAGATTTAGTGATATGCTTGTCGTTTTTATATCCCCGGAACAATCTATGTATAAATCGGGCATTTTTATTTGAGATTTCTGTAGACTGTAAGAACAATTCGTTATTATTAGCGTCCATATAGCTGCAATTAAAATAATTATAGTCAATATTAAGGTTATAATTTTAAACAATTTACCGGAGTCTTTATTTGTTGAACTCATATTTTATTAAAATTTAAATTGATTGTATATTATGTCAAGGTCTTGTACCTTGATTTTTCAAATCAAAAAGTAGGGGATAGGCATAGTAATCCAATCTCTTGCCTTAATTTCCTTTCACCAATTAACCAATCAACTAATTAACCAATATACTAATCCAGGTATTGCTTTTCTTTACTTAATGATTAAAATTATACGAAATGAGCAATAACAATATAGCTGAAGCCTATAACAAATTCTCAAAGTATTACGACGCGTACGTGAATGATTTCAAGGATGACCTGGCTCTATACCGATCTTTTTGCGATAATACCGATAAAGTACTTGAAGTTGGTTGCGGGACAGGAAGGATCCTTAAGTACCTGTTGGATAAAGGCTTAAAAAACCTTACAGGTATCGATATGTCCGAAGAGATGCTCGTACTTGCCCGCATGAAACTTGATAAATACATAAACAACAATACTTTAACCCTGGAGAACCATGACTTTGCTACCGAACCATTAAAGGGAAGTTTCAATAAAGCCTTTATAACATATTATACGTTCAATTATATTATCGATAAACCGGATAAGTTCTTGAAAAACATATACTTATCTATGAAAAACAACTCTTTGATTGCTATTGATTTATTTTACCCAAGATTGTTTTCGGATCCGGAATCGGATAACGTATGGTCGGAACGAAAAATTAAGTTCGGAGAAAATAAATCAATTACGCTTCGGGAAAAAAAGTCTTTTGATGGACATTTTGAGGAAAGGGTTCTGGTTTTTGTCGAGGATGGTAAAGCTACTACGGTCGAAACTTCAAGAAGGTTTTATTCAAAAGAAGATATAGAAAAACTGCTTCACGATGCCGGCTTTAGAAACATCAAAGTAATTTACGGCTATTCGTTTGGAGATTCAAGCGAATCCACAGAAGACTATCCTTTACATGGCTACAATGAATTCAATGTAGATTTAAACAAATACGCAAACAGGGAAGAAGCCAAACTCAATTTTGTTATTTATGCGCACAAAGCCCAGTAAAAACTCGTTTTTTCTAACTCGTTTTCAATAAATCAGTATTTCCGACAACATTACCCCCAATAATATATAAGTTTACATAATATATCTTATCAGACATTGTTATAATAAAAAATTTAAGGTCAGTTTTGGGGCTTAAGTCATTTGTTTGTAAGGAGTTAGCCTAAATTTGCTCTTAGTTTTAAACAAATCATTGATATTTGGGGATGTTGGGTAATCTTGTGCTAATCTTGTGGAATCTCGTGGTTAGGAATTGCGGACTTCACCAGCCACCACCTCCACCACCACCACCACCACCGCCGGAGAACCCACCACCACCACCGCCGGAAAATCCGCTGGAGCTACCTCTCGGTGGGCTTGTAGCAGCTGAAAATGCCCCAATTGAGTCACCTATTGAGCCCGCAATATGGCTTGCCATAATGGGTCCATGTAAGCCGTAAGCACTATACCAGCCGGGTTGCTCAATTTGAAGCCCGCTGAAGCGCTGCGCCCACTGGTCAACAACACCTAAGGCTATTGCGTAAGATAGAAAATCAAAAAATATTGTAGGATTTTGCTCGAGAATCCTTTTTAACCTTTCTTTCTCCACCCTGATGAGAAATTCTTTAAAACCAAGGATATCCGTTAACACTTCTCTCCCCTTGTATGTTCGCTTAGGCATAAGAGGGGCAAATATGAGTGTTATCAAACCGCTCAGGGCAATACCGACGGTAACACCTGAAATAAGAAATGAGCCGACAGCAAGCGAGAATATTGTAGTTTGAAAACCTATGAATAAGGCTGCTACACCAAAACCAATGTATATCTTTCGTTTCGTGTCCGGATTTCCGTAGAAATATTTCTTTTTCTTTACGGATTTATATAGCTCTTCCGTGACATCTTTAACGTATTTGTAAAACTCGCCCTTTAAATCCGAAATTAGAAATTCTTTACCTCCTTTTGCCTTCAAACCTCGCAAAAATTCTCTTAAATGTTTTTCTTCACCTAACTCCATGTCTTTCAATATCTTAATCTTATAATCTTTGTTTTTGAGAAATAGAAATTTCTTTGACTCTATTTCCTCAATGGATAAATACCCCAGTCGTGCCAGATCGAACAAGATAGACGTTATATCAACCGAATCTACCCTCTGGTCGAGAATAGTTCCGGCTTCAGCAGCGGTTAAGTCTTTGGGAGGATTATATTTAACAGTAATTGTTCCTATTGGCAGGTCTTTGCCTTCTCTATGCCACCGTCTAAACAGGAAGATAAGGGTAGATAGAGGTAATAAAAGCGCTAATAAAGGTCCTAAATAGCTTTTAAGCTTAAGCGAGAGCGTTGCCGATAAAGGAGGTTGAATTAAGAAATCCTTTGGAAATCTTATATCCACAGTAGCTCCATAACCGGGGTATAATGTGCCCGTACCAAAAGAAAGAAAGTCGCTGTTTAGGGTAAAGTTTTCCATTGTTCTGTCCGAACCCTGTAAGCCAATAAATAGTTTGATATCTTCGTTGGATAGTTGTATTGGTGATGGGAATGTTACTGTGCAATGAGAAGAATCGATTTTTGTTTCCCACCGGTTTCCGGTTACATTCCAGTATAATTCATCCCATTCTTCAAAATATCTAGCTCCCAGGACGGCAGAATATTCTATTGTATATACGTGAATTCCGCTAATTGTTATGTCGGGGTCTCCTATGCGGAGCCTTAAATCGGTTCCTCTTCCGTAACGCCTTCTGCTTTTTTTTACAGGTACGCTCTCTCCATCCATTAAGACTTCATGTACTTTAAACCCGAGCGAATAGTTACCTGTTTTGCCTCTGAGTTCAAGGGGAATATCTCGATAGATTCCGTGATGGTAACCGCCGTCAAAATTTACGGTTATTTCTTCTTTAATATCTAAAGAACCATTATAATTTAGCTGTATTTCGCTATCGAATAGTTGTATATATAAGCTTAAAAGCAGTAATATCATAATTAAAACTCCACTTTTGGTACAGCCCTCTCCCCTTCCGCCATTTCAAAAAATTCGCGTTTTTTAAAGCTGAAAATACTAGCGATTATGTTTGAAGGAAAGGATTCAACCTTGATATTATTATCCCGGACAACAGCATTATAATACCTTCTTGCATTCTGTATATCACCTTCGATTTTCGATAGATTATTTTGTAAATCGAGAAAATTTGTATTTGCTTTTAACTCGGGATAATTCTCTGCAACTGCAAAAAGCTGACGAAGAGCTCCGGTTAACATATTTTCGGCTTTTGACTGTTCCCCGGGAGTTTTTGCCGTAGTTGCTTCTGCTCTCGCTTTTGTGACGTTTTCGAATAATTGTTTTTCGTGTTTTGCATAACCCTTAACAGCGTTAACAAGATTAGGAATGAGGTCATATCTTCTTTTTAATTGAACGTCGACATCGCTCCAGGCATTAGCACAAAGATTCTTCAATTTTATAAATCCATTGTAAGCAGTTATTACAAAACCTACTATGCCAATAATGAAAGCTATCAATATTATATTTAACATTATTTTCCTCCTTTGTTTTTTATTGTTATAGCTATATTAATTAAAAAAATTCATCCTGAAGTTAAATATTCATCAAATTAAATCTACAAGAGGCGGTAAATTGAACCATTCGGCACCTGTCACGACTCTTTTGCGATTTTCGTAAACAGTATCGTAGAAGTTCCCCATATGTTCTCTGAATTTTCTTTCTCTGAGTAAATGATGATCGTAAATCATTATCTCGAAATCAGCCTCTCTCAGGATTCTTGAAACGTTTTCTATACACCTATCCAAATTGACCTGATTGAACATATAGCCCAAAAGGTATGTTGAAGGACCATCAAGAATTATTACGTTAGGATTTTCATCTATTATCCATTGCGCGTAATCTTCGATGTTTGGCCCCATGATATCCGAAGAAAATAATACTTTCTTTTCCCCTCTTTTTACTATTACCGGTTCAACCCAACCGGTCTTCGCATATTCAATACCATGAAAAAGTGTTCCGGGGAAACAAATACTGGTTTTGCCAAAATTTATCTCTTCTTTTTTTATAAAATTTATACTGGTATTTCTGATCTTAAACTCGGTCAACCATTTTTCTCTCATCCAGGCTTCAACACTGTTATACATATTGGCTTTTCGTATTTTCAATAATTCTTCGCGTCTGTTTGTGTATTCACCAAAGTCCTTTTGCTGTACCAAACTAAGATTACGATAAGGGTCTTCGTAGTTTTTGTTCTCCGGTTCTTTTATAAAGTCATTGATCTTAAAAATATTCTCGAATAAGGTCATTATATCCTGGTACAATATTCTTGCTCTTTTCCACTGGGAATAGTTAATCCATTCGTTGGGATTCTTTATGTAGAGCATCTTATCTATATAGCTTTCCGGAAATTCAACGGGTCTTTTATAGTGATCGTAATGAAAATGAGTTATTATTACTATATCGGCTTGTTTCGTATATTCTTTTACCCTTTTTTCGGCTGCTTTCAGAAAATTTATCTTATCTTCTTCGTCCAGAGGATAGGAATGCTGCATTATTGCAAATCCGGGGTCTATTATTAATTTGATTTCAGGTGTTTCTACATATGTGCACATAGATTTTGCGCCCATAGAATCAAACCAAACCGGCATAACACTTATTTTGCCGGTTTCTATTGTGTTTGTAAGATCTTTGTTAATATATTCTTCTGCTTTCATTTTGATAGAATATACTTATTCGGAAAGCAATGCTTCCACAAAATCTTCCGCAGAAAAAGGAATTAAGTTTTCCTTTTCTTCTCCTATACCGATATATTCTACGGGTATGCCTATTTCGTTAACTATGGAAATAATTATTCCGCCTTTTGCAGTACCATCAAGCTTGGTTAAAGCAATTCCCGTTATTCCTATTGTTTCATTGAACTGTCTTGCTTGCTGTAGGGCATTTTGTCCAGTTGTTCCATCTACGACTAAAATGGTTTCCTGCGGCAAATCTTCTCGTTTTTTTTCCAAAACTTTCTTCATTTTTTTCATTTCTTCCATTAAATCATCACGCGTGTGCAGTCTTCCGGCTGTATCGACTAAGACATAATCAACTTCTCGGGCTATTGCCGCATCAACTGCATCAAAACACACGGAAGCAGGATCAGCTCCGTAGTCGGATTGTATTACGTCGGAATCAATCCTTTCTCCCCATTTACTTAATTGTTCTACAGCTCCTGTTCTGAAAGTATCTCCGGATGCTAAAAGAACTTTTTTACCTTCTTTATAATGAAGCATCCATCCCCTTTTTCCTATTGTAGTGGTCTTCCCCACTCCGTTTACACCAACGTATAACTCAACAATAGGTTTTATATAAGACTGTTCCTTAACAGGTGCTTTGAGTATGTTGATTAGCTCATCCTTAAGCGTTGAAAGATATTTGTCCGGAGTTACTTTCTCAAGGCTTTTAATTAAGTGAACAGCAGTATCGACACCGAAATCCGACTCTATTAATAGACTTTCGATATCTACTAAAGCTTCGGGATCTCTTTTCCCAAAAAGATTTCGTAGTTTTTTACTGAATTTATCCCTAGTTTTCTGTAGAGTCTTCCTTAGATTCACGTTCGGAGATTTCCCTTTCGAGTCTTTTTACGTTTTCGGCTAAAGCGGTAACTGCTTCAGTTATAAAGCCAACCGTAAAAAGCACCAGACCCGAAACAATCATAAGAATAACCAGATATAAAAGAGGTCTATAACCATGCTGAAAAATAAAACGCTGAATAATACCGTAAATACCAACAAATACACCTAAAATAATAAGAATAGCGCCTGAAGTACCAAAAAATAAAAGTGGTTTTCTCAAAAGAGAGATTTGCATTTTTACTGCCAAAAGATCCATAGTTCCAACTACAACTCTCCCCTTCCCCGTATATTTAGATTCACCAAACCTGCGCTCTCTTAGCCTTACTTTAACCTCTGAAACCTTGAACCCTTTGCTTACAGCCAGAGCTACTATATAACGATGCCAGTCTTTCCTTAAATTTATTTCCGCTAAAACGTTACTGCGTAATGCCTTGATTGCATTTTGATCATGTATTGGCAAGTGAAAAAGACGTCTTGACAGGAAATTGTAGATTCCGGATACAAATTTTTTCTGATAATCACCCTGCTTCCAGCCGGTTACTATATCGTAACCTTTTTCCATTTCCTCAAGCAACTTCGGGATGTCGTTTGCATCGAACTGAAGATCTGCGTCCATAATTACCAAGATTTGTGCTGTTGAATGTCTGAAACCTGTTAGTATTGCTTCTGTTTTACCAAGGTTGGCGCGGTTACTATAAACTTTTAAATATTTATATTTTTCTTTTAATCTTTCGCCTTCTTCAAGAGTTCCGTCAAAGCTGCCATCATCAACGAGAATTACCTCATAATTCCTTTTGTCCTTTTCGACAACGGAGTTTATTTCCTGCATTAGAGGGGCTAAACTTTCTTTTTCGTTAAAGGCTGGGACTATAATTGCAATATTTTTTTGAGCCATTAATCCATTATCCTTAAATTACTTAGGTTTAATTTTTATAAACCGGAGTTTTCCTACTCTTAAAACTGTATCTTTATCAAAGGATATATTTAGTGTAAAGTCGGTAACCTTTTTGCCGTCTATTTTAAGAGCTCCGTTTTGTATTAATCTCCGCGCTTCTCCCCGGGATTTTACAAACCCGGCTTGCTCAAGTAGTTCAACTATCCAGATTTCTTCTCCCCTGGTAATTTTCAACTCTTCAATGTCTTCGGGTTCTTTATTTTTTGAAAAGATTTTTATAAATTCTTTTTTTGCTTTTTCCGCTGTTTTTTTATCATGATATAGAGAAACAACTTTTTCGGCGAGATCCATTTTTATATCTCTCGGGTTCTCGCCTGCTTTAAGCTTCTTTTTTATGGTTGCAAGGGAATCTTCGTCATAGTCCAGGCATAATTTAAAGTATCGAAGTATCAGATCGTCCGGAATTGACATCAATTTTCCAAACTGTTCCTTCGGAGATTCTGTTACTCCTACATAATTTCCGTAAGATTTGCTCATCTTTCTAACGCCGTCTAAACCTTCGAGTATCGGCATCAACATAACCACCTGAGGTTCCTGGTCGAAACTCCGTTGCATATCCCTGCCTAGAAGATGATTCCAATGCTGATCTGTACCGCCAAGCTCTATATCCGCTTCGACAGCTACAGAATCATATGCCTGAAAGACAGGGTAAAGAAATTCATGAAGAGCTATCGGTTGTTCATCCTTGAATCTCTTCGCAAAATCATCTCTTTCCATCATTTTTGCCATAGTAATTCTGGAAGTAAGTTTTACAATTTCGGAAGGAGTCAATTTTGCAAGCCATTTGGAATTGTGTCTTATTTCTGTATTTTTCTTATCCAGGATTTTAAATATTTGTTTTTCATAACTTTTCATGTTTTGTTTAACATCTTCTTCAGTTAAAGGAGGTCTTGTCTTGGAGCGGCCTGAGGGATCCCCTATTCTGGCGGTGAAATCTCCGACGACAAGAACCGCCGTATGACCAAGTTCCTGAAAATCTCTAAGTTTTCTAAGAACGACCGCAAAACCAAGATGAATATCCGGCGCAGTTGGGTCTATCCCAAGTTTTACTCTCAAGGGTCTTTTTTTCTTTAGCTTTACTTTTAGCTCTTCTTCAGGTATTACCGTTTCGACCCTTGCCAGTATTTTCTCTAGTTTAAACTTTATTTTTGTCCTCCCGAAGGAATATTTAGAAGAGGTGTCAATTTTTGATCGAATGGAGTTACGATTACAGTATTATTAGGTGAATTTACCAGACTCTGAAGCGTCTGTATATAATACCACTGCAAATAACTGCCGGAAAGAGATTTTGCTATAATCTTATTGGCATCGGAGATCCCTTGCGCTTCTACCGCTTTTCTTTCCGCCTCTCTTCTTGATTTATCCAGAACAAACTCCATTTTTTCGGCTTCTTGTTTTGCCGCCATTTTAGCATTGATTTCATTTTGTACTTGATCAGGTAATTTTACATCTCTTAATAAGACTCTCTCTATTTCTACTTTTCTCTCCTTTACTGCTTCTCTAAGATTTTCACTAATTTCTATTGAAACGGATTCTCTATTTTGAGTGTAAATATCTTCCACTTTATAATTAGAAATAACATTACGTATAGAGGTTCTCGCCGCCGGTCGTACAATTTTGTCTACATATTGAGTCCCCAGTGTACTATATACTTCAGCCGCACCTTCCGGCATTAATTTATACCATACTGTTACGTCGAGCCGAACCATAAGACCTTCCGAAGTAAGAGCCTGTATCGCGTCATCTCCCCTGAGTTGACCTTCCCTTGATATTCCGCTCATCGTATAATCTTCTGTTCTGATGCTCATTTTCTCGATAGACGCGAAAGGATTAACTAAATGAAGACCATTTTTCAATGTTGTTTCCTGGACTTTACCGAAAACGATAACTACTCCGACATTTCCCGGAGGTATTAAACGAACCATGGAAGCAACGAGAAAAATGAAAGATAAAAACATAACACCGAAAGGAATTAGTTTCCCTTGAGGATTTCTTTTAATCTCCGGAGAACCTAACATTACTATTCCTACAACAAGACAAAGCACAAATAAAAAAACTAACATTTTATACCTCCAAAGGATTTATAGCGGCGCAGGGACTCGAACCCCGGACACGTGGATTATGATTCCACTGCTCTGACCAGCTGAGCTACGCCGCCTTACCTTATGCCTTAATATATTTCAGCGCATTGAAATGTCAAGTTCTTTAAAAAGTTATTGAACCACAAAGTTTACAAAGAACACAAAGATTTTATTTCTTGTTTTAAGCTAACAGCTAAAAGCGAAAGGTCAGAAGCTTATTGTGTAACGTTTAAAACATGTAATTATTGTATTTTTTCACTTAAAACTCAGCATCCAGTATTAAACCCTCCAGATTACGCTCATTCTCTCGTATTTTAACATCTGTTTCAGTGGAAACTCCCCTTATATCGTAAAATCTATTCGCATACATTTAAAATAAACATTTAAAAGTATACATGGGAAAGAATTCCATGTGATAATAAGTACTATATTCCCTTGTTTCCGGCACAAATTCTTGCGCAAAAATATTTTTATTATTGGTCAGATTTTGAAAATCTACTGCAAACTCAATATAAAATTTCCGAAAATTCATTTTGTAATATAGCTTAAGGTCTGTTCTGAAATAATCGTCATATCGAACAGAATATGCCTTATCATAATCATAAACGACTTCCGCACTGTCTATTGAAGCTTCCTCTTTTACAGGTATATAAGGTTTTCCTCCTGCCCTGGTCATTTTCAAATCTACTCCGAACGCCTTATTTTTTGTTGCCCACCATTCATAACCAAATATGCCGTTAAAAATATAAGAAGTATTAAATGCTGTATTTCTCCAAACTCCATCCCCACCGGTATACTGAGAATTGTAGAGAGTTCCATTAAGTGTAAAGTAGTAATTATCCGCCAGGAACTTTTCCAGGGTCAGCTCAACACCATAATTTTTACCCTTACCTTTATTCACAAGGTTATCTTTTGTTTCAATATAAAAATTTGCACCCGAATTTAACATGGAATATACAGAATTTATATTATCCTCTACGGGGATATCTTGAAGATATTGATAATAAACCTCAGATTTCAATCTTGAATTTTTACTTGTTATCAAATCATAAGACATTACGAAATGATCGGCTTCTGAAAAATCTAAATTTTTATTTGTCAATAGAACTCCATCAGAGATATGAGTTTCAATAAAATAAATAGTGCGCGCTTGCATCTGATGGTGCTTTCCGTAAGCTAACGATATCCATTGTCTATCCGAAAATTTATACTGTAGAGCTCCGCGTGGCTCGACTGCAAACGAATTATTATAGAATAACTGCTGCGTATGTGTTCCAAAAGTAATTTTAAACCTATTTGTAAAACGATATTCATCCTGGACATAAAATCTGAAAAAATTCATTAAGGCATCGCTGTTAATAATGGTAGCATATTCGGCATCCCAATTTATTCCTTCCTGACTGTAGTTAATATCATAAATATCCCATCTAAAACCGAAATTGAAATAGTTGTTTTTTATTGCATTGTTTCTATACTCGCCAAAAAACGAATATTTGTTTTCTAAAGATTGTTCTTCCCAAATACGAGCAGTTAAATCGGTTGCCAAATTAAATGTATCGATTTCGGTGTTTATTTTATTATTCAATGCCGAGAATGAAAAAAATAAATCATTGTATATATTTATCTTATATTTAAGATTAACAGCACCTAACAACATATCCGAACCTGTTTTGATATGTTTTCCATATAATGTTTTAATTTCCTCTGTATCTCGATCATGGTCGTCGATTTCAATAAAGCTTGTTCCCCAAAGAGCAAGAGTGGAAACAGTAAAATTTTCAGATACATTAAAATCAAATTTTGTTGTAAAGTCTTGATATTTGGGTAAAATACCAAAATTTATACCTATCTTATCTATAAAATCTAAAAAAGAATACCTGTAACAAGCCATATATGTTCCAATAGATCTTCTCTTGGAAAAAGGTCCTTCTACCCCAAACTCAAAACCATTCCAACCTGTTTGCAATCGAAACTCATGATGATCTGAGTTAGCCTTTTTTGTTTTTAAATCAAAAACTCCTGATAATGCATTGCCATATTCGGCAGGAAACGCACCTGTTAAAAAGTCGGAATTCTTTAACATATTAATATTTAACAAAGTCACTGTACTGCCGGTAAGTCCAATCCCTCCATAATGATTGGGGTTTGGTATTTCAATACCATCGATTCGCCATAATAATCCCATTGGCGAATTTCCTCTAATTACAATATCATTTCTATCATCTCGTTCGGGCATAATGCCGGGATAACTACGTACCATACGAGCGGCATCTCCAAGTGTTCCGGCGTAACGATAAGCTTCATCAGTAGAAAAACTTCTACCACTGGCATAAACTAAATTATTAATTGGTTTTTCTTTTTGGAAAGGTGCTGTTAAAACTACTCCGGGCATTTCAATAGTCTGTGGTTCTAATCCCACATCAATTATGTATTCCTGTCTAGTCTTTACTAATATCGGTATAGATCGTGTTTGGTATCCTATGTGTGAAATTAACAGATGAATACGACCTGTCTTGCAGGTTAAATTAAATAGACCAGTGCTATCTGTTGTAGTCCCAATTACGGGTTCCTGATTCTCTAAAACAACATTAACACTCTTTAAAGGTAGCCCTGTTTCCGTATCTCTAACCGTCCCTTTTACAGTCTGATAAAAAACATCTTTGTTATTTGTCTTTGCTAAAACACCTACATAAATTATAAATATATAAATTAAAATTCTTTTTATTCCCATAATCTTATAATCCCCTTTAAAAGTGAATTAAATTTTTAATACTCATTGATAAAGAAAAATAATTAAAAGTCAAGTACTTTGGGTTTTGAATTAAAACAAAACGTATACAGTTTCTACTCCGTTTATTTTTTCTGTAGTCTCTATGGTAAAATTAAGCTTTTAGCTTTTTGCCTTAGACTTTTTGCTTAAAAAGAAAAAACTTTGTGGTCTTTGTGGTCTTTGTGGTTCAATCAGTTTTTTGGTCTTGACTATAAGTGAGTTACTATTATTTTAGGCTATGGAAAAATTAGCTCAGCTTGAAAAAGAATTTGATTACGAATTACTTACAGATAAAGAACATTTAGAAAAATACGCGCGGGATGAAACCCCCGGTGATTATTATTATATTCCGGATGCTGCTTTTCTACCAACGGAAACTGATTCAATAACAAGGCTCCTTGAAATAGCCCAAAAATCAAAAATACCTTTGATTCCAAGAGGAGGCGGTACCAGCAGAACGGGAGGTGCTCTTGCAGTTCACGGTGGTGTGGTTCTCTCACTTGAAAAAATGAATAAAATTATTGATTTTGATGAAAAAAACTGCATTTTGGAAGTTCAACCGGGAGTGATTACCGAGGAAATAAACAATTTCCTGAAAAAGTATAATTTTTTCTTTCCTCCCGATCCCGCATCAATTGATTCCTGTTCTATAGGAGGAAATGTTGCAACCAACGCGGGAGGAGCCCGCTGCCTCCTTTACGGTCTTACAAGAGATTATGTTCGCGGCATTGAGGTGATCTTTCCCGATGGAAAAAAAGAATTTCTTGGAGGCAAATTAAAAAAGAATGCCACAGGATATTCGCTTTTGAACCTATTAATAGGGTCAGAAGGTACTCTTGGGGTCATTACCAGAATATTTTTAGAAGTTAAAGCTCTTCCCCCCTATTCCGCGACATTAGTTGCTCCATTTAAAAGCTTAAAAGATGCTGCTTTTTCTGCATTTAACATACTTTCAAGTGGTATCATTCCTTCCGCATTCGAAATGATTGATGAAGATGCTGTTAAGGTAGCTGTTGCCAATCTGGACAAAAAAATACCAATGGCGGAGGAAGGAACACTCCTTATAGCTGAAGTGCTGGAAAGCACAAAGGAAGATCTGGAGAATAAATTTGAAATCATTGGCGAGAAATTTTTGGAAAATAATGCCGTTGATGTATTTGTGGCAGAAGAGAGCCATCAACAGGAAAAAATATGGGATTTCAGACGAAGTATATCGGAAGCTCTTGATATATTTGGTACCCTTATTCCCGAAGACATATCAATACCTAGATCTACTATTCCCGAATTTATTCCTGAAATAAAAAAATTGGAAAAAGAATTTAATACTAAAATCTTTACTTTCGGACACATAGGAGATGGAAATTTGCACGTTAATATCGTGAAAAATGAAAAATGGAAAGATGATGGTGAAAAAATCGTGAATGAATTATTCAAAAAACTGAATGTTTTTGGAGGTAAAATAAGCGGAGAACATGGCATAGGTTTTACCAAGAAAAAATACCTTAAATATTCAAGATCGGAAAATCAGATAGAGCTTATGAAGAAAATAAAAAAGGAGTTCGACCCTATGAACATATTGAATCCCGGAAAAATATTTGATATTGAGGAAATAGATGCGTAAAAAAATGACTTCTGCAGTTTTTCTTTTATTAAATAGAATGACATCTAAAAAAATAGAATTTCCATTGGAAAATGTCAATACAATAGCTCTTCGCCCTTCAGAGATTAAAGGAGAAACGCTTTATTCCTTGCCTTTAATTGAGTCTTTGTCAAAAAAACACAAATTATCTGTCCTGCTGCCTGACGGTCAAGATGCTAAGTATTTTAGGCGCCTCCGACCAAATATTATCCGTTATCAGGAAAAATCGGGTCCTATTGGTATGTATCGCTTAAAGAATAGCATAAAACAGATTTATGATCTGTTTATAGATCTTAACAAAACAAATATACATGTGTTTTCATACTTGTTAAAAAATCCCACTGTTGCTTCGATATATGAAGTCCCCGGGGTAAACATTACGGCAAGAGCCGGAACAAAATCAATAACCGGCAGCTACCAGTATCTAATTGATTTACTTGGTTTTTCGACCGTAAAATGGAAAACTAAAGCTATTAGAGCCAGCCGTTCCCGTAAAAAAATCGAGAATGAAGAACTTATCGGCATTAGTTCCGATATTGCTACCAAATATCATGGTTTACAACGGGTTTCGGAAGAAAAGGAATTACGTAAAGTTTCCAAACTAATTACAAAGAAAAACGATCTTTCCGCAATCGCTTTTTTCCTGGAAATTCCACAGGTTCTTCTTCTTGAAGAAAAAGATCTTTTTCAACCTCCTGACTCTATAAAAGTTGTAAGATATTCAAAGAAAATTACTCCTAAAATGATCGGTAATTGTTTAATTTTGTGAATTAGTTAGCAGAGAGTATAAATGGATACCAGATACCAGGTCTCAGATACCAGAAAACAACAAATAAAAAGATCCGTATTTATCCGTGTAAATCAGTGGCTAATTTAATTTTGAAATAAATATGCGAATTTTACATATAGCTTCGGAAAATGTTGCGGGAGTGCCGGGAACTCTTGTTAAAGCTGAAAGAAAGATGGGTCACTACTCCCGATTAATGACTTATTTTAGAAGTCCTCGCTCTCACTGGGACGACATAGTCCTCAATCTTCCTTTTTCAAACACATGGTCTCTTAGGGGTTTAAAAAAAACGGCTAAAGTAGGAACTTATGGCTTTTCACAAAAAAAGGGAAATCCTCCCCGGTGGGACCCAAAATTAACGGAAAAAATTTTCTACCTTTTTAGAGATTCACTTTGGGACTTTCAAATTAACCCTTTAAAAAGGTTCATTTTTTCATTCGACTGTTATTTTTTAGACGGAGGGCTCGGCTTCTTAAGGAAAGGAAAGATAGTGAATGCATTAAAGAAAATGAATAAAAAAATCGCAATATTATATCTTGGCAGCGATTTAAGAGCCAGAGGGGTTTTACCTCATATAGAAGAATTGGCGGATATTATCTTTACAACTGAATTTGACCATAAATTTATTCATCCTAAAGTACAATATGTACCTTTTCCTTTTGAGGTAGATAAATTCAATAAAAAAGAAATACTAAAAAACAATAAATTAACTATTTGTCATGCTCCTACAAAAAGACATCTAAAAGGTACGGAATATGTTTTGAAAGCAGTTAATGAGCTTAAAGATAAGTTCGATTTTAACTTTCTCTTAATTGAGAACAAACCCCATGAAGAAGTGCTTAAGATTAAAGAGCAAAAATGTGATGTTCTTGTTGACCAGTTGACGGATTTTGGAGGTTTTGGTTATGGCATGAATTCGATGGAATGCCTATCTATGGGTATACCAAGTATAACGTATATAAATCCTCAATATGAAGAATTTTTAAAAGTACATCCTTTTATAAATGCCAACAAGGATAATATAAAAGAAGTTTTAGAAAAAATACTAACCAACCCCAAAATTCTTTTGGAAAAAAGTACCGAAAGCCGTAAATGGGTAGTTAGCGAACATAATTATATCAATGTTAGCAAGTTTATGCTTGAAAAAATATTAGGACGCAGATCTTCGCAGATTGACTCAGATTAACACCCCTCCCCATCACTTATTTCTTTTATTTTTTTAAAACAAAAAACACTTTTTTCATCTATGTTCATCCGTGTCCAAATAATTGGGATGTAGGGTGGCAATTCAAATCCAAAAAATTTGTGTTTATCTGCGTCCTATAATTGTTGTTTCTATCCCCCCATTTTGAATTTTTTCATCATATTTTTCATATCCGGCACACCCTTCCCATCCATCGAAACTTTATCTGCATCAAAAAGATCATTTGATAGACCTTTATTAATATTAAAGGTTTTAATCGTGGTTTTTGTCATTAGTTTTCCACCTGTAAATATTTCTGTAGTATACGGCATTTCCCATTTACTTACTTTTTTAAAATTCGAATTTACGACCGTGAATGTTTTACCATCTGCACTTTCAGATTCCATTTTCATTAAAAGAAGCGTTGCTTTCTCGACCCAACCCTTTATTTTACTGTCTTTATTATTCTCATCCCAGGTTTCTACAATATAGCAATCCCTACTCCCCACCTTTTCAGAACCAATAATTTTACCTTTTTTTGGCAGATCTTCCCACCAATTAATCTGGTCTTTTCCCGAAACATTCGCGTCCGCTGGAAGCTTCTGCTTACCTGTGAACTGGTTTACAGTCCATAAATCTTTACCGTCAAATATCATTATATTTTTCATATCCTTCATACCGGTCGGCATATCGGATCCTTCCGGCATATTCATTTTCGTTTCCATTCGATATTTTTCACCCTTCTTGAACATTTTAATTTCCGAAGGTCCCGCGCCTTCCATACCTTTGACTTCAGACTCCATCACAATCTCCATGTCTTTGACTTCAGCCGAAAAACCTTTATATTTTGCCTCTATTTTAGACTTTAATCCATCCCAATCTAGAGCAAAAACATTCCCGGTAGTCGATAAACACAGTACAAACAGTAAAAATCTACTAACTTTATACTTTGACATACCTGCCTCCTTTTTGTTTTGGTTTTTTTAAAACTATATTATTATTATCTATAAATGCAAGTCTTTTAAGTAATTTAAGCTTTTCTCTCTCTCCTACCTTAGCCATAGAAACAGCTTTTTCCAGATATAATATTGACCTTGTATAGTTTTCTCTATCAACAGGATAAGGTATGCCATCTTTACCTCCGTGAGCAAAGCTATATCTTGCTGGGTCTTCAAAACTCGGTTTCTCGCCGTAAAGTAACTCACCTATTAAGGCAAGCGACCTTATTGTCGCAGGTCCTACACCTTTTATTCCCAATAAGCTTTCAAAATCTTCTGGTTTCCTGTTAAAAGCCAACTCCAGCGGTTTTTTTAATTTTTTCAAATTAACGTCGGATCCAATTATGTAATGGCGTGAAGGCAATTTTAACTCTCTTATTTTTTTTAACTCCTGTAGCGTTTTTTCCGGATATTCCGAAGCGATGGAAGCCGAAACTTTCCTTGTTCCCGAGGAGTCTTTCGAAACCATGTTTAAAGGAGTTGTAAATCCATCTGTTATAATACCCTTATGGGGCTCATAGGTATAATCCTTTAATGAGTTAGAAAACCAGTGATATCTTCTCGCCATTCGATTTGAGGCATTCATACCCTGCTGTACAACGCTCCACTCACCCTTTGACGTGAATATTATTGTATGATGATATATCGAATATCCGTCTTGAACAGCTGAATTATCAACCTTTGCAGTCATTTTACTTGTATAGATTAGAGAATTGACGTCTATTCCTTTTTCCTGTCCGATTTGTTTTATTTCATCGGGAGTTTTTAATGAGGTTTTGCCTTTCCCTCCGCAAATATAGATACCTGCGTCGAGTTTTTTGAAAGCTTCTTTAAGAGCTCCCATTGTTGTAGTCGTTACACCGCTCGAATGCCAGTCAAAGCCGAGAATACAGCCGAGAGATTGAAACCAGAAGGGATCGGAAAGGTTTTCCAAAACTTTCACCGGAGGGTAAAGAGCGAGCATGGCTTCCATTAATCCTGAGAGAAAGCTTTTTCATCTCTTCGAATAACCATCTTGGTACCCTCCCCCAGTGTAACGGTAATGTAGCAATCCCTTTCCTCATAATTTTATCTTAACTATTTCGGAAACTTTGTCAACTGTGCATTGAATGAGGATTTAGGGGTTGGGATTTAGGATTTAGTATTTTTTCTCTATACCCCATACCCTAATATACCTTCAATTAATAAAGTATCCGGTAACTCTCCACTGTCCGTCTTTATCTTTCATAGGAGTAACAGTTTCAGTTGTTTCTTTCTTATTTTCAAAAACCGTGCAATATTTTATTACAACATATTCACCGTCAGGAGCACCGGGCAGAGAAGTTAAGTATTCTTTGGAAATAACCTTTCTACTTACCAACTTACCGAGAGGTTCTCTAACAGCAATCATTTGCTTTTCCCATATTTCCTTTCCTACTGCCTTTTTAAACAACTCCGCTGTCAGGTCCCAACCTTGCGCATATTGCCCATCATCGTTCAATTTGAGCCACTGATTTGCTGCATCGACCGCAATTTTTTCAGAGGATTCTTTTTTCCCACAAGCAGATAGAAGAATTAATGTCAGGATAAATATGATAGATAAATATTTCTTTGAAACCACATAAAACCTCCTTTTAAATGTTTTACTGATGGTTTTATATATATTATATCTTTTATTTAAAAATATTCAATCTTCCTCTTTGTGTCTCTGTGGCTTTGTGTGAAACAAATTTGGTGTGGTGAGGTGGGTTTTAAACAAACAAAATATTCTTGTTTTTTTTCTCTGTGTTCCTCTGTGTACTCTGTGGTTAAAAAAAATTGGTGTGGTGTGTGGCTCACATACCTTGACAAAACATAGTAATTCTATATTATTACATTCGAAACGATTTGGGGGCCGTAGTTCAGCCTGGTCAGAACGCTGGCCTGTCAAGCCAGAGGTCGCGAGTTCAAATCTCGTCGGTCCCGTTTATCCCCTTGACATTTTCTATTATTTCCACTAAATTTATTAAAATCAGGAGGTCAAATTGAAAGTAAAAATTACTGTATGGTCGATAGCTGTAATACTTGTATTGATTTTCATCCTGGGCAATGCCGAAACAATGGATTTGGTTTTCATAAGAAAATTTAACGTTTCGAAAATTGTAGTAATACTTGTTAGTCTTATAATAGGTTTTATAGCCGGTTTACTTGTAGAAGGCAGAAAGAAGAAACCGGAAAAGAAGGCGAGAATAGATAGTAGTGAGTAGAGAGTAGTTAGAATATAGGGGATAGTATTTAGGGTATAGTAAAAAAGCTAAAAAAAATCAGTGCAAATCCGTGTTAATCCGTGGCAATATTCAGGTACTAGATACCAGGTCTTAGGTTTTAGGAAAACAAAAAATAAAATCCTTTTAAATCTGCGTTCATCTGCGTCCTAATCATTGTGATGTGTTGTGGGCTGTTTTTTTGACTCAAGACTCTGGGGCGTGTTGCCGAAATAGAAAAAAGCATAGAAAAAAGGTTTCTTTTTCTGTTTTTTAGTATATATTTATTATTGAGAACCAAGTAAATGCAAGCATTTTCGATAAAAAATATATATTAAGGAGGTA
>Ga0307431_1000380_pt1 | contig 30933 bp, 28 predicted proteins | sample SalMarWE160170MG_FD_202155 | JGI IMG/M metagenome (GOLD analysis project Ga0307431, IMG submission 202155) | Salt marsh sediment microbial communities from the Plum Island Ecosystem LTER, Massachusetts, United States - WE1603-170 | ecosystem: Environmental > Aquatic > Marine > Intertidal zone >...
ATTGATTCAGGGTCTCATACTTCTATATCCTCATCAAAATCTTGTCCCCCAATAATCATTAATCAATAATCATTTTGAAGGAGTGGCAATCTCGTCCCCCAATAATCAATCGAAATATCTCCGTGTCATTCCGGACTTGTTCCGGAATCCATATTTAGCCCCCGGACCTGTGCCGGGGGGATATTGTTTAGCCCTGCCATCACTATGGCAGGGTCCGTCCTTATATTTAGCCCCGCCATTCTCACCGCAGGTGGATGGCGGGGTTCACCTTTCATATCTCCGAACTACGAACAACAAACAACGAACTTTACAATAATCAATCATTAATAATCATTTACTCTGTCATTCCCGCGCGGGCTTACCCTGAGCGCAAGTCGAGTTGGCGGCTATCTAATCGGTAGGGTGTGCTCTGCACACCTTCATCACTCAAACATCTGGTGTGGCGTAATCAGCGTGCTGATCGCGAATCAGATGTTCCCAGAACCGCCTCTGCCAAATGCCGCGCTCCCCTCTTTGGGTTCTCGATGCCGATACAGGCACATCCTGACCGCCACTGCTAAGCCATAATTTCGTAAATCTCCTTTTTATCATTGCCCATCTTACAGAAAAATTGTCATCGTTCTCCGCCATCTTCCATATAAAATGACAATGGTCGGGCAAAAGCACAATACTCAACACTTCAAAAGGATGCGAGGCTTGGACTTGAGATACAGCTCGATGCAGAGATGTACGGGTATGAGAATTACAAAATATCTTTCGCCGGTTGTATGTCACGACGGTAAAAAAATATGTCCCACCGTCACGAAACCATCGCCTATAGTCCGGCATGTATATATTCTTTCATAATCCAGCCTTCGCAGCCGCTACGGCGGAGTAGGCTTTTAGAATATTTAATCACGCAATTTATTTCGGGGTTTGGTTAGCCCCCAATTTTACATTGGGGGTTTCCGTTTAGCCCCGAAGCCCACTTCGGAGGTTATATTTAATTTAATCCCGCCGCCCACGGCGAAACACTGAATTGTTTTTCCTTGGTCATTGTGAGGAGGCCGCCTTCAGCGGACAAAATATCTATCTCACCTCTAAATAATCGATTATCATTAATCATTTTGAAGGCGTGGCAATCTTGGCACCCTTGAAAGCTAAGTAAAAGTCAGATTGCCATCCCTAATTTGTCAATTATAATATTGACCTGCAACTACAAAGTATGTTGGTGTTTCTAGCCTAGCAAGCAGCCTAATTCGGACAACTACAAGCTCCTTCCTTCCCAAGTTTACAATTGATATCTCATGAAGTTCATTTGTGGCCCTTTCTGTTTTTTCCAAGCAGCCAATAAAGTTGTCTGTATCATCAAGTTCTTTGTATAGAATGTGAGGTAGAAGAAATGGCTTGAAGGCGTCTGAGCCCAATTCGCCCACTGCAAATGAATAAGCAATCTTGGCTAACATTTGGCAAAACTTATCAACCTCTGCTTTTGCCTCTGGCATTATCGCATGAACATTTAGTTCTACAGTTAATTTTTGCAGAAGGTCCTTAAAAACATAACTGGGAGATGCTCCTCGAATCCAGAATTTTTTTGCAGTGGCACCATGGCAAACTGATTCACCTGTTAGCATATTTGGCATAGATAATTGTGGAAACAATATGATAAAAGGATATTTCTCTTGTTCAACATCTAAATATGTCCAATTGTCGTCAGGTGTATGTTTGACTTTTAGATGAAGCTTCTTTGGACGCGATTTCCTTCGTCTACTTGGAAGATCATATAATAATCTCAGTGGTCCATACATCGTACGAAGGCATGTATGTTCAAAATCACTTGTCAATTTACAGCAATTGCTGCAGCTTGAATCAGGCAGCTCTAGTCGTCCCCCTAATCCGAAGGGAATTATGTGTTCAACGGTTAAACCTTCCGTTTTACCGCAATAGATGCAGTGTCCAATCGGGGCGTACACCTTCTTCTTTTGATCCGGCAGTAAACTTTTTAGACTCTGAGCAAAGCTTTCCATTAGTTGATTTCACCTACGCGTGCTTGATGATAACTAGTTGTTATATGATTTTATTGATAACACCGAATAAAGATATACGAAAAATAATATAACCAAATATGCAAAATGTCAATCTTGATTTTCGATATTGCGGGCCTTCAGTCAGTAGTTTCTATGTCAAGCGCTTCAGCCCGTTCTAAACACCGAACTTATTAAAAATTTATCCCCCTCAGGCGGACAAAAAACGTATGATAACGCACTTTCTGATGGACGCGAGTTTACGAGCTTCCCTCTCCTGCCCGAGTTTAGCCATTTCTTTTAAGTTGTTCAAGGTGCTGAATCATATCTATGGCAACGTTTGCATAGTTCAATGCCTGCTCTTGGGTTATTGACAGCATGGAATCTCTTTCGTGAGCTACCCTATTTCGAAGTATCCTCATTTCTTGTAGCAAATTTACATGATTTGTAGAGAGACCACCATATTTAGTTAACATTTCGATATTATGCATCGGGGATCTATACGATGGGGTTTCAGGGGAGATTGCTAATCTTGCCACCGCGGATGCTATCGCCGTTTCCAGACCAGACCATGCTAATAAAATAGCTGCTGATGGAGCTCTTTCTACCGCATCTAATATTTGGTCTTCTAATGAAGTGAAAACTGGACTTTTTACCACTGGCCTTTCCTCCAATACTTCCTTATGCAACTCTTCCGCCTTCTGTTTTACCTTATCAAAATCTAATTCTAAATCTTTGTATTTTAAATGGGCCAGACGTTGAACAATCTTAGCGAATTCTCTTCTGAACATAAATAGGATGACTATTGCCATAGCTGGCCAAGCTATACTTGATACTATTTCTGCAATAAATTGTTTCCAACTCATTTTGATCTCTCTAAATTTTGTTTATGGCTAACGATGAGATCAGGGTCGAGCACTTAGCGAGTCAGATAGATCCCATTGTTAGTGAACCAAAGATTTTGACGACGTTGGGATGTTTCCCTTTTTGATTAATTTCTCCCAGGCACCATATAGAGCTTCGGGAGATACTTCTCTATACTCAAATGCTGTTCCATCTGAAAGCCACCCGGAACGATGTTGCTCAAACCAGCGTATTCCATCTTCGTCAGCGAGCTTCTTATGACGAAAAGCATCGATAGAGAAAAAGGCTTCATTTGATGATCCAAACTTATCTTGATAACGGATACGAATGAAGCGTTCAATAGAGATGAATCCTATGTCACCCTTGGCCTTAGCATAAGCAGAGAATGCTTGGTCTAGCTCATAGAGGCCTACTCTGTTTCTGTCCCCAGCTATTGTTGCAACGAGCCCCGTCGCCTTTCCTGTACGAAACAGATTGAAGTAATAGCCATGGATTGGAACGAAAGCAGTTCTTTGCTCACCTAGCATTCCCGTCTCGACCTTTATGAAGACGATAAATCTTGGGTCGAGATCATAGAGGGGAGCACCTTCATTATAGATCAATATGCGATCCTCTATACAATGACCGATTGGCTCCTCAACAACATGTTTCATACTTAAATGAAACTCAGGCAAATGAGTGGTCATGTCACGATCTGCAAGTTGTTGGGAAAGCTCTATTTGGCTCTTGGCGAGCTGTGCTTGATATTTAGAGATTCGGTTTGATTGCAGTATCAGGCATAAAGCCATAACACCAAGCAAAGTTGCGGATATTGTCTCGAAAAACACTTTATTGCGATCAAGACATTTCCGGAATGCTATGAAGTATGCACGAAACCGAAACATATGAACCTCCACAGCAATGTCGTTATGCCACAATTCTCATCGCTAACATAATAATACCTGTGGCAGAGCTATACAATATTTATCCACCGTTCATTTGGCGGACTTTTCGTTACTCAAATGGCGTAAGCTATCTTTTGGACCGACCGATTTCAGAATTTTATTTACCTTAAAATCTTTAATAGAAGAATTTAATTAAATGCTGGCAAAGTCAGCCTCAACAAAACAAAATACGCAATGCGATATACTATCGACTCTCAAACTTAATACGGCTGAAAACCTCACTCGCTGTTTAACTCACTAAATGATTGTATCACCAAAACCCGACCGCTAAAAGCCAAAAACTTGTCCACACAAAGACGAAAATACAGAACTACCGAGTTGGTTATAAATTCACTCTTTTATATGCTCCAACTCTCATACAAAACAATACCTTCTTACATAAACCAACAGCTCCTCATCCCAAACAACAACAAATTGCAACGTCCTATAAGATTATTGCTTGCCCATTTTAACATCGTTGCTTAGCAAACCCGATGCCACATCATCACACTATTTAACAAAGTCAAGTCCGCCACTTCATACGTGCTAAAAAACTGCGCATTTTTGCTCAGTTTTGCTTAAAACGCGCGTGTTCTTTTTAATTTTTGCCAATTTTTGCTCATTTTAGTTACTTTCCGATTTTGCACTTAAGCACTTATGTCTTACGGACTTATAAAAATTTCCTGGTTTTTCCCTAATAACCAAGTGTCCAATTGACATATCTTTAGATGGCTTAATTACAGAGTTTCATAGTCGAGATTAGTGGGTGCGGCAACAAATATAAATGTGTAAAAAAAGAAACGGTCGGCGATCTGTCGCCGGCCGCGGTGTTTGAAAAATCCCATTCGACGCAATATGTTCGCTTATTTGAGCCAGTTTTCGCAGAAGATAGCAAGGTCGTTTTCATCGATAACGCCATCACTGGGAATCGATATATCGCAGGCAGCTTTCCAGTTGGCATCACCGGGCCCGCTGGCCCAGGCAGCAGCGAGAATGGCAAAGTCTTGAAAGTTCACAACCCCGTCTATATATAAATCTCCGATAAGGCTTGGTTCAGTTACCAGTTCGATACCTGCTCCGTTAATTGGGTCGAGGTTTCGGCTGTATTGTTTGTCGATTGCGTTGTTCCAGTGTTCGTGGACACCTAAGCTTTCAGTCAATCCTCCATCGTTGTTAGGATCATAGTTAACACCGGATGGAGGGCTGGGAATCAGTGCCGCCTCGTGCAGATAATCATGCGCACCGGACATGTGTGGATGGGTGAGCCACTCGTTGTACAAAAAGTCGAAAGCCACCGAATCGATTGCGATCCTATCCTGTGATAGGAAAATGCTTGACGGCCAATCATTGTTGAACGGTGACATCTGCCATTTAACCGACACAGCGTCCCAGCTTTGGCCTGCATAGAGGCCGTCAATTAAGGTTAGGAGCGTTTTGCCGCCCAGTTTCGGATGTCCCAGCAGGTCGACGGTTGCTCTGTACCTTCCCATCCCGGGCGATTCACTTGGTAACACTCTCGACCAGTGCATATCGTAGTAGCCGGAGGCGTTTGGTATTCTTAAAGAGCCATAGTGGTTTTTGCCACCCAGTGTGATTCCGGCGTGTTCGTGACCTTTCAGTATCGGGAAGTTTATGAAGTAATCTGCCTGAGCGAAGTGTGTTGGTATATAGTCCTGTTGTGTGACGCTGGTCCAGTGGGCGGGGTCGGGGTCGCTCCAGTAGAATGGCGCACCATAGTCGAGGGTCACAGTCGTTCTGCCGGGAAGGTCGTAGCCCGGTTTTGTCAAATAGACGACGCCCGGACACTTTGCCTCGACCATATCGTACCAGTAATTCGGCATACCCTGCGTAGGGTCACCTATGCTTATATCGCCGGGGCTGACTCCTGCGACGTCGGTTAGTTGCCTCAAGAGTGCTGCGGCAAGCTGTGGAGAGTTGTCTATTTGATTGTGGCGGTTACCCCAGAAGCCGGAGGGTTTCACACCATCGTTAACGCCGTACATTAATACGAAATTGACTTTTATTGCGATTTTTTCGCCCGGTACGTAGCCGATGTCACCTTTGCCCATTTGCTGGTTGAAATTTCTGAATATCGCGTCCCATGCGTTGGCGTCACTGCTTTTGCCGGTTAAGGACCAAATTGCCTTTGACAGCATTTCGTTCACAACCGGTTGGTCAGTACAAGTGTCGTCATACCAGTACGGTGAGCCGGAGCCATTCCAGTCGGTAGCGTTGGGATCATGAATCCAGGCGACTCTGCCCGGATGAATACCTTTGCCTTCGCCGATAGGGCTGTTGGCAGTGAAAGGTTCCTGACTGTAGGCTATTTCCGGCTCGGTGCTGCTCATCGCTGAGAAGATAAAGCCGATGCTGATAATGATGCAGGTTCCGGCAAGGACATAGCGTGCTCGCGCAATCGCACTTTTTGCCTTTCGATAGGCGGTTACTGAGCCGATTATTCCAAGCAGCCAGACAATAAAACCCGATGCCAGTGGAAATGCCATCCGCTGGCAGGGATACGTCGCACGTGAAGGCTTGGGAATTACGCGCACGAGGAACCAGACAAGTGCAGCCAATCCTATAAAGGGGGACAACCACAAAAGCCACTTGTGTTTGCGAGTTGACGGAATGACTTTGCCTGTCTTGGGACAAAGTTTGATTTTGCGCTTACTTTTTAGAAACGACATAACCGTCCTTCCTTTTTCTTTGGGGCTTGCTTTAACGACCTATCTCATCCTCCACGATGTATCAAAAAACCCCAGGGTGAGGAGTAAATGTTAATATTGTACGATAAATTAATATACCACAATTGAATAATTGAGTCAAATGCTTTTCTATCGTTGTGAATTTTTTACTGCGCAGCCGAATATATGTAAGTGGGCGGATAGACGCGATATTTAAGACGGGGAACAAGGAATTGGGAACGTTAGAATTTGATTATTTCGTGAAAGTTTCTGTAATGGGCCGGGTTGGATTCGAACCAACGTAGGCTCACGCCAACGGGTTTACAGCCCGTTCCCTTTAGCCACTCGGGCACCGACCCATACATTCGTTGCTCGTATTTCGTGACTCGTATATCGTATGTAGGAAGAATTGAAACAGGAAATAGCCGTTTGTCAAGAGACAAAATTCTAATCGGACAAATCGGGGCCTCCTGTTTCCCGTATTCTGTCTCCTGTCTTCAGCCAAAAAAGTACCGGACACCTTTAATTCCTCCCGGGATTCGGCTCTGTATAAACGTACATAAAAATATTCTTAATACCTAAGAAACTTAGGTATTCTTACCAACTGCTTAATCCTTTTTAGTATAAGTTTATAGATGCCTGATATCAAGTGTTCGAGTCTTGATACCTAAGATACTTAGGTATTCTTGTAAATCAATCAGCAAAGTACCAAGAACACGAATCTGGCATTAAATTATCAAGAAAATCTGCACAGCGGCGTAAGCCATCCCGATGATATGCAGCACAGCGACCTGCAGAAAAAGGTCTTTTCAGGCAGTCATAGGGACTCCGCCGTTAGGCGTCCTTCCGACTTCGACCTCGCCGTGCTGCGCACTGTCGCAGCAGGAAGGCTACGCCGGAAAAGCTGTCATCTGCCTTTGGCGTAAGCCATCCCTAACGGGACCGCCATCCATCCTCCGTCTTCTGTTCTCAAACTGTATCTCTTTCATTATTCTCTCCTATGTCGGAGCATAGCGTAGATCCGGCCGCGCAGCGCGACGGACTCGAATACTCCTGTCTCAGCTAAAAAAGTACCGGACACCTTTAATTTTCCCTCAGAAAATGCTCCTGACCCCTTTTCCTCTCGACTATTCTCGGTGAGCTTATTTAAAAACCTTATTTCGAGAAAGTTAAAGCATTTCTGATTTACAACTACCGATTCTTGTTTTGGAATTTGACAGTAAGTGTGGGGAGATTTATAGTTAAGCTATTAAAAGAGACCGGAAGAAAATTATACCTTTGCCCATCAACATCGTTATCCGGCAGATACCTTTATAAAACAGAGAAATAAGTGGTGTTCTAATGAGTAGTATCGAATCTGATCGAGAACGATTGAGTCAGTCCAAAATGATAACATGGCTTAATCGGGATATAACTATGACAGAGATGGTTACAGTATACTCCTCTGATGGTATATACTGTGCTTTCATTCCTGTGTCGAAGGTTGAAAACTGTCTTGCTGATATTTCATGGGATTTCATGCACGGTTGGGGAATGCCTGGTGCTGTTGAATATCATGAGGGCAAGAGCAAGCGAGTTGCGTATCTTCGTTACGGTAATGATCGTGGTATTGAACCCTTAGTTATCGACCGAGAATTTCATGGTATGCAGGAGGATTATGTGGAAATAAGTGAGGAATTTCGGCTGTTTCATCAATTATATCATGACCGTAAACAGGATCGTTATTTTAAATATGATGATAGTGGTAGCGAATATCTGATAGCTATCGTCGAACCGAACCGTGTTCAAATTCGTCTTAAAGAAATCAGGCAGTTCTTAGCTATTAAAGAAATGTATCTTTCCCTCCAATTTGATTATCGTGAGCATTCTGTATATACACTTGAAGAACTTGGGCTAGAAAAAGGGAGTGAGGAAAATCGTGGCGACTTATTTTGCTGGGGACTTTTTTATGGAGATTTAGGTTGTCGTGGTACCGACCGAGCGTTTAGTCGATTACTTGGAAAACGTCTAATCCCCCCTTTACCGAAAGAAAAAAGCGGCTTGTGGGGTTTTACCAAAAAAGAGCCAAAGAAATATGTTGATTTTATTATTGGCTTAGATGAAAACGGAAATGAAATTATTCACACCTCCGATCCTGGGGAATTAGCCAATAATTTCGGAGCTAATCCAGATGCACCACATTATTTGACACCTGTCCAATTCCGCAAGCAAGTATTAGATAAATATTATCAGCAACCAAACAAATACTCTGTAGATAGTGGCGTATTGTATTGCGGATCACTTTGGTGTGTTGGCATCGATAACCATTTTGATGATCGCGTTGCTGCTTGGCTTGGAGACTTAGGCCGTGATTTACCATATGAGGAGCAATTACATTGGCGTAGTTTCAATATACCTCCTACCGGCGGAGTAAGTGAAACCTATTTCCGCCGCCAGATACTTGCTCAGGCTATTGACTCAGATAGACCAGAACATGAGTTTCGAAAGCTTTATGATAGAGTTCAAAGTGAATGCAAAAAGTCCTTAGGGTGGCAAATCTTGTTGCCATTAGCCCAAAAAGATTTTCATTATCTGAAAGCAATACGGGTTCCTTCAACGGACGAACAAAAAGATTTTGACGATCTGATTCTTGCCTTAACAAAAATCCTTGTAGATTCACTGAACGAAAAGGAGTTTAATAAATTAATTCCGGCATCTGAAAGAAATGAGATTAAAAGTGGCATTTTACGACTTGAACGAATATTGCAAATGTGCGGGTTTTCAGGATATGAAAGCCATATTCAATTCTTGAGAAACTTACAGAATTTAAGATCTGCTGGCACAGCACACCGGAAGGGCAATAACTATCAAAAAATTGCTAAAGAATTTAATGTGGACAACCAGTCTTTATCTACTGTATTCAAAGGCATTTTGATTCTTAGTATCAAATTCTTGGACTTTCTTGAATTTGTTGTCCATAGTAAAAAAATAATAGCCCAACAATAATGACGAATAATAAGGGTCACATTTTTTTTACAACTTATTCAGAGAAATGATGAGCTAAAGGCACACCTTACATTCCATATTCTGAATTCTTTTCCACAATCAAGTACCGTAAGGCATCCCCAAGAGGACATTATACATTATGTGCAGAATCCGTAAATTGAAAGAAGCTCTAAAGGCAATTACAATATCCAGATTCCATTGCGGAAAGAGTAAAAACGAAAATGTCATACCTGCGGAAGCAGGTATCCAGGTCGAAAAACTGGATTCCCGCCTGCGCGGGAATGACAAAAACCAGTATCCGCAACAGATACTAGATAGATTCTTCGGCTTCGCCTCAGAATGACAGAAGGGGCCTGTCAATCAAGTTCCATAGTAAAGTACTCTTTGGCGTTATTGAAACAGATGTCCTCGACCATTCTTCCCAGCAACTCTAAATCGTTCGGTAAAAGACCTGCTTCGACATCATCGCCGAGCATGTTACAAAGCACCCTTCTGAAATATTCGTGTCTCGGATATGACAGAAAGCTCCGCGAATCAGTTAGCATTCCAACGAATCGGCTAAGCAAACCCATATTTGACAATACTCGCATCTGCTCTTCCATTCCGTCCTTTTGGTCGAGGAACCACCACGCAGAGCCATACTGCATCTTTCCCGGTGCCGAGCCGTCCTGGAAATTGCCGATCATCGTGGCAAGAACAGCGTTATCCTTCGGATTGAGATTGTATAGAATAGTTTTAGGCAATTTGTTCATAGAATCGAGCCGATCGAGAAATTTGGCCAACGGCTGAGCAACCTCAAGATCGGTCATCGAATCACAGCCGACGTCGGGGCCGAGAGCCCTGAATAGGCGTGTATTATTGTTTCGCAAAGCACCGAGGTGAAGCTGCTGAACCCAGCCGGCTTCTGCGTCCATTAACGCCAATTCAGTCATCATTGCAGATTTGAATTTGAGTTTTTCGCTATGGTCCAGAGCCTTTGCCGCTCTTATCTTGGCAAAAACATCTTTTATTTCACTGTCTGTGTAGTCTTCTGCATCAACGGTTTCCAGACCGTGGTCTGAAAGGCGACAGCCGTTTTGGTGAAAATAGTCGTGCCGTTTGCGGAGCGCCTCGATATAGGAGCCAAAGCCTTTTATTTCCATATCCGTTGCTTCTTCGAGTCTGTCAATCCATTGGTTTAGGGCAGTGACATCCTCAACCGCCATAGCTTTATCCGGTCGCCAGGCCGTATGCACCTTGATCTCAAAACCATCCTGTCGAATCTTCTTATGGTGCCCGAGCGAATCGAGAGGATCTTCCGTTGTGCAGACCAGCTTCACATTCATCTTTCGCATGATGTTGCGAACGCTAAATTCGGCGGTTCTCAGCATCTCGCTGCACGTATTGTAGATCTCTACAGCAGTATCAGGTCCGAGGAGTTTACTTGCTATGCCGAAGTACCTCTTTAGCTCAAGATGCGTCCAGTGATAAAGAGGATTACCAAGACAATAGGGAACAGTTGTCGCCCATTTTTCGAACTTTTCGGGGTCGCTCGCATCACCGGTGACGAATCTTTCAACCACACCATTTGTACGCATCGCACGCCACTTGTAGTGGTCACCGTACAGCCAGGCCTGCGTGAGATTCTCGAACCTATGATCCTCGGCAATCTGTTGAGCAGGCAAGTGACAGTGGTAATCATATATGGGCATTTTCTCAGCGTGCTCGTGATAAAGGACTTTTGCAGTTTTAGTCTGCAGGAGAAAGTCTTCTGTCATGAACTGCTTGGACATTGGTTCTCCTCACACAATAGGTTCATATACGATGTTCAGGTTCACGACTTGTTATCTTGCTGTTGATTGCCTTGACCGGTTTTCTTGCGTTTGGGTGGTTCAAATTCAGCCATTTTCTTTGCCCAGTCGGCAATTTCACTTCGGGTCTTCCGTAGCCGTTCCGATGGCTGACGGGGGTGCTTCTTTTCTTCCTGTCGCATCTTGTGTTCATAGATACCGTAGATGGCCCAGCCGATCGCCAGAGCTACTGCCGCTATTATCATGACTGTTTTGAACACGGCCACTTCCTTTCTCTATATATGTCCGCCGGATGTTTCCGTTCAAAACGCTACGGGTACCATTTGTGTCGTAAAATAACACATAAATTTGACCGATACAAATACAATCGGTGACCTTTCCTTTATTTCCATACGTGAACGATCTTGCTCTCAACCGTGGCGTGTTGGCTTTGGTCGTAGAGAGAACGGCCAAAACAATTCTTTACGTTGGTGCCGGACACGGTATAATTTAACCGGGAATTGAGCTCCCACTGAGAATTGAAAAAGGGAGAAATAGCACATGAGGAGATCTCGGCAGAACATTCGCGCCGATGCCGAAAAGTGGTACCAAAATCGTACAATTCAAGCTGCACTGATAACTGGTGGTTTTATGTTAGTTGCAGCACTTTTGACAACCCCGTTATGGGTTCCTTTTATAAATAAAATGTTTAGCGATTTAGGCGAAAGCACAAGGGTCTCCACTACACATGAAGCAATTGGTGATTCCTCTGATGCAATTGTCACAAGCGGGCCTAATAGTCTTCTAAAGAAAGATGAAAAAACGATTGAGCCGGAGGGAAAAAATGGGGATGTTGATCGGACACAATCATCGCCGATTATAAAGATTCCTGAAGAGATAATCCAGCCGGAGGAAACTACTGCAGAAGTGAATGAGCCGAAAAAGCCGGATATTATTAAGAGGAAGGAAAAGCCGATTGAACCAGAAGATCAATAAATTGAAAGGTAATATCCTATGAATCTCAAAAAACTAACCGGAATTCGCTTAGTTGCATTTACTTTAATTATCCCAATAGTTTTATTGTCCCTTGCTGGGGAGCCTATTCAGGGGCAAGTCAGCCGGAAAAGCTCTGATGAAATATTGCTTGAAATTATGGATCTGCACAGCGATCTTGTTACTAGTGAGACTTTTCTTGCGCAGGCTAAGATGTTAGGCGCATATCTTGAATCTGCCCAGTCGCTTGAGGAGGCCAAGAAGATCAAAATTTATGGCAAAGTCTTGGAAATACTAACGAAGATCAAGGAGTACAGCATCCAAATTCCTCCAAAGCCCTCTCAGAAAGAAGGTGAAGTTGGGCAAAAGATCCTTGAGGGAAAGCAAAAAGACAAAAGCGTTTATGAACCTGGTGCAGCACTTTTGGAAATCTTTAAGATAGACCCAGAGAAGAGGGAAATTCCGGATTTGCCTGTTATCAGGACATATTGGAAGCGCGACCTTGCCTACTCGGGTTTTTTCCCTCTACCAGACCATGCCTCGAAAGTCGGTAGAAATTCCCCTTACGTTGCTAAGTTCTCATTTTACTACGAAGCTAAAAAGGCTGGCAAATATGGATTCACCCTTATTCATTTCTGTGATTCTGGTATCTTCGACCGGCACCAGAACGCGTGTAAGTTGACAATAGGAAACGTTGATATCGTAGAAGTTAGCAGCGAGCCAGTAGGCCAAGGTGTATGTGATCTTAAGAAGGGCTTTCACCGAGTGGAGTTTCTCCTTATTTCAAAGGTTCCATACTGGCATGACGTACCCGGGAAACAGATGGCGAACTTTAAGGTAGAAATTATGACTCCAGACGCTTTTGACACTGTGCCCATTACAAAGGACATGATGCTTTTGAAAAAGGAATAGATTCCCGCCTTCGCGGGAACGACAATGGCGAGATTGCCACGTCGCTTCGCTCCTCGCAATGACAAATTGAGGAACAAAAATCCCGGCCAGATTTCAGCGGGCTCAGTCGAGTCAAGGCCGGGGCTAAATGTGAACTGCCAACGACATCAATAATATCGGACATATAGAAACTATTGTCAGTACCGTCATGACCAATTGCAATTGCTGCATAAAGTGACATCGCCACTTGGTCGATAAAATTCCTCTGAAATCTGTCGGCATATAGTGGATGCCATAAAAGCCAAAAATAGCCTAATAAATAGGTAAAAAAAAGTTCTTTTGGAGAACTGCCATGACTGAATTCAACGATCAATCGACCGATAACGTGACGTTACTTCAAACAGACTTTCCACAAAAAGCGAGCGATATAGCTCAATACGGCGTCGTCAGTGTGAAAAAGGGTGAATCCGTCTATAAGGCCATTGGCATAATGGCTGAGAAGCACATAAGCGGTTTGCCCGTTGTCGACGAGACAGGTCTGGTGGGTATGATTTCGGAAAAGGACGTCCTAAAACTGCTCTATGATATAGAATATCTGCAGGGTACCGTCGATGATTATATGACGACCAATATTGTCAGCTTCAGCGTCGAAGACAGTATTTCTGATATTTGCGATTGCCTGATAAACAACAGTTTCCGAAGAGTCCCCATTTTGCACGAAGGGAAATTGGCAGGCCTCATCAGCCGGTCCGATCTTATCAAGGCCAACATACATAGATTCAGACCGCAAACCTCTTCCGACGGAAAGCCAACAGCAGATAACAACCTTCTGGCAAAACATGTCATGAAGTGTGGCCTGCTTACTGTCAGAAAAGATACACCTGTATATGAAGCTATGGAATTGATTGCGATGAGAGATGTCACCGGTCTGCCTGTTGTTGATGACTACATGAATCTGGTTGGCATCATATCAGAAAAGGATATGCTTAAACTGTTGTACAGTTCCCAGGACGCTGCCGGTAATGTAGAGGACTTCATGACCGACGATGTCGTCAGTTTCAACCAGGACGACAGCCTTTTTGACATTTGTGATTGTCTGATAAACAACAATTTCCGCAGAGTACCGATATTAGCCCAAGGTAAATTGGTCGGCATTATCAGCAGGACAGACATCATCCTGTACGTTCTCAAGAACAAGTCGACGATTTTCAAGCACAGGCGAACGAACTAAATCCTTGCACCAAAAGGTGCGAGCTTCTATGGCAGCGGCAGCTTAGACAATGTAGGTTGAGGCTGATGTTTCTCCGCCCCTTCCTGTCCAATTCGTATGGAAGGATTCACCTCGCGGCTTATCCACACGTTCGTAAGTGTGCGCACCAAAGTAATCTCTTTGGGCTTGCAGTAGATTAGCCGGTAATCTCGCCGAACGATACCCGTCATAGTACGCCAGAGCTGAACTCATCGCAGGCACCGGGATGCCGAGCTTGAAAGCTGTATTAACCACCCGTCGCCAGGAAGTCTGGCCTTTTTGGACGGCACGTTTGAAGAACGGGTCAAGCAGCAGATTTTCCAGATCAGGATTTTTGTCGAAGGCATCTTTTATTTTGGTAAGAAACACAGAACGGATGATGCAGCCTCCTCGCCAAATTGATGCAATGCCGCCATAGTTCAGATTCCACTTGTACTCTTGTGCTGCGGCGCGCATTAGCTGATAGCCCTGCGCATAGCTGACAATCTTTGATGCGTACAATGCTTTTCGCAGGTCCTCGATGAATTTACTTCTATCGCCTCTGAACTTTGCCTTTGGTCCTTTGAGGACCTTCGATGCTGCAAAGCGTTCTTCTTTTAGAGCCGAGAGACAGCGAGCAAAAACAGCCTCACCGATGAGCGTCAGAGGCTGGCCAAGATTAAGCGTTTCAATCACGGTCCATTTGCCGGTTCCTTTCTGGCCGGCGGTATCAAGTATAATGTCAATAACCTCGTTTCCGCCTTCATCCTTGTAGGCGAGTATGTCACCGGTTATCTCGATGAGATATGAGTTGAGTTCACCCTTGTTCCACTCGACAAAGACCTCGTGCATTTCCCGGTTGGTCATATCCAGGCCTTGTTTCATCATCTGGTAGGTCTCACAAATCATCTGCATATCGCCGTACTCGATGCCGTTGTGCGTCATCTTCACAAAATGGCCTGCTCCGTTTTCTCCCATCCATTCACAGCACGGCTGACCATCGGGGGCCCTCGCTGCAATTTTCTGAAAAATGGGTTTTACGTGCTCCCACGCCGCAGGCGAACCGCCGGGCATAATCGATGGGCCACGCAGCGCTCCTTCCTCGCCACCTGATACGCCGGTGCCGATATAAAGTTTGCCTTTGCTCTCGACGTATTGGGTCCTGCGAATCGTATCGGGAAAATGGCTATTGCCGCCATCGATGATGATGTCACCATCTTCAAGATGCGGCAGAAGCTGCTCGATGAAATCATCCACAGGCTTACCCGCCTTTACCATAAGCATTACTTTGCGAGGCTTCTTCAGATTTGCTATCAGTTCCTCAATAGAAGGGCAGCCAATAATATTTTTGCTTTTGGCACGGCCGTTGATGAAGTTGTCAACTTTCGATACGGTGCGGTTGTAACACGCAACGGTGAACCCCTTGCTTTCCATGTTAAGTATGAGATTCTTACCCATTACTGCCAAACCGATAAGGCCGATATCTGCCTGTGTCATGGCTATATTCTCCGTAACGCAGATGAGACAGTCGTGTTTTTTTCCTTAACGAATTTATGTACTGCTATATTGTAATCATCTACCTTGGCATCTGTAAAAGAATTATGCAGATTCTTGTAGTCGATGCAACCGAATTCGGAGTTGTTATCTCAACATGTCCGAACCTGTGCGGTTTCTGATAAGCCCGACGACTCGAGAAAGGCATTCCATTGCCTGCGATCTCTCGCCTCCCAGTCTCGTTTGTGATACACATAACTGACAATCAAAGGCAGCACACTGGTAGCCTCAGCATAAACCATCTGTTCTAATACGGTATCGACCTTGCCCCAAGATGACGCTTCTTTGAAGGTCGAACTTGAACAGGCACCATCACGAACGTCGGCCACGGTGATTTGGATGGCGTATTTATGCATTTCAGCCGGGCTTCCGAGAATTTCTGCGCACACAACCGTGTCCTGCGCGAAATTCTTGGGCACACCACCGCCAATTATGAAGAGTCCCGAAACAGGACAGCGCATTTTGATCTGCGTTAGTTCCCTGAAATCTTTCACTGAGTCGATAGATACGTGGCTCTTCGGATTCTCCATCTGATGCTTCACCAGTCCAAAGCCGGCGCTGGAGTCGGAAAATGCAGGGCAGAAAATCGGCACAGAGTTCTCGTAAGCGGCTGCAACCAGAGAGTCCCTATTATGTCCATGCTCAATTAGGTACTTGCCCATCTTAATGATGAACTCTCTCGACGAATACGCGCCCGGCTCAAGGGAATCTGCAATTTCTTTAATAGTATTATCACATATCTGGAGTTGCTCTTCGTCGATGAATATGTCATAGATTCGATCAATGTACAACTCCCGCAGTTGCCTGTCGTCCACATGAGGGCTTCCCTTGTAATGCCGAAATCCCAGGGCTTCAAAAAAGTCCATGTCAACAATGGTTGCTCCCGTAGCCACAACGACATCAACCATGTTGTGCCGAACCATATCGACGTATATCTGCATACAACCACCGGCACTCGTGCTGCCAGCGACACACAGGATTATTGTGCAGTCCTTATCCCTAATCATCATATTGAGAATGTCCGCGGCACGTGCTGTATCGCGGGCGGAAAAAGACATCTTTGCCATCGACTTTATAATGTCTGTTGCATCAAAGGTTTTAATATCTATGTGCTCAATCGGATCTTTTAGGAAATCATTCTTCTCCATTTTCGCGCTCACCCCATAGAATAGCATCAACCGGAAATCATTAAAATAACACAAGGAATCATCTGCCGCGCAAGCTCCTTAGATGACAAGAAGAAATTGGGCGGTATAAGGCCTTTGATTTTCATAGTTTCTTCCCATACTACTATTTTTCATGTAGTTGGCTAACCACATTCTCTTTCTAATACAGTCGGAATACTTCCATCCGCTAATCGATGCAGTATCTCTCCGGCATGATGTACGACAAATACCCCCTCATCTTCTCTGTTTTCGTAGTCTGTGATATTGATTGCAGCCGGGTCCATATAGCCGAGGTTCACTCTCTCGCAACGCTCTTTACTAATACCCGTTGCCAGCACAACGTTGATTCTCGGCTTCTCGATTCCGTTAATGTATGTACCGATGCCCTTGACGTGTGTTGAATGTGCGATCACGGCCCGTGGGATACTCGTAAATTTATCCATCCGTTTTAGAAAATAATCCCGTGTATGGTATCCAATTTTATCAATAAGCTTGCCATAGGTGTACGATATTTCTGTTATGTGCGGCGCGTAGATAATCAGAGTCGCACCGTCGGCGGCAATAGGTTCCAGTTTGTACATGATCTTGCCTGCTGTCCAGATGTCATCGTACATCTTAGGTGCAATTCCAAGAATTGTTTTGTAAGCCTTATCTTTATATACGATATGAACATCTTTTGACAAATCGGCTGCCTTTTCCCAGGCGTTTTTACAATCGCCGATGAATAACCCCTTTAACTGATTCTCCAACGCAACGATCGCGAACAATTGGTGCGGCATATCAATAAACGACGCAGCCTTTTCCACTACTTTGCGAGTGGCCGTCCATTTGTTGCCATTGATTGCGATGTTTGTTATTACCGCTCCCAACCAGTGAAAGAAGTTAATTATCTCCTCGCCGGCTATCCCCGGAAAGATATATTTATGTCCGCCTGAAAAACCCACCACCTCGTGCGGAAAGACCGGCCCTAAGATAAAAAACTCATCGTAATCGAAAATCATCTTATTAATGGCGACATCTACTTCTTCGCGAAATAGTCCTCCGGACAACTGCTCTATTTCGTTCGCTGATATTTTACCGATTGACTTAAACGTCTCAGGCTTATTCCACTCGTGGTTGAACAGGCCAATGTTCGCATATTTGTCCTTGTGCTGCTCGGCTGTGATGTCGAGCCGTGCACAAATTTGCTGCTCGCTGATAGGCTGATGAGTTCCAAGTGCAACAAGGCAATCAACTGCCTTTGCTTTTCCCTCCAACTGCTCATAGATCATCTTGAAAATTTGCCCAACCGGGCCCGACCGCGTATTATCCGGAATAATAAATAGAATCCGTTTGCCGGAATGGTCGTTCTGCGCAAAGAACTCCGCAATCGCTTGTCGAGCTTTATCATTCGAGATATAACCATTTTTGTTTTGCCGTTCAATTACCATTCTCGATGCTCGAAATTACTTTTTCCACGGTGGATTCTCCGGTAGCAGTGCATCAAACTCAGCGATCAGTTTTGTCTCGTATTCGCCGGCGTATTGGCCTTTGAGAAAAATATCAAACGCCTCATCGTGGAACCGCTTCCACGACGCTGTCTCGTCACCTGGATTGATCGGATAAAACAACGCGTCGTTTGCTCTGGCTGCCTTGAAATCTCCCGGTGCATCGCCGACCATCAGCACATGATTCTTCTCGTATCTTCCCTCAGTCGCATATTTTAAGTGCTGGGCCTTTGTGCCCATTTCCTGACCAGTTATGACCTCTACGTATTTGGCAATGTCGTGTTCCCTCCATTCACGTGCAAGTGCCTCGTTCGGCGTCGCAGAAACCACAATCACATCCGCCAAGGGCTGTATTTTTTCCAGGGATTCACGCACATACGGAAATGGCGGCATACCTTTTACAGTTTTGCCTATCGCCCAGTTGACGCGTTCGCTCCACTGAAGGGCCAACTCTAATTCTTTCTTTGCTTCAGGAACCTTGGCCGCCGCAATCGCCTGCTTGAGTCCATCATTACTGAGCAGGCTCTTCGGATCATCGACCCACGCAAAATAGTGTGGATATTGCGGCACCTTGAAGTCCCGGGCTTTTACCATGGGATGCGTCGGCAGCAGCTCTGCTATGATGCGCTTTGCTGTTTTATGACGATTTGCGCCGCGAGTTTTGGAGAACAGATCTGCAAACTCCTTGCATTCACGTGCCGCCCGTGCTACCGGCTGCAGGCTGAAATACGCAATCAGCCACGGACAAAAACACTCCCGCTGTTTTATTCCCATCGTATCGAACGCACATCCATCCGAGTCTATCCCCACGAAGAACTCATGCTTTTTATCAAACTCCTTTAAGGGTTTTGCCGGATCGACATCAGCCATTTTGATTTCCTAAATAATATATTCGATCTATTAAACGCCACCAAACGCGCTAAACCCGCCGTCGATGGGGACGACGACTCCGGTGACGAATTTCGCGGCATCGCTGAGCAGCCAGATAACCGTGCCTATCAAATCCTCAGGCTGGCCGAATCTTGCCATCGGTGTGTGCTCAATAATAGTTTTGCCACGTGCGGTTAGCTCTCTTGTTTTTTCGTCGGTCAAGAGAAAACGGTTTTGTTCCGTCAGGAAGAATCCCGGCGCTATGGCATTGACGCGAATGTCTGTGGAATAGTTCTGACAGACATGCACTGCCAGCCACTGTGTAAAGTTGCTCACAGCCGCTTTAGCGGCTGAATACGCGGGGACTTTAGTCAAAGAACGAAAGGCACTCATGCTGGAAATATTCAATATTACTCCGGAGCCCTTTTCAGCCATATCCTTAGCGAAGACCTGTGTGGGCAGTAACGTGCCGATAAAATTCAGATCGAAAACGAACTTGATTGCTTCGGTCGGAAGATTGAAAAATGAAAGGTCCGGCGACGTGGTGGCTTCTTTCTTGTTTCCACCGGCTCCGTTGATAAGAATATCCACGCCGCCGAATTCGGCGGTTATCTGTTTATTCGCCTCCTCGATGCTGTCTTTTTTTAATACGTTGCACTCGATTGCTATCGCCTTGCCGCCGCCTGCATTTATCTCGTCCGCAACCTTTTGCCCGGCCTTTTTATCCAGGTCGAGCACGGCGACTTTAGCACCGGCTTTGCCGAGAGCCTTTGCCATTGTCCCGCACAGCACACCGCCACCGCCGGTAATCACAATTACCTTGTCCTTAACATCGAACAGCTTGTTCATTTTCGTTTTCCTTTTGAGGATTAACCATCGCCGTACCGGCGACGGCTAAACAATAGTTGTATTAGAGATATTGGGATAGTTTTTTCTCCAGAGGCTTACGTTTGAATCTCATAAATACCGGCAAACCATCCTCGCCGATGGTAATCGGCGCCTCGCCCTGCACTAACGGCCGGACGTAATCCCGCATTGCATCGGTTATATGATTGCCGGCATCATTAATGAATTCTCTCGGCACCTTCTTTTCGCCATTTGCCACGTCACTTAGCTCGGCAAGACCCGTAGTGCACTTATATTTTGGGCCTTTTTCTCTAACAAGTGTCACCATCTTGCCATTGACACCATCTAAAGCATACTTGACCGCCATTTGCCCGCACATGTACGCTTCATTCACATCAGTCAGTGAAGCAAAGTGCATCGCACTTCGCTGATTTGTGCCGAGTTTATTGAAACGAGCCTTTATTTTCACTTCTTTTTCAATTACAGCCTTTAGCATCTCGGCGACGCCGCCAAGCTGCACGTGGCCAAAACTGTCTTTGCTGAACACTCCGGAATCTGCCGTGACATAATTGCCCTTTTCGTCTTTGAGACCCTCCCCAGCTACAATGAAGACCCTTCCTAATCTCTTAAGAACTTCCTGAACATCACCGACGAACTTGTTAAAAGAAAACGGTGCCTCAGGCATATAAACAAGATGCGGCGCATCTTCCGGCGACCTTGCCGCAAGTCCGGTCGCTGCTGCAATCCAGCCAGCGTTTCTTCCCATCACTTCTAAAATTGTGCAAGTATCGGTGGTATAGAGCGCTTCGGTATCTCGGCCGGCTTCCATCGCACATGTCGCGACATATTTGGCCACGCTTGGATAGCCCGGACAGTGGTCCGTGTATGCAAGATCGTTATCCACCGTCTTGGGAATACCCATGCAGGTAAGCTCGTATCCTGCGTCTGCTGCCAGCTTGTTGACCTTGTCTGTTGTATCCATCGAGTCGTTGCCGCCAGCGTAGAAAAAGTAGCGTATCTCATGCGCCTTAAAAACATCCAGCACACGCTCGAAATCTTCTTTGGATTCTTCGAGAGACTTGAGCTTGTATCTGCACGAGCCCATAGCCGCGGCAGGCGTTCGCTTCAGTGCCTCTATCGTTTCAGGTTCTTCCGCCGACATATCGAAGAGGTCTTCTTTTAGCACACCCAGTATTCCATTTGTTGCACCGATGACCTTCCCGATTCTGCCGGATTTCATCGCTTCTTGTATCACGCCGCACGCGCTGGAGTTAATAACCGCAGTTGGACCGCCTGACTGTGCTACAATTGCGTTGCCTTTATTACCCATACTTTTTTTGCCCCTTAGCACCTTAAACAAGTCCTTGATTTGTTTTCTGGCTTTCAGCAGAATATACACCATACTTAGTGCGGTTTCAACCGTTCTTACAAATAGCCGGTCGATGCTGAGGATTTGGTTTACTAAGGAGTGAACCGTGGCAAATTATATATTGGCGCACTTCGATCAAATTGATGTGGAAACCTGCTCTTGCGGCTACGTTCAGCGGGCTTTTATCAGCCCAGAAAACAAAACTGCTTCGTTATACCTGCTCGATGTAGCAGACGACGCCAAGACCCACTACCACAAAGAGCATGCCGAAATCTATCTGGTCCTAAGCGGCGACGGCTATATCGAAGCCGATGGAAAGCTCATCCTTCTGAAACCTGAAACCGCGGTTTTGATAAAGCCGGGCTGTCGCCACCATGCAGGCGGTCGCATACGCATCGCCAATATCTCTATTCTCTCCTACGACCTAAAAGATGAGTACTTCGACTAGACGTGGCGACTTGTCCCGTCGTGCTGGTCAAACAAGGGAGCCTCTGGTATAATATAAGTATTATGAAAGTGCAAAGAGACAAGGTGAAACTACGGAGGATGACTGACCAGGACGAAAGTTACGTGGACGCACCGCCACCTGAGCGCCTGAGCGTCATCTGGGAGCTTACCACAGAACTGTGGTCACTACGAGGGCAAAACTTTGCTCAACAACGACTACAAAGAAATGTTGCAGCTCTTGTTAGACAACGGAGCTAGGTTCCTGCTTGTCGGTGCCTATGCAATGGGTGCGCACGGATACCCTCGCGCGACCGGCGATATGGACATCTGGGTCGAGCCGACCCAAGACAATTCCAAGAGGGTTTATCGTTCTCTGGTGCAGTTTGGATCGCCCCTACAAGACATAAATGACAAAACGTTTGTCGAGCCAGGCATCGTCTTTCAGATTGGCGTGGTACCCCGACGGATTGACATTATCACCACGCTCAGCGGCCTCGAATTCGATCAGGCTTATCCGCAGCGGCAGATCGTCGAGATCGAAGAATTGCGCATTCCGATTTTGTCTCTTGGTGACTTGATCCGAAACAAACGCGCCACCGGCCGGGACAAAGACCGTCTCGATGCGGATCAATTGGAAAACGAGAGTTCGTAACCGAGCAACGGTGATATGGCAAGTCTCACTTTACTTAATTTACGACCGGCATAAATCACTTTTCCGAATTCACGTACATATACGTAAAGCGCGTACGCGCTTTACGTATGAGCTTTTTCTTTCGGTTGTTTTTTAAGGCCGTAGCCCATAGGGCGGGTTTTAGCCCACCAGACAGAAAAGTAAATCGGATTTTGGTGGGGCACTCGTCTCGGCGAAGGCCAAGCCGGAGTTGGAAGCCCTACCCTACACGACTACTAAGGCAGAAAAGAAAGATGTCGTAGCTGCAAGAGCGTACCCAAATGCGGTGCTGCGATGTGCTTTACGTGAACTGGTATTCTGTGCATCAACATACTGATTGAACTCATCAACAAAATCCTTACAAGGCTGATCCAGATCGCTGCCTTTGATTATTATACTTCCTTGAATTGTGGAGCCTGGTCTATCCATAGGACGGGCGTTTACTTTAATATGTGGCATGTTTCGGTTTGCTTGGCGAAGATGCCACTGCCCCAATAGTAGAAATAGGATGAAGAAAATAATCCACACAATCATAAGGCCTGTCTGCATGATCGTTTCTCCAATTATATAATCTTGTCTTGTGCCCACACTCACTATGAGCGTGTGTTTACGCTATTCAAATAGGGGTAGGGTGTGGCTTGCACAACCAATTTTTAATTACATTTTGGATTCTTCACAGCATTTAAGGCCCGCTTTAGTCTATCTTTGTTTGACATGAGGTTAATGAATTCATCCCATTTGATTCCAATGCCGTTTTTCTTATCCTTTTTTCCGGGACACCAGATCAATTCTGTTTTTGTGAGGTAGCAATCACCGAGCTGGGTCTTCCCATCAGCGCTTCTTACCTCAAACTCGATCCCCTTGTTTTTAACATCCATCTTCACATCAAAGCTCTTAATGTTCACCTTCACATCTCATTTTCCTTTCAATGTTTTACTTGAAAGTAGACTTGCCATTTCTTCCAGCGTGTAAACGCAATCTCTATACAGTTGGTTTCAGCAGTCCCCCCAACAAAGGTGCCGCATCTCGTTATTTCGCTGTTATCTTCTATCGACCGTAATCGTTCTTGTGATAATGAGAAGCACTAAAAGACCTATGGAATCGGTTACGTAATAAAGAGATGATTGATTATCGGGCAGGCATCGTGCGCAAGGCGGGCACTACCCCATAAATTGGACCCGGATAGAACTTCATGTTTCCCCTGTACTTCAAAAGGTGCGAATAGTAAAGCGAGAATACTAACACTACCCAACACTAAGGACCGTAAGAAAACATTGGAGAAGAAAATATGCCGTTTAATGAACCGCCATTCGGGACAGATACCTGTTTTAGGTGCTCATTTGTTATTATGTTTTTTACTCTCTTGCTGTTCTCGGCCTTCTGACATACAGATACTTCCCGCGGCTGATGAAAAACTCCATAAAAAATAGGCTGGGCATCCAATGGACACACAGCCTATTCAATTAGTTCGCCAACTCGCTCAGTTATCTTACCAGTCCCATTCTGAACGTACATCATCATTCCATTGACGTTGCGGGGTTGGTCTTTCTTCAGGGTAGTCATAGTTGTCCCAGCCACGACGGCCTCTATCCCAGTTTTGCTGGCCTCGGCGTAGTTCTGGCCATTCCTGTGGGTAATCATCATGCCTCTGCCACCCGCGGGGTGCTCTGTCCCAGTTTCGCCAGCCTCGACCAGCCCGTGGCCTTGGAGGTTCGGGCCTATCCATGTGCTCCGGCTGGCCCCAATATCTCGGGCCCCTCATGTGTTCCGGAGGCCTTGGCCTATCGAAATGTCGCGGACCAAAACCCTCATTCCACCTTTCCGGCCCCGGCTGGAATCGGCCTGGCCGTATTCTGTCTATCTCTTGCTCAGAGGCGTCTTGCCTGCGCTGTTGAAGAGCAGCCCTTCTCTCGCGCAATTCTTTTCTGGCCTGGTGCATCTTTCTGATCAATAGGCCCATTTGTTCTCTGTCGTTTTCCTGATAGGCTTTGGTAAGGGCGTTGAGCAATCTGTCGAAGCGCTGTGGTATAGGCCGATTCGGCTCTGCTGATGTCTCCGGCTGACCCTGCCGCATATGCCTCGGTCTCGGAGCCACATCTATATCGGCCGGTTCGGATGTCGCCGGAGTTTGTCCTTGTGCCCTCAGTCTTTGCCTCTGTCCTCGCCTTTGGCCTTGTTCCGGGCCAGCTTGTTGTTCCTGCGCGATGAGAATCCCTATCCCGATCAGCAGGACCACCGCAACAATGATTAACCGAATCTTTCCGGACATTTTTGGTTCCTTTCAAAGTTTAATCACTATTTCAAAAACCGTATTTTCATAAGTAAAGACGGATTATACGGCAAGATTTATTGCAACTTCCTAAAAGTTTCACAGTGATGCAGCAAGGTGTGTGTTCCAAAATTGCCTTAATTGTTTGACACGTCAGGGGAACTTTGTAAGTACCTTTTTTTGAATATGATGAACGCAGGAATCCCAACCAATACGGTTAGTACCGCAATTGAAGATTCAACGGGTCGCTCGAAAAATGCCAGAACAAGTATCGAGGTGCCAAAAAGTACATATACAACTGGAACAATAGGATAGCCTGGGAGACTGTAAACACCTTTGCATGAACGTCTTAACCTGAAAACGCTGAGGACCGCGAATACTGGAAAAATTCCAAGCGCAAAACCCATGTAGGTCAATATCTGGTCGAAAGTCCCTGACAGAACCATCACAATAGCAATGATGCCCTGGAATATTATTGCCTTGGAGGGTACGCCGGAAACCGGATGTACTTTGGAAGCAAACTTGAAAAAGCACCCATCTTTAGCCATTGAGTAGTAAACACGTGGACCAAGAATAATAAAGGCGCTTAAAGAAGAGAATAGTGCAAACGATACAAGTAGAGAAAAGAGGCTCCCTGCTGATTTGCCGAACAGGTTCGCGACAGCAAGGCCACCTATGGAAATGACACCTTTCATTTCTTCCGGCGCAATGGCATACACGAAAATAATGTTCAGAAAAAGATATAGAAGCGTAACGATACCGGTCCCAAGCAACAGTGAAAGCGGCAGATTCTTAGTCGGATTTCTGATTTCTGAGCCGATATAGGTAGCGGCATTCCATCCACTATATGCGAACATTATCCACATAAGTGAAAGGCCTATCGTTTTCCAACCTCCGAAATCAAACTTGAACTTTGATCCCTGTGCAAAGTTGTTGAAATCTCCCTTACCAAAGAGAATTGCAAGAACGATAAGGCCAACAATCAGGCCTACCTTTAACAAAGTCAAATAGTTCTGGACCTTGGTTCCAAATTCAATTCCTCGCAGGTGCACAAAGGTAAAGATCACGATTACCAGGATCGAAAGAGACTTTTTCAAAATCAAAGGCTCAGAAATTCCTATCGTACTTGCCCAAGGCAATATCTGAGGAAAAGCTCTGAGAAAGTACTCACTGAACCCTATAGAGGATGCTGCGATTGGAGCTGAAAAACCAACGACAAACGAAACCCATCCGCTCAAAAAGCCGAGCATCGGATGATACAATCTCGAAAGGAACACATATTCACCCCCTGCGTGAGGTATAGCTGCTCCGAGCTGCCCATAACAAAGTGCTCCGCACAAAGCGATTATGCCTCCTACCATCCACAGGACCAGCAATATTAGAGGATTGCCCAGTTCGCTCATCAACAGACCCGATGCAGTAAAAATTCCTGCCCCTATCATGTTGGCAATTACAATATTCGTTACAGGAAAAAGACCGAGCCTTCTCTGCAGCTTGTTTTCTGAATCCTTATTCAACACAAATCACATCCTGAAATAGCTGCTACAAGGCCAAAATCAGTTACCGCTTTGACGCTTCTTGAGTGTCACGCCTACACCAGCTCCCTGTTGAAGCACAAAGAGCGTTTCCAGTTCGGGGTTTGTGGTGATGGCAGTGATGTAATCCTGCATTTGGCCGGCCATATTAGTATTGTGTGCCAGAATTAAGCCGCCGTGGCGCACCAGAGGCAGGAGCTTATTGAAGTAATCGATATATCCCGGCTTGTCAGCGTCAATGAATAAAATGTCGATAGGCTCCTTGAGCCTGGCGACCGTCTCATGGGCGTCGCCTTCAACGAGCGTAACAATTTTATCAACGCCAGCTCGCTTGAAATTCTCACGGGCAAGAGCGGCCCGGCGAGCATCAATTTCATGAGTGGTTAGCTTGCCGCCTGTGGTTCGCAAAGCCAAACAAAACCAGATGCCCGAATACCCATTGGAGGTGCCGATCTCGACGACGTGCTTAGCACCAACAGCTTCTGTTAGCAGTCGCAGCAATCTGCCGTCTTCAGGCGGTACGTTCATCATCCCACCTCGCTGGTTCTGGAACATATCCTCAAGAATATCCAAGATTTTCTTTTCCTGCTCGTTGCTCGGAATGGGCGAATGGTCTTGCTGAGGCATCCTGTCCCATCTGGACCGGACCCTACTCATTGGCCGCCTTTGCTCTTGCGCACGTGCATCGTTGTCCTCTATTACTATAAGACTTACAGCCGCTGCCAATAGAACCATCGAAACAATAACATACTTGTGTTTTCCTAACATTTATCTACTCCTTTTTCAACTAACAGACTCTTTCGTTTTGCTATAGATACGCAGTATATGTAACGCGAATTCAACGAGGACTTTATTGCATCGTTGGGCATGTTATATTCGAATTTGATGATGATAACCCAACATAAACCCCGCGTGAAACGCGGGGCTAAATAAATTGATTATTTAGCCTGCGGTTTTACCGCAAGTTTTCATTTTAACAGGCCAAAATTTTCTTTCTCAGTCAAGACCACCCACGCCCGCCAGTCTTTCTTGGGAATTCGCACAGGTTTGATTCGCATAACATCCTTTAGCCAGACCAAGAAACCGCAGGTGCTACTAGCTTTGCTTCGCCAGTATTCGTAGTCGGCTATGATTAAATGGTTGTATTGTTGTCTGATGTCACTTAGCTGCCTGGGCGTTAAGTTCGGAAAGTTCTTAACTGCTGCAACGGTGGCTTTTGCGCAGACTGGACCTGAGCTTTCTTTCAGAAACAGAATGTCACCAGGAAAGACCTTGCCAAATTCATAGCGTTTTGTCTTTGTAAATCGCGATTCAACGCTTTTTCGCCCGGCCAGTATTTCATCCAGATAAGTTTTCTTCAGAATTACCAAGTGATAGTTCGGCATTTTCTTGCATTCAGAGAATAGTTAAAGTCACAGCTTGTTCAACATTTTCGCCAAAGCTCGAATATGCTGCGGAGTTGTACCACAGCAGCCACCGACAAGCTGAGCACCGGCCCGCAGACATTCAGCAATACCCTGCGCGAAAGGTTCAGGGGTCATCTTGAACACGGTTTTGTCTTCAATCAATTTTGGCTTACCGGCATTAGGCTGCGCAAGAATCGGCAGGTCCGTTTCGGATTTTAGCAGCGACACGATGGACGCCATCTCAGCCGGGGCAATTTCGCCACAGTTGGCGCCGATAACATCCGCACCGGCATCTGTTAGCTGCCTGGCACAATCCTTTGCCGAATTACCCATCATTGTTCTGCCTTCTTTGGCCTCCGTCTGAAACGCTATTGAGGCAATGGTGGGAAGTGAGAAATTCTCTTTGCACGCTCGAAGGGCACAGAGCGCTTCTCGCAGATCGAACATTGTTTCAATTATAAAGCCATCCACGCCGGCTTCTGTTAAAATTTCTGCCTGCTCCTTAAATGCATCATAGAACTGAGATTCCTTGTATTTCCCGTACGGTTTGAGCAATTGGCCTGTGGAGCTCATGTCACCCAGCACTAATTGGTTATTATCCGCAGCTTTCCTTGCCAGTTCGACTCCTGCGCGGTTTGCATCACGCACAGAGATGCTGATATTGTGCGTCTCAATGTAGATGCGATTCATCGTCAATGTATTTGTCGTGAGGATATCGCATCCACAGCTCGCGTATTCACGAAGGATTTCAAACACAACGTCAGGAGCGTCAAGGTTGTTGCTGGCCCGGCCCATCAGGCCACGCTTATCCAGTTCCGTGCCAATAGCACCATCGAGCAACAAAACTTGCTTACTATTTAAGGCTTCCAATAGCTTCATACTCAATCTATTTTGACTCCGAGCTTCACCAATTGATCATTTACCTGGTCAAGGCTCTTGTAAAGAATTGTCTTAAGTCCGACCTGCTTAGCTCCTTCGATAAGCTGAGGTTTGTCATCAATAAAAACTGTTTGCGCAGCAGTTGAGCCAAGTTTTTCGACCGCGACTTTATAAATTTTTCTATCCGGCTTTACCATGCCCTCCATACACGAGAAAACACATACATCAAATGCGTCATAACCCTGCTCATAGAAAAACTGCATTGCTGGTACTTCGGTATTGGATAAAAGCGCAACCTTGTAGCCGTTCGCGTGCAGTTTGCAGGCCAGTGCAAAAACCTCTTGTCTCAGCGAATAGGCTGCTCTGAACGCCTCACCCCATAACGAGTGCTGTGATGGCTTGGGCTTTTTTAACTGGGAGCACACCCGTGACCAGAACTCTTCTTCACTAACCAAGCCCTTCTGGAAATCATCCAGAAATCTGTCATGTACTTTGATATACTCTTCTACCAATACACCAAAAGTCTTTGCACAATACTGCATAAGGCCCGGCCGAGGGTCATCTGCCAGAACACCTCCCCAATCGAATATCACAGAATCAATTTTGCTCATGTGAACGATCCACTGCAGATAAATTTCCGTTTTCGAGCCAGACAATACAAGGCCTAAACGTGTATATCAACAACTTTTTCTCGCCGTTGGTCGTACTACTTGACTTTGACGAACAGCCGTGCGGGCTCTATAATTGCATCGTTTATGGAGGATTTGAAGATGCAGGTAATTCTTATCACAGTAGCGGTTGCGTTGAGTGCTGCGGTTCTTGGTCTGTTGGTCTGGTTTATTAGCTCCAGTTTTGCAAGCAGAAAAGAGCTTGCTGGCCAATCCGCCAATATAGGCCTTTTACAGCAGCAGCTTGAGGGTTTAAAGGCAGCCCAGGACAGGACGTCTGAGACATTGCAGAAGTCCCTGCAGGCGGGGCAGGAATCGCTCACGCAGAGTCTGCAATCAAGCCAGCAGGTGCTGAGCCGATTAGACACTCAAATCGGCGAGTTGCAGGGCACAAACAAGCAGATGCTGCAATTAGGTACAGACATGCGGCGCCTACAGGACATCCTAAGTAGTCCGAAACTGCGAGGCCAGATGGGTGAATGGTCGCTGGAGAACCTGCTTGCGCAGATACTGCCAAAGGACACCTACACATTGCAGTACACCTTCCGCGACGGCAAAACGGTTGACGCACTTGTACAGATGCCGGATTTTTCCGTGCCTATTGATGCGAAGTTTCCTCTGCCGAGCTTTGAAAGGCTGGTTCAGGCAGAATCGGACGATGAAAAAACCAAGCTTCGCAAACAGTTCTTAAAAGACGTTAAGGACCGTATTGATGAAATTGCCTCAGCCTACGTAAGGCCTGCTGAGGGCACTCTTGATTTTGCGATGATGTATATGCCCGCAGAGAATGTCTACTATGAGACGGTGGTAAAGTATGCGGGTGAGGCACAGGATGTTTTGCAATATGCTTTGGATAAGAAAGTAGTACCCGTCTCGCCGAATTTATTGTACGCGTATTTAATGACGGTGGCGATGGGCCTACACGGCTTGCAGATAGAAAAGCAGGCGGCGGAAATTCGGCAGAACCTCAAAAGATTAAACGCCTCTTTTGCAGATTTTGGTTCACATTGGGAGGTTCTCGGCAAGCATTTGCGAAATGCCTACAGCCAATACGATGATGGCCAGAAAAAGCTGGACAGGTTCGGAATGCAACTGGAGCAAATCCAAGACGAGACGAAGCAAGAAGAAGATTGATTATACTTTGTAGAAAAGACCAGAGGTTGTCATTTCGAGCGAGCCGGAGGCGAGTCGAGAAATCTGCTTTTGAATAGATTTCTCCGCTTAGCGTCTCTTAAGGACGCTTCGGTCGAAATGACAATAAGTCTTTTCTAAAAGGCAAACTGATTAAAACAAATTTTGCTTCTAGTGCTTTATTACTGATAATATGATGGATATATAAAGGTCTTTTTGCCGATATATAAGCAAAAGGAAATGCTTATATTTAAGACAAGGAGGCCTGACATGCGAAAAATATATATTGTTACTTT
>Ga0307431_1000386_pt1 | contig 30734 bp, 27 predicted proteins | sample SalMarWE160170MG_FD_202155 | JGI IMG/M metagenome (GOLD analysis project Ga0307431, IMG submission 202155) | Salt marsh sediment microbial communities from the Plum Island Ecosystem LTER, Massachusetts, United States - WE1603-170 | ecosystem: Environmental > Aquatic > Marine > Intertidal zone >...
CTCCTTTCTTCTCTTCAAGGAGCAGCAATTGTTTCTATAAAATTTAATGGTGTGCCGCATGAGTTTACCACTATTCCTGGAGTAAAAGAAGATGTGACTGATATCATTTTAAATTTAAAGGGAGTAAACCTTAATGTAATTGATGAGGAAGAAGAAATTAAAATTTTTCTGGATAATAAGGGGGAAAAGGTAGTAACAGCTGGCGATATAATATGTGACGGAGCAGTGGAGGTGATGAATCCAGATCAACACATAGCCACCCTCAATAAAGATGCTTTTTTACATGCAGAGATGACTGTTAAAACCGGGCGGGGTTATGTTCCTGCAGAAAAGAATGCAACAGAAGATCAATCAATCGGCGTAATATTTATAGATGCTCTTTTTTCACCCATCAGGAGGGTTACATATGTAGTTGGGAATGCAAGGGTCGGGCAGAGGACTGATTATGATAAGTTGACCTTAGAGATCTGGACAGATGGAACAGTGATCCCGCAAGATGCATTAGCTTTTGCTGCAAAAATTTTAAAGGAACAGGTTACCCCTTTTATCAATTTTGAGGAAGAAGAAGAGGAAGAAGTAGAAAAAGAGGAAAAAGAAGAGGAAGAGAAGATAAATGAAAATCTCTTTAGATCTGTAAGCGAGCTCGAACTTTCTGTACGCTCATCCAATTGTCTGAAGAATGCCAATATAAAGCATATTTACGAGTTGGTCCAGAAGACAGAAAGTGAAATGCTAAAGACCAAGAATTTTGGGAGAAAGTCCCTGAATGAGATAAAGGGTATCCTGGAGGAAATGGATCTGGAGTTTGGCATGGAACTGGAAGATTTTCCCTTCCCTCAACAGGAAGAAGAGGAAGAAGGGGGAGAGAAGAAAGAGGATCAGGATTAATGAGACACAGAAAGGCAGGAAAAAAATTGGGCCGTGACTCAGGTCATCGAAGAGCTGTTTTAAGAAACTTGGTCACTTCTCTTTTCCAACATGAGGAAATTTCAACAACACATGCTAAAGCAATGGCGTTACGGCCTATCGCTGAAAAGATGATTACCTTAGCCAAAAGAGGGGATCTTCATGCGCGACGTCAGGCGCTTTCCTATATTATGGATAAATCAGTTGCCCATAAATTATTTGATCAGATAAAAGATCGTCTTGTAGACCATCAGGGTGGGTATACCCGAATTTTAAAGACAGGTCATAGGAGTGGTGATAATGCACCTTTAGCAATTATCCAGTTATTAATGGCACATGAGGAGAAGAAGCCAAGAAAAACGACCGGAAAAAAAGATATAAAGGGTGAAAAGAAGATTACCGAGAAGGTTTCAGATAAAAAGGTTACCTCGAAAGGGAAAAAGAAGGTTCCTGAAGATGAAAAGGAGAAGGTAGAGAAACCATAAATAGAAAATGTTGAGCAGAAAAGAGAAGAAAGTGAAGCTCAAAAGAATATTTGCTATTTTTTTAAAAAAGCCTCCTTACCAATGTATTGGGAAGGGGGCTTTTTTTTAAAACGATAGTCATTGTTTGTTGTCCAAAAGATACTCATATAATCATAGGGGGAACAATTAACTACTGACAACTTTCAACGGTCATTTGTTGATGTATAAATTTAATCATAAAAACCTATTGGGAATGGATCAACTGTCAGTGAGCGATATAAATCTTATATTGGATACTGCTGATTCATTGATGGAGATCTCCTCGCGAGATATAAAAAAGGTCCCCACATTAAGGGGTAAAAGTATTGTCAATTTTTTTTATGAACCAAGCACTCGAACAAAGGCATCGTTTGAAATGGCTGCAAAAAGACTCAGTGCAGACACATTAACTCTTTCAGCAACAGACAGCAGTATGGTAAAGGGAGAGACACTTATTGATACCGCTCGGAATCTTCAGGCGATGAATCCAGATATTATTATCCTTAGACACTCTTCCAGTGGTGCTCCGCATCTTTTAGCTCAATATGTGAATGCAGGGGTAATAAATGCGGGAGATGGAATTCATGAGCATCCCACTCAGGCATTGCTTGATCTATTTACTATTAAGAAAAAGAAGGGCAGGATAAAGGGATTACGCGTCGTTATCATTGGCGATATAGCTCACAGCAGGGTAGCAAGATCCGATATAATAGGCTTAAGGAAAATGGGTGCAGAGGTGACAATATCGGGCCCTCCAACCATGATTCCAGTTGATGTCGAATCATTAGGGGTAAAAGTAATCTTCGATCCAGTAAAGGCAGTAAAAAATAAAGATGTTATCATGCTATTGCGGATTCAACTCGAAAGGCAAGATAAGGTTCTATTTCCAAGCCTGAGAGAGTATGCTATTTTTTTTGGATTAAATACGCAGCTCATCAAAGGGGCAAAAAAGGATGTCATCATAATGCATCCAGGTCCTATCAATAGGGGTGTTGAGATAACAGGAGATTTGGCTGATGGTCCCTTTTCTGTGATTCTTGATCAGGTGAGCAATGGTGTAGCCATAAGAATGGCCCTTCTTTACCTATTAATTGGAGGAGGGTAGTTACTCAATTATCAATTATCAATTTTACATTGCTAATTTTACATTTATCTGCTCAAAATCCAGAAGAATTTTGAGCAGATACGGAGGAGGTAAGGGTGATAACCTGGATTAAGGACGGAGAATTAGTAGATCCTCGTTCTGGAACAAAGAAGAAACTGGATGTTGTTATAAAAAAGGGAAAGATTGAAAGCATCATTCCCCCCGGGAAATATAATCCTCCTAATACTATGGATGTAAAGACAATAGATTCATCAGGAATGATAATTACTCCTGGTCTCATTGATATGCATGTGCATTTCAGGGAGCCAGGTGAGGAGTACAAAGAGACAATTGCCACCGGAAGCCGCGCAGCTGCTGCAGGAGGATTTACTGCTGTGGCTTGTATGCCTAATACACGTCCGATCAATGATTCACGGTCCGTTACAGAATTTATATTGGAGAGGGCGCGAAAGGCCAACGTGATAAGGGTGTATCCAGTTGCTGCTATAAGCATGGGTTCAAGGAGCGAGGTATTAACTGAATTTGGTGATCTTAAACAGGCAGGTGCTGTGGCGATATCTGATGACGGGAGGCCAGTCACTAACAGTGAACTTATGAGAAGGGCAATTGAATACGCAGGCTTTTTTCATTTGCCCGTTATTTCACATTGTCAAGATCTTGATCTGTCAAATAAGGGCGTTATGCATGAGGGGACTATTTCTACAAAGCTTGGTTTAATTGGGATTCCAGCGGCATCAGAGGAGATAATGGTGGTGCGGGAGATACTTTTAGCAAAGTTAACGGGATATCCTGTTCATATTGCCCATGTGAGTACCGAAGGATCGGTTGAATTTATTAGACAGGCCAAAGAGCAAGGAATTGCTGTAACGGCTGAGACAGCTCCACATTATTTTAGTCTTGACCACACAGCTGTGATTGGCTTTAATACTAATGCCAAGATGTATCCTCCATTGAGAGAACCCAAGGATGTAGAGGCCATAAAAAGAGGACTTTCTGATGGCGTAATAGATGTTATTGCAACCGATCATGCCCCCCACAGCCCTATTGAGAAAGATATAGAGTTTGATAAGGCCGCGTTTGGAATAATAGGCCTGGAGACGGCTTTACCCCTTACCTTAGCCTTAGTAAGGGAAGGGGTGATGGATCTCACTACAGCTATAGCAAAACTTTCCTATAACCCTGCCTCTATTCTTAGCATAAAAGGTGGTACGCTTGAAGAAGGAAAAGAAGCAGATTTAACAATAATAGATCCAAACAATGAATATGTGCTACGCAAAGACAGCTTTCAATCAAAGAGTCATAATTCACCTTTCATTGGCTGGAAGATGAAAGGCAAGGCCATACTTACGATGGTTGGAGGAAGGATTGTTAATGATAAATTAAAAATTAGCAATTAATAATTGGCAGTAGCTATTCAGCCACAGGTTCACACAGATAAACTCAGATAGGTTTAAATACAAAGAAATCACAGACTATTAAATTTTGGCCGAAAACCAAAATTCAAAAGGTTTGCATATATGATAATAAAAAAATATCAGCGATAATCAGCGTAGACGTGCCCGCCGTCTGGCAGGCGGGTCGGCGGCTGAAAAATGGCAAAGTTAAAATGAACTCAATCTTGGTAGTTGATGATGAATTAAGCATGAGGGAATTCCTTGAGATTTTATTGGCCAAGGAAGGCTACACTGTACGTTGTGCATCTAATGGTGAGGAGGCATGTAGTATTCTGGATAAAGGCACATTTGATTTGATCATCACTGATATTCGTATGGATGTTGTAGATGGCTTAGGGGTGCTGAGAAAGGCAAAAGAGGTTAATTCAGAAGCCCCGGTGATAATGATATCGGCATTTGCCACAGCAGAGACAGCTGTTGAGGCCATGAAAGACGGGGCTTACGATTATATACCAAAACCCTTTGAGGTTGATGAATTTAAAAAGATTGTCCGAGATGCCCTTCGTAAAAAGACTGTTTCAAGGGTTGAGGATGAGGATCAATTAAAAAAAGGGTACCATTTTGGTTGTTTAATCGGTGAGAGTCCTCAAATGAAGAGGATTTATGACCTGATCAGACGGGTTGCGGCTACAAAGACAAACATCCTTATTTCTGGGGAATCCGGTACAGGCAAGGAGCTTGTAGCGAGGGCTATACATGAACAGAGCCTGAGGCGTGATAAGCCCTTTGTTGTTATTAACTGTGCGGGTATTCCTGAAACATTAATTGAAAGTGAACTTTTTGGGTATAAGAAGGGAGCATTTACCGGGGCAAGCACAGATAAGGCTGGTCTCTTTGAGGCAGCGGATGGCGGAACGGTATTTTTTGATGAGATAGGTGAGTTATCTCCAGCTATTCAGGTGAAGCTCTTGAGGGTGATCCAGGAAAAGACCTTTACAAGGATTGGAGAAACTCAGGAGAGAACGGTAGATGTAAGATTCATATCTGCTACAAATAAGAGTCTTGAAAAAGAGGTAATGTCAGGAGGTTTTAGGGAGGATCTTTTCTTTAGAGTGAATGTTATTGAGATTCCCGTCCCACCTTTAAGAGAAAGAGAGGGGGATTTGGCTCTTCTATCTCACCATTTTTTAGTGAAATACTCAAAGGAGTTGGATAAGGATATAAATAAAGTATCCGCCTATGCAATGGATATATTAAGCAAATACCCTTTTCCAGGTAATGTAAGGGAGTTGGAGAACATAATTGAGCGGAGTGTGGCACTGGAGACATCCAATATTGTTTTGCCTCAGAGCCTGACACTTTCTAATTTTAACAAGGTTAGAATAAAGGAAGATAGACGCCGTACTGACATAGGCCCTGATGGAATTGAGCTTGATACAGTCATGGCTGATATAGAAAGGGATTATATCCTCAAGGCCATGGAAATGGCTCAAGGGTCGAAACGAAATATGGCTGAGCTTCTTGGTATCAACATGCGATCTTTAAGATATAGATTGGATAAGTTAGGGCTCCACGCCTTATCTGATGAAACATCTTAGTTTTGGAAAGGAGATAGACTCAAGGCATAAGGTGTGAGGCACAACGTGAAACTATTTTAAATAATGCATAGAAGGTTTTGACAAAAATTGACATATATATTACAAAAATTGTCAGTGGTGAATAAAAACAGGCATGTAAAAATAGGATACACGAAAATACTCAGGAAAAAAGATAGGGTCTAAGTGTCTGTAAATAAAAGAAATATTATAATAAAGGTATAATATCCTATTTTATGGCATGTTATTTGCTCTCTAATGTATCAAAACTATAAGGCTAACCAAGAAAGGAGGTGATTTCCGGGCCTACACGTAATTTACTTTGTAGTAGTTAATTTTATTAAATAGAATATAGGAGGTTAAAAATGTTAACAAAATTAATTAATAAAAATGAAAAAGGTTTTACGCTGATTGAGTTGATGATCGTTATTGCCATCATCGGAATCTTGGCTGCTATCGCTATCCCGCAGTTCAGTGCATACAGGATAAGGGCATTTAACTCGGCGGCCACTGCTGACCTGAGAAATGCTGCGACAGCCCAGGAGGCCTATTTTGTGGATGAGCAGGAATATACCGCAACGACAGGTACTCTTATAGGAGCCACCTATGGTCTTTACCTTTCCGAAAATGTTGTTTTCGGTATAACAGCAGCAACTGTGAGTGGTTATACAATGACTGCTTCTCATCCAAAGGGAAACAAGACCTTTACACTTTCAGGTCCTGGAGGCAAGATTTCTCCGTAAGGCGACATAGATTATCTAAGGGATCGGTGACTTATTTAATTTAGCACCGATCCCTTTTTATAAACTAGCCTCCCTTTTTGATTTCTCTAGACTCAAATGAATAATGTCACCTGATTGATATAGAAGGGAGAATCGGGAGATGGGAGAGATGGTAATGTGTTTAAGAAAAAAAGATGAAAGAGGCTTTACACTTATTGAGTTAATGATAGTTATCGCCATCATAGGTATCCTGGCTGCTATTGCTATCCCTCAGTTCAGTGCATACAGGATAAGGGCATTTCACGCAGCGGCCACTGCTGACCTGAGAAATGCAGCCACAGCCCAGGAAGCCTATTTTGTGGATACGGGGGAATATACCGCAACGACAGGTACTCTTATAGGAGCCACATATAATCTTTTTCTTTCCGAAAATGTTGTTTTCGCTATAACAGCAGTGACTACGAGTGGTTACACAATGACTTCTTATCATCCCAAGGGGAACAAGACCTTTACAATTACAGGTCCTGGAGGAACAATTACTTCGTAGGCTGTAATCTTCAAAAAGTATTGGTGACTTATTTGACGCAGCCCCTGATGCTTTCCCATTTAGTTTAGGGAATCACCTCTCCCTCGCCTGTGCCATTAATGTTCTTATCCAGGTATGCTTTTAGTGAAGAGATAAGAGGTTTTTTCTTGAGATATACTTTTGATAGAAGCCTTAGAAGAACCTTCTTATCAACCTGTATTTTGTCGAATTTCTCTCCTTTTTCTATTATTTCTTCCAACAACACACGAAGGTCAGTGTCTTTTGATATCTCTATGAACTGTTCGAGTGATCTGTCTGCTTGCACATTCATTCCTTTTATTAAGTATATTTCGGAAAGATAAAGCAATACCCTTGCGTCGTGAGGGGCTAGTTCTTGAGCTCTTTTATATTGGATGAAAGCCTTACCATATACCCCTTTTTTTCTATAAGCATATCCCAGCCTTAATAGAGTGGAGACATTGTCAGGCTTTAATTTAAGCCCCATCTCCAATTGCTGGATCGCCTCTTCAATTCGTTCCATTTTTAACAGTAAAAACCCAAGGTTACTATAGGCCTGATATAAATTCTTATCATTTCGAATGGCCTCATTAAATTCGTATATAGCTTCTTCACCACGTCCCTTTTCTGCCAATATTACCCCTTTATTATTGTGCATGTTTGGTAAAGAGGGATATATTTGTTCAGTCTTGAGATAGTATAAGAAGGCTTTATCTTTTTGTCCCATTTTGTGATACTCTACGCCGATATTATAAAGGGTCAGGTGTTTATCTAGCGGATTAATGATGATCTTTTTTCTTAAAGCGGTAAGATAATGAGCCAATGCCTCTTTGTGCATGTTTTTATCGCCATAATATTTTCCGAGATTGTGCCAGGGACGCCAGAGCTCATATGCTTTTTCTGTCGCAGCCATCCAAAGGCTTTCTTCAGTTTTCCAAAGGGCATTCCGTATAAAAGTAGAATGCCCCTGGCTAACAATTACGCAAACAATAAAGATTATAATTACTATTTGAAGTGGTTTTTTTGAAGAGTAATACTTGATTGCTTTTAGCAACAGGACGACCACAGGGATAAAGAGCAACATGGAAGGGATATAGTTTCTGTGTTCAAATACTAATTCAAGGGGAACAAAAGAAGATTCAATGAGATGGTTTAAGAAAAAGAAGATTATGCTAAATGCAATAAAAGGACGTCTCCTTGATAGATAAAACGCAAAGAACAATATTACGACTATGAATAAAATAGAGAATAAAGTAGTGGGCGGGCTTAGTAATGTTTTCGAAATGGTTACGTCATGGTCTATAGATAACCTCGTAGGCATAGGATAATATATGAGGGAGAGATAAAAGAGGATAATCCTGGGTTCTGAAAGCAATCTTTCCTTTAAGTTAAAGGCCCTTTCTCTATAGCTTAGTACGGATAGGTCTTGATCAGAGAGAAAATAATAGGTTATACCTATGCATATGATCAGAAAAAAAATTAAAGAAGCAGGTTTAACATTTTTTTTCAAAGTTTCTTTTGTGAGACCTTGGATAAGAAAAAGATCAAAAAGATATATACTTACAGGAAGCATGAATGCATTTTCTTTGCTTCCCATTGCCATAAGTCCTGCGATGACACACAAACTAAGGAAGATGATTTTTATGTGGGGTATTTCGGCTATTCTCGCCTTTATGTAAAAGTATATAGAGATGATATAAAACATACCGGCCATGCTCGCCATACGCTGAATAATGTACGTTACTGCCTGTGTTTGTATAGGGTTAGATGCCCAAAAGAGAGATGCCAGAAGTGCTATAGAAAAGGAGTGATTACTATATTTTTCTTTTATGATAGGGAGGTTTAAGGAATTGTATATAAAGAGAAATAGAAAAACGGCTGTGATATAGTGGATAATTACGTTAACTAAATGGTAACCAAATACTTTACCCTTGCTGAAGTAATAATTAAGGGCTAAACTAAAGCATGAAATAGGCCGATACAGTTTCCCTGGTTGCTTAGGTAAGGAAAAAAATGTCTTTTTAATGTTTTGCCAGTTAAGCTCGGTAAGGTGCAGCTGGTCATTCTTAAGGATTTTTTCATCGTCAAAGTGCCACGAGGAATGAAATGTGTTGGAATATGTAGTGAGAATTACGATAGACAAAGCAATAAAGGCAAAAACATACTTACGGCAACTTGATAGATTTCCTTCTGGTTGGAGATTTAGAATTCCCATAATTGCCTCTTATTCAGTAAAGGGATAATGCAAGTTTGTTTCAACCAAGCACGCAATATAAGAATAGAATACTTCCATTTCTTGTCCTCTGTGTATTAATAACAGCCTCCTATCTACCCACCTGTTCAGGTGAGTTTATACTGGATGACAGACCTCTGGTCAAGGATAACCTTTTTATTAGAGAATTTAGCAGGCCAGCTTTTTATCTTTCCCATGAGGACGGTGTGAGTGGTGAGAGTATTCCTGGCTATCATACCGGCTATTATCGCCCCCTTATAAACCTATTTTATACGATCGATTATAAAATATGGGGAATGAAGCCTTCAGGGTTTAGAACAACAAACCTCATGCTGCATCTATTAACCTGTATAATGCTTTACCAATTCCTCAGGAAAATGTTGGGCAAAAGTTTTATACCCTTTTCAGTCACACTTCTGTTTGGTCTTCACCCAGTAAATACAGAGTCAGTAGCTTTCGTTAGCGCAAGAAACAACATCCTGGTTACCCTCTTTTCTCTGATATCATTATATTACTACCTGAAGAATTCTAAAGAGAAAAAGATTTGGGCTGGATTGTTTTCATATTTTTCATTTGCGATGGCACTTTTGTGTAAAGAATTTGCAATCATGCTTTTGCCTATATTCTTTTTATACAATAGACTTGTGGTAGAAAACAGAAAGATTCTTAAGGATGAAATTTTAAGCTATATCCCCTTTATTCTTATGCTATTCTTCTATTTTATACTGAGAGCTAATGTTATTGGATCTGCGTTGACACCTGTTTCTACAACTGATCCTTGGAAGAGTCTTTATTTTGTCCCACTTTTGATGATATATAACTTGAAACTGATTCTCATTCCGTACAGTTTACACAGTTATATCATTCAGTATCCTGATAATTATTTGAGTTGGAAGGCCCTTGCTGGTTTTATTTGCCTTGGTTTTTTAGCCTTTTTTTTGTGGAGAGAGAGAAAAAATAAGATTTTCTTATTCTCTTTTGTTGCTTTTTTTGTAGCACTGTTTCCAGTTCTTAATATCCTTCATACCTCAGCAGTGACAAAGGTATCCATGAGGTGGCTTTATTTCCCTATGATATTTTTATCTTTTTCTTGTGTCTGGTATCTTGAAAAATTAATAAAGGTAAATCGTCTCTTTGTCATGATTGGCCTCAGTACAATAATAATTTATTATGGAACATATTCTTATCTTTTAAACCAAAATCTCTGGCACGATGAGAATACCTTTTTTACACAGGAGATACTGCATTTTAATAATATGTTTTATATTGGTGGATTTGCCGAAAGCCTTTTAGATGAGGGAAATATAAGGGAGGCCGAGAAATATTTTCAGATAGCTATCAAAAAATACCCTCGGGATGCCAACAATTACATAAATTACTCAGCACTATTAATTGATACCAGCAGGCCGGATGATGCTCTATCGTATCTTGATAAGGCAAAAGCATTGGCCATGACCCATAATGAGCGTGGTGAATGGTTCAATAACATGGGAATGGCCTATTTTCAATTAAAAGAACAAGATAAGGCATTAGAACATTTTCTGAAAGCCGTTCACTTTAACCCTAAAGAACACCAGTTCTGGGCTAATCTCGGAGGAGCGTATGGGTCAGTGGGTAATTATGAAAACTCTATTTCTGCATTGAGAAAGGGTCTGGATATTTCAGAAGATTCCATTCAATTGAGGAAGAACCTCGCAGTTACTTATATGAAAATGGAAGATTATGAGAAGGCAGTTATAACTCTTGAAGAAATTCCAGATCCTGAAATAAGAAAAAACAGGGATATACAAGGATTATTACGCAAGGCTCGTAATAAATTACTGAGCAAGGATTATTGATTTTTGTGCTACCAAGCAGACCATAAACGCATCTGCATTAGAGAAGCACTATGAGGAGGCAGAGGTTTACTGAATAGTATATGCTAAATGGAAAAAGGATTTTTGTTGTCCTTCCAGCATATAATGCTGAAAGGACATTGAAACAGACATATCAGGAAATTCCTCTGGATATTGTGGATAGCGTGTTACTGGTGGACGATGGAAGCGCCGACAGAACGGTATCCTTAGCAAAAAGACTCGGTATTGAAACTATCTTACACGACAGAAACTATGGTTATGGTCGCAACCAGAAGACTTGTTATAAAGATGCATTAAGGCGTAATGCTGATATTGTAATTATGGTCCACCCCGATTATCAATATACACCAAAATTGATTACGGCTATGGCCAGCATGATCGCCTTTGAGGTCTATGATGTCGTTTTAGGTTCTCGCATTATTGGAGGTAGGGCTCTTAAAGGTGGAATGCCCAAATACAAATATATCGCTAACCGATTCTTGACTGCCTGTGAAAATATAATTCTTGGAAGCAAATTATCGGAATTTCATACGGGTTATCGAGCATTTTCCAGAGAGGTCCTCGAGAATTTACCCTTGGGTAATAATTCTGATGACTTTGTATTTGACAATGAAATGTTGGTTCAGATTATTTATTTTGGCTACAGGATTGGTGAGATTTCCTGTCCCACTCGATATTCTACTGAGGCCTCCTCAATTGGTTTAATAAAGGCTACAAAATATGGAGTTGGGGTGCTAATAACCACATTAAAATACCTACTTCATAGACTGAAACTCCGAGAAGACCCCCTTTTTGATACTGAGGGCCATCGACTTACTTCCAATAGTGGAGTAGACATATGAACAATAAGGTCTTTGGCCCCTGCCCTTTGTGTCATGGCTTAGAGGCGAAAGTTTTATTTTCGGCAAGAACAACTTTTTCAGAGTTTCATCTTGTTCAATGTAACATGTGTGAATTGACCCGCACGTCTCCTCTACCCAATGATGAAATTCTCCGTGTCCATGATATTTATTCCTACTACGGAAGGAATGTGCATAAGTTCAACAGTTGTGTCCAAAAAATCAGAAACCTCATAATGCGTATGAGAGCAAAGCATTATCTGTCTCTGATTCCAGATTCGGTTCAACCACCAAAAATCTTGGATGTAGGCTGTGCGGAAGGGCGTCTTTTGAAATCATTTCTTGAGTATGGCTGCCAATGTTGGGGCATTGAACATACTTTTTATCCTGCTCAGAGATTCCTTGATAGTGACCGGATAGTTTACCTGCAAGGTGATTTGAACGCTATGCATCTGCCAGAAGGTGCGTTTGATCTAATTTTTTTATGGCATGCACTGGAACACATGGAGAATCCCCATTTAATTATGAGTCAATTACATAAATTGCTCGCCCCAAAGGGGGCCATAATTATTGCTGTGCCAAATTTTTCAAGTATGGAGTCTCGAAGGTTCAAGAAATTCTGGTTTCACTTAGATATTCCATGGCACAAGTATCACTTCAATGAGAAATCAATTAGACATCTCATGACAGAAACCCACCTCAGGATTATTAACATAAGCAGTTTTTGTTCTGAACAGGGGCCGTATGGTCTACTTCAGAGCATCTTAAACGCTATGGGTTGGCCTAAAAATGAATTTTATGAAGCCCTCAAGGGAAATTTGCCCCAGCGAAGATCTATTTATATTATTATTCAGTTGTTTATCGGGCTATTTTTACTAATCCCTGTGTTTTTTGTTAGCTTTCTTGTTTCAATTAAGGGAAGAGGCCCAGTAATAAAATTGATCTTAAAAAAAGGAAAACGGTAACTTTTTGAAACCACACGAAAAAATAACAAAAGACATAGAAATTGATTATTTGTTGTTTATTGTTTTGTGTGGTTTAGTATTCTTATTAATCATTTCTATCACTATTTTAGCTTCTGTTCCCCCTGTTAGCAAAGATGCGCTTGTTCACCATTTGGCCGTCCCTAAGCTTTATCTCGAGCATGGCGGTATGTATGAAATCCCCTCAATGGTTTTTTCTTACTACCCCATGAATTTGGATTTGCTCTATTTGATCCCACTCTATTTTGAAAATGACATAGTTCCTAAATTTATCCATTTCAGTTTCGCCTTGCTCACGGCCTGGTTCATATTCAATTATCTAAGGCGTCGAATTAATGCAATCTATGCGTTGCTTGGGGTAATCTTTTTCCTTTCTATTCCCATTATTATAAAGCTTTCCATTACTGTATACGTTGATTTGGGTCTTATATTTTTTTCTGCAGCATCGCTCCTATTATTGTTTAAGTGGATTGAAAAAGGTTTTTCTCTAAAACTTTTAATACTATCTGCCTCTTTCTGTGGTCTGGCAGTAGGCACAAAATATAATGGCTTGGTTACGCTTTTCCTCTTAACATTATTTGTTCCATTTCTATATTTAAGACACCAACAAGATAAAAACCCAAACTTTTTGAAGGCTGCCGGATATGGGATACTTTTTCTGTTTATAGCTTTTATCTTTTTTTCTCCCTGGATGATAAGAAATTACTTGTGGACAACCAACCCAATAGTTCCTCTTTATGATCATTGGTTTAATCCACAAGATGTCACGGATCGACAATCTATCGGTCTTTTTGCCTATAGAAGCTTAGTCTATCATGAGACCTGGTGGCAAATGGCACTTCTACCAGTAAGGATCTTTTTCCAGGGCCAGGATGGCATTCCTCAATATTTTGATGGAAGACTTAATCCATTCCTTTTCTTCCTCCCATTTTTTGCATTTTATGGAATAAGAAGAGATCCTGCAATTGTCAGGAATGAGAAAAAGATCATGCTAACTTTTGTGGTCTTATTTTTCGCTTTTGCTTTTTTCAGCAGTAGCCTGAGGATTCGGTATATCTCCCCAGTTATTCCTCCATTAGTTATATTATCTATATTTGGTGTAAGGAAAACGGTTGAGGCGATAAGGAAATTCAACTCTCGATCTGCGCGAAGCATAGGGTTGGCTATTATTTTTGTTATCTTATCCTTTGCACTTTGGTTGAATGCAAACTATGTTTTACATCAATATAAATATGTTAATCCTTTTAATTATCTTGATGGTACCTTGACTCGTGATGAGTACATAGCAAAATACCGTTTTGAATATCCGACTCTGAGATATATAAACAAGAATCTTCCCGAGGATACCAGGATATTATTTATTTTTCTGGGCAACAGAGGATATTATTGCAATAGAGAATATATTTTTGATATGAACAACAACAAGAGCATGCTGCGCCAGTTTCTAAAAATGTCAGATTCAGCTGAAGATTTGTTGCTAAGGCTAAAAAGGATGGAGATAACCCATTTACTTATATCCCATGATATATTTAATCGGTGGAAAAAAAATAGTTTTACAATTAAGGAGCAGGAATTGCTAAAACGATTTTTTGAGAAACATGTTAGATTGCTTTATTTCAAGTGGGGATATGGAGTATCTCGATTAGAGTATTCTTCCCTTTAACTTGGAATTCCCAGCTTCTTTGAACGTGAGATGAATTAATAGACTGATATTAAAGATAGAATATACCTTAGCAGGAAAATGCTTCTTATACCAAAAAATCTTATATTATCAGGTAATTAAACCAAAATAAGTTGGAGTGGTTAAATAATGTACCTACAAAAAACTATTGCAGTAGTTGTCCCTGCCTATAATGAATCGAAACTAATAGCTCACACATTAACGACAATACCCTCGCTTGTGGATACGATTATTGTTGTGGATGATAAAAGTAATGATACTACGGCAGAGATTGTTAAGGAAATAGCGGAGGGAGATAGAAGAGTAATCTTGATTCAACATGAAGTGAATCAAGGGGTGGGAGGGGCTATTGTCACAGGATACAAAAAGGCAGTAGAGTTGGAAATAGATGTTACCGCTGTCATGGCCGGTGATGGACAGATGGATCCAAATGATCTCACAAATATTTTAGATCCCGTTGCTAATGGGGATGCGGATTATACCAAAGGAAATAGGCTGTTTCAGGGTGATGCCTGGAATATGATTCCGCATTATCGGTATTTTGGTAATTCGTTTCTTTCCCTTTTAACCAAAATCGCGTCCGGTTACTGGCACATTGCTGATTCTCAGACTGGGTATACAGCCGTTTCCTTAAAGGTACTTAAAAAGTTACATTTGGATACGATTTATAAGCGGTATGGAATGCCAAATGACATGCTTATCAAGCTAAATCAATATGATTTTAGAGTGAGAGATATACATGTAAGACCTGTGTATAATATTGGAGAAAAATCGGAGATAAAATTATTTAAGGTTATCCCCAAGATAAGTTGGCTCTTAATCAAAGGGTTCTGGAAACGGTTATTTTTTAAATATGTCATTAAAGATTTTCATCCCTTAATATTTTTTTATATCCTCTCCTTTTTGCTCTTAATCGCTAGTTTTCCTTTGACCATAAGACTTTTTTATATCTGGGCTGTGAAGGGATATATACCCGGTATTAATGCCATGGCCCTTGTCTTTACAGTCATTAGCGGATTGCAGACTCTTTTCTTTGGTATGTGGTTTGATATGGAGTACAATAAACTTTTAAGGTGAGGGAATAATGTTGCATAGTATTAGGATTTTGGGACAACAATATTCTCAAAACCGAAAAGTCGGGTATCGTTTCACTGATCAGATTTGTCATCTGGGATAGAAGAGCTGCCATATCTCTCGTGATAAGCAAGACAAGAGACCTTGGACAAAAAAGGTAACAAAGCTTTTGAGATCCTAAAGGAATATGCCTTTAAATATCTATTTTTTGGGGAGAATGATAAATGTATATGATCCCAGCCTTAGCCGGTGGTACACCTATTAAGAAGGATTATCTCATTTTTGGATAAAAGGTTACTGTGTCGATACCGTATGGCTATATTTAGAGATTATACGGAAATATGGCAAGTACCAAGGTGATAGTGATAAGGATAAAGAGTAAATTAACATAAGGTCAATTTAATTCAAACAACATGGGCAGCTCAACCTTGCCCCCTGCGGGGGGAAAGGCATTTTCATCCCCATCCAGGGGTTAAACCAAAACCGGCCCCTCTGGGGTCGGATTCTTTATTTCCTAAGAAATACGCTGGGATATCTTTCATCATATTTATGTTGCTTTTGGCTTTGATATCGAAGTCTCAGATCGATGTCTGTTCACCGATGATATTGCGATACCATTCGGCGAGGGTTCAGGCTGCATTGTGGACAAAGGATAATTTGCCGGAGGATTCAATTTACGGATGTTTCTGGCCGGGGACATTCTCATTTTTCTCGCAAAGGCGGGTGGTAAATCTCGATGGTATTGTCAACAATGCCGATTTCTTTGAGAACTACTTGAAAAAAGACCGTATCGACGAATATGTTCGAGAAGAGAATATCCAATTTATCGCCTACCGGTATTACGAGCTTAAGATCGATTCTCTGGGAAAAATTGTTGTGGCTGATCCCCGGCCCCGGCAATGGCAATATTATGCGAAAAATGCCACAGTCGATAGATTATAGCATTCTCTTGATATCGTCAAAGAATTATCTAACTGCTATTACATTTTTGCTGTATCTCCCGAAAGAGACAGACTCGTCAACGATTGATTTTTTCAAGTATTACAGAAATTCCGGCCAGCGAGAGTTCGACAGCAGTCATCACGAGGCGGATGAGAATGACGCCGACTATTACCACCGGCTCGTGAATGAACGCGGGCAAAATCAGCATCATAATCCCCTCTCGCACACCGATACCCGCCGGTGCGAAGACGGCAAAAAAGCCGATTAGTCCGGCTGCGTAATATACGCTCGTAATTGTGAGATAATATGAAAACGAAATCTCCGATAGCGAATACAGCGCAAAATAAAGCCCCAGCCCATGGAAAAGCCCGACGAGCATGAAGGCGATAATGAATTTCAGGGTCGCACCGTAGGTTGGCGATTTTACAAGGGGCTGCCTTTTGATCAACTGGAAGCCGGTGTTCACGATGCGTAGAAATAGTGGGGGATAGAGAAATACCAGTATCGCAAGAATCCCCGAGGCGGAGACCCATACGGCGTATGAAGGGAGCATATCGGAAATCGAAAATACGCCAGCGAGAATCAAAAGGCACACCGAGGCAAGCGAGCATATCACTTCAAAACCTGTCGCGACTGATACCTGTTTTTTGGAATATCCGCGGTATGCATTGATACGCACCAGCGCAAGCCCGACCTTTCCAGGAAGATACTTGCCGAGAATTGATAGAAAAAATCCCTTCGAGGCCTTCAGGAACGGCGCCTTCACCCCATAATCGCCGGAGATGGAAAGCCATATGCAGAATTGGATCAGATATGCCAGAGCCTCTGCAAAGAATGCCATAGCCAGGAAAGACCATCGATAGCTGAACTCATATTGCCGGATCTCGCCTGTGTTTTTGATAATTACATAAACAACAGCCGCTATTACAAGGGCGAATAGGAGCCAGCTGTACCTGGGGCGTTTTTTATTCATTTTCCGGTTTTTTAAGAAGCCAAATCGAGCTGAGCGCAAACAGTTGCGGACGAACGGTTTTCAATAATTCTCCCAGGGGATGCAATAGCCTCCATCTTGGTGGAATCAAAGGTGCGTATTTCAATCCGGCAATTTTCAGGCCTGCGTTTTCGATTTATTTTCTTGCCGATTTTATATCGAAGAATCTTAGATGATAGTACTCGTGGCCTCCAATACCCTGTCTGCCAATCAATATCGCGAGTCTTCGATAGAGATTGACCTCATTGGGGAGGGAAATAATCAGTTGGACAGATGGCGATAGGGCATCGGCAAGATTTTTAAGCGCCTTGAGCGGATTAGTCACATGCTCGAGAACTTCCATGCAGAATATGAAGTCGTAGCCGCACCTTTCCAAAGGTTCCGAAATATCGGCGGCAAATGCTGCGTAACCCTTTTCGTGTGCCTTTGCAACCGCTTTTGGTGATAAATCGCAGATTTCTATATCGAAACCAGCTTTTTTGATGCAATCGGCCTCGCCGAAATTCCCGGCGCCAACCGAAAGCGCTCTGCCACGGCTGTTGCAGGTCAATTCGATGGCTTTTTCTGTGCGGTATACAGTCTGGCCTGAATCGGACTGGTATTCAGTAAAGTACCTGTCGTAGGCCTCTGCGGTCATATCCGCCGACCGACCGAGCTGTTTCGCAAATGTCTTAGTCGTTTTCATGATAATGATTCAGGTTATTTAACGCCATTTCGTAGATTCCGATCTTTTGCAATGCAATTTCCCGTGATGAATATATCATAAGAACTTCATTGCGGCCATTTTTCTTCATTTTCTCCAATGATTCTTTATTTTTGAAAATCTCGATTATACTTTTGGCAATCTTTTCAGGTGTTAAAGGTTCGTCGATAATTATTCCGCCGCCGGTTTCTTTGGCGATTTCCGGTGCTGCGCCGCAAGGTGCGGAAAGAAATGGGCATCCGCAGGCGAGCGATTCCACAAGCGGCATCCCAAATCCCTCTTTCATGCTAGGCAAAACAGTCAGCCATCCTTGCCCGATTTCCTCCCATAATTCTTTCTGCGAAACAAGCCCTCGGAACTCGATATTGTTCTCAATTCTCTTATCGCGGCAAATGGCCTTACACTTTTGAAGAAGTGGGCCATCGCCGAATACAATCAGCTTTGCTGCCGGGAAATGGCTTACAACGCTGGCCCATCCAGTCACCAGCATATCGATTCGCTTGAGCGCGATAAGCCGCGATGCGTAAATCGCCGCCGGCTCATCACGCCAGGGGCGCTCGTATTCAAAGGCCTCGTCCGGCACTGCATCGGGTACCTCGATTGGCGAAATTTCCGCAAAATGCGATGTTACTTTACTCGCCAGATGTCGAGAAACAACAGTTACAGCATCGTATTTGCGAATCATATTGTAGAAATATCTTCGATAATATGCCGAGTTCTCGAGGAGATGAATATCGCTGCCATGTCCGGCGTATACTATAGCCTGTCCGGGGCGGCGTGCCTTTATGAGGGCCTTTCCTGCCGCAGTGAAAAGCGCTTCGATTATATCCCTGTCGCCAAACTCGCGTTGAATGGTCCGTTCGAATGATTTGAGAAATCCGGGCATCGCAAAAAAAAGAAGTGGATTTTTCCTGAGGTTAGGCCAGATACCGCTTCCATAGGTTATTTTCCGCGCTGCCCGGGGCCTGAATTTCACGCGGATTACACCGGCCTGCAGTTCACCGCCTGTATCGCCATCGAACTCGGGAGCGATGACCTTTACATCGTGGCCAAGTTTGCGGAGCGATTCGACTTGGTTGGCAAGAAAAACACCTGCACCGTCGCCCTCATAGCGGGGATAGGTAGTTGTCACGAACCCGATTTTCAATGATTACCCCTTAAGCTCTTTATTTGCCTCCATATCAAACAGCATCGCAAAAAGGATTGCCTGAAGGCCTGTAATAGTGCAAAAAAAATAGTCAGCGCATTGATCGCATAGATATGACCCGTCTCTATGTACTTATATAACAGCCGTACTGCCACCGGGATATCCAGAAACAGCAGCAAAGCGCCCAAGAGATAGAAGAAGATAAGCGGATGGAAATCCCGGATGATAATTTATTCACCATTCGCTTGACAAATAGACGCATGAAGTGAAGTGATAGAAACTATGTTAGATTTTAGATTGTAAGGAAGTTCCTCTTGGCATAGTATGCCTAATTTGAAAAATCTTTAACAAAGGAGGAACTTCCCATGGCTACTAAAGTAAAAAGAAATAAAATTAATTTCAAGGGGAAAATGGTTTCAATCGGTATAGACATGCACAAGCGTTCATGGCACATTACGGCCCTGGCCGACGGAGAAATCGTGTTGACCGTTAGCCTATCTAGGCCAAACCATGATGCCTTCGAGAAGGTCCTTTCTCAGTTCAAAGGCAATTACGTAAATGTAAATGTAAATGGGGTTAGGCATAATTAAATAAGTATTTATTGAATCCTTTTAGAATAAGAGCTTACTCTATTCCTTTAATCGCCTTTGTGAATAAGATACCGAGGTTCTATTATAGTCAGGACTTTCTATAGATCGTATGACCAGTAAAGATGGATGCCTTGTTCCCTAACGTATTCTTCGATATTAGGGACGACATTATGCACAACAATTACCTGGCAAATATCATTTAATGAGATATTTTCTACCTGTGCAGCCCTTTGGACCATTTTTTGAAAACGACCGATTTCTCCGCGGGAGATAGTAGTTTTTGCCTCTCCTAAGATCGATACTTTATGACCGTTTTTTGCCCCAACCATGGATATTTACCTGGAGGTATTGACCTTCTTCTCTCCTGGCAGGTAGCGCCTAATGAGCCTGCCATCAACCTCAATTCCTAAATCTCTTTGAAGAAGTGGTGGCAAACCCCTATAACTCTGATTTTCCAGGTTATACCCAACAGCATCTGACATACTTTCCAAGCTCTCTCTCGTTTGGCGATGATCCTGAATTAGCCGGTTAACCGATCTTTCGGTCTTCTCCTGCGCTTGGGCCAGATCGCCAATGATTTCTTTCAGTTCATTGAATTCTTTTTTTGTAACTATCTGGGCAACCTCTTCGTAGACTTGTCATAATATCTCGGAAATTTTCCGCGCCGCTTGGCGGTCAATATGACGGCTGAGATCTTCGAATATGGCTAATGTATTTAACAAATTTATTTATTATCATAAATGAAATCATTGGGCAAATTTAAAATTTTTTTCAACAGAATTTTTTTAGAATCCTATAGTTGATTTAATTTTTTGACTTTTTCCTGTCAGAAAGCTATATTTTTCAGGTGAGTAAATCTTTTAGATTTTAAGATTATGAATTCCAATCCACTGAACTATCATATTATTGACCATACAGCAGACCTGGGGATACTTGTCAAAGGCCCGAATGTAAAAAACCTTTTTATCCGGGCTGCCCAAGCCATGGCTGATCTTATGGTGGAGGGTGATATCAGCAAGAAAACAGTTATTAAGGATGTTTCCCTTCAGGGTGAAGATTTTCCCGATCTTATGGTACGATGGCTCGGGGAGATCCTTTATCTTTTTGATGGGGAGAAATTAATAGTAAATTCAATAGAGATTAAATCTATCAGTCCGATCAAGCTGAAATCTACACTTACTCTCAGCAGTTTTGAGCCGGAACATCATCAGGTCAAAAGAGAAATAAAGGCCGTGACCTACCATCAGATTTCAGTTGAAAACGTCAATGATGGGTGGGAGGCACGAGTTATATTTGATATTTAGGCTTAATGATTAAGTGCCTAAAGTGAGCTAAAGTGCCTAAAGTACTTAAAGTTGAAAGTGCCCGCCCGCCTCGCAAGCGAGAGCGTTGCGGGCAGGATTAAAGTTATTATGATTCCTTAATTCCTCAATCCACAATCCCTGAATCGTAACGGTTTACAAGTTATGGATTTTACAATAAAAAAGATAGACGAATGGCGTTTCCTCATACCAAAAACTGGTGCTATGAGGGTGCCAGGGCTTATCTTTTCCAGCTCTGAGTTAATGCCAAATATAAAAGATGATCAAAGCCTTCAACAGGTAGTTAATGTGGCCACGCTCCCTGGTATTGTCAAACATTCGCTTGCTATGCCAGATATACATTGGGGGTATGGATTCCCTATAGGAGGGGTGGCGGCCTTTAATATGGAAGAAGGGATAATTTCACCAGGGGGAGTTGGCTACGACATAAACTGCGGTGTCAGGCTTCTGGCTACCTCTCTTGTGGCACATGAGATCAGGCCTCGGATAAAAGAGCTTGTTTTAGCCCTCTTTAAAAATATCCCTACAGGCGTTGGCTCCAGAGGAAGGATACGGCTATCAAAAAAGGAGGAGAGAAAGGTAGCTGTTGAGGGCGCTTCCTGGGCGATTAGTCAAGGCATGGGAGAAAAAGAGGATTTAGAAAGAACAGAGGATCATGGGGTCATGAAGGGGGCCGATCCCGGGGTGATAAGTGACAGGGCATTTAAACGGGGGCACGATGAGCTTGGAACACTTGGCTCTGGTAATCATTTTTTGGAGATACAGGTAGTTGATGAGATATATGATCCAAAAATTGCGAATGTTTTTAATCTTTTTGAAGGTCAGCTCACCGTACTTATTCATACAGGATCAAGGGGATTTGGTCATCAGATCTGCGATGATTTCTTAAAGGATATGGTAACCCATGTGAGAGAGTCAGGATTTACTCTGCCTGATCGACAGTTAGCCTGTGCGTATATTACATCTGACATGGGGAAAAGATATCTCTCGGGTATGGCCTGCGCAGCAAACTATGCCTGGGCAAACAGGCAGATAATCATGCACTGGACAAAAGAGACATTTGAGAAGGTCTTACAAATAAGCCCCGATGACCTGAAAATGGAGCTTCTCTATGATGTGTGCCACAACATTGCCAAATTAGAGACACATGTAGTCGATAACAAAAAGGTTACCCTGTGCGTTCACCGAAAAGGAGCTACCCGATCCCTTCCACCTGGCCACCCAGATGTCCCCCAAAAATATAGGAAGGTTGGGCAGCCAGTTCTCATACCTGGTGACATGGGCACTTACTCCTATGTATTGGCAGGCTCTCAAAAGGCTATGGAAGAGTCCTTTGGCTCGACCTGCCATGGGGCAGGCAGGCTTTTAAGCAGAAGGCAGGCCATTAAGCTGGCAAAAGGTAGGTCCATAAACCGAGAACTGGAAGACAAGGGCATCTTTGTTCAATCCAGAGGTCGGACGACTTTAAAAGAGGAGATCTCCGAGGCCTATAAGGATGTCTCTTTAGTGGTTGAGGCTGTCCATATGGCCGGGTTGGCAAAAAAGGTAGCCCGCTTAAGGCCACTTGGTGTGATAAAAGGCTAAGAGTAGTTGTGCAAAAGGTGGGTACCAAACTTTTTCATCTAACCGTTCTTGTGTGCCCAGAGATCCAAACCCCAGAGAACCAGAATACCAATAAACATAAAGAGCAGCGCAAGGCCAACCTCTATGGTAAAAGAAGAAGGGATGATATTGCTTTGTAGCGAAGGAATTTCCTTTCCATGACTGTCGATAAAAGTGGTTATGGTCTCTTTCCACGGCCATATTTTTCTCAACGAGCCAAGCATGAGACCAATCAGGATTGCCATGGTCAGATCATGGTATTTTTTAAGAAGCCATCCTAATATCTGAGCAAAACTTATAAGTCCCGTTAGGGCGCCAGCTCCTATAATGAAAAGGGTAAAAAAATCTTTGTTGTTTAATGCCTCAAGGATGTAGCGATATTTTCCCAGCAGCACCAGGATATAGGCGCCTGATATCCCGGGCAGAATCATTGCGCAGATGGCAATAAAACCGCTTGCAAAGATAAACCACGGGGCATTCGGTGTAGCTACAGGTATTACACCAAACAAAAAATAGGCGGCAATTGTCCCGAATGCTATCGCCACAATAGTAGGAATCCTCCATTTTTTTAGCACTCTGCTGACTGTAATTACAGAGGATAAAATCAATCCAAAGAAAAAGGACCAGACAATAACTGGATAACTGTCTAAAAGCCAACCCAGTACCCCTGCCAGAGAGAAGGTAGCCAGTAAAATACCCAGGCCCACAGGTACAAGAAAATGCCAGGAAACAGATAAGAGTGCCTCTTTGATGTTAAAGTTGGTGATAAGCCGCAAGAATTTGAGATTAATTGAACGGATTGCATTAATGAGTTCTTCATATATGCCAAGGATGAGTGCCATGGTTCCCCCTGATACACCAGGAATAACATTTGCTGCACCCATTAAAAATCCTTTAATTGCAAGAATAATAAAATTAAGGTACGATTGTGATGACATAATTTGCTATTTTTTCCTATGTTATAATATAATTCACCGCAGAGCCGCAGAGATCGCTGAGGGTTATTTGCTGAGTAGTTACTATATTTTTAACATTAACAATTTATACTGATCAACCCATCAGGGCAACAGTTACCTAAGGGATCGTTAAAAAATAACTATAACATTTATCATACTCGAGGTGAAAGCGTATAGTTCCATTCACCATGGAATTCGTGAGGAGTGATTTGAAGCTTTTTCATTTCTTGGTCTGTAACCTTTAGCCCTTTTGGATATTTGTTGACGTCGAGTTCACATTGAACTCTTAATCCTGACTTTGTGCCGGTGGACGCAATAAGATTGATAATCACCTCATGGCTGATCAATGGCTTGCCTCGCCAATTCATTGTTATAAAGGAAAAGAGTCGATGTTCGATCTTATTCCATTTGCTTGTTCCAGGTGGAAAATGACACACCGTTATAATCAGTCCGGTTTCATCAGACAGCCTTTGCAGCTCCTTTTTCCACAACCTGACTCGATATCCATTGCTCCCACCACTGTCGGCGGTAATCAAAAGTCTGGTCGCTTTTGGATACACCTCCTTGCCCATCTTATGCCACCAGCGACGAATACTTTCCACAGCAAAAGCGGATGTGTCATGGTCGGTCCCAAGGTTAACCCAGCCAGCATTCTCGGTCACATCGTAGACGCCGTATGGTGCAACCTTTCCAGATTCCAGGGCAAAATCATGGACTCGCACCCTCTCCGGCTTTCCCTTCGGCCGCCACTGGTGCCCAGCATTCTTGAAATCACCAACCAGTTCTTTTTTCTTTGTATCAACAGATATTATCGGTTGATGATCTTCTTGGAATATCTCCACCTGTTCATAAATGTATGTAAACTGAGCATCGCGGTCAGGATGAAAACTGCCCTCTTTCACTTTTTGGTTGGCCTGGAGGCTGTATCCCATATCTTTCAACAGAGCAGCTACTGCAACATGACTGACTTGGATCCCCATTTTCTCCAGCTCATTAGCGAGCACCCTTACACTCTTACAGGTCCATCTCAAAGGCGATTCCGGATCACCTCGGGTGACAGGCTCTACCAGGGACTCAAGTCTATCTCTTATATCCGGATACTTATCCTCAAGGCGCTTTCTCCCGCCGCCAGGACGGCGGACAGCGGAAGGCATAGGGGTTGGCTTTGCCTCCCGGAGTTCTTTACAACCTTCAGTAATGGCCCTGCGAGAGATGCCAGTTGCCCGGGAAGTGGCGGTAATGCCACCATGCTCTGAAACAATTGCTTCTGCTGCCGCCCAAAGCCGACGGGTACGTTCATCAAGAATGGGCGACAGAAGATCAAAACGTTTTCGGATTGGTTCCAATGGCATGTAAACATCATACTATACCTTTAAGGAAAAAGCAATCAATTTGTTACAGTTATTTTTTAACGACGCCTAAGCCTGTTATTGTATCTCTGCGGTGAAATTTTTTTTGGTAATCAAGCAATAAGAATGGCTGCAATGCCTGCCAGAAAACAATATGGTGAAAAGTAATAGAGATTCCCCTTTTTTACCATATTCATGGTTATCTTCAGGGCTATAAGGCCTACCAGGAAAGAGACAAAAATCCCTGCAAAAAAAGGTATAAAGCCGATTTCAGTTATCTCTGTTATGTCAAATTTTAATATTGTTGCCCCTATAATAGCAGGGATTGAGAGCAGGAAGGAAAACCGTCCAGCGAGTTCCCGCTTGAGACCGCAGAAAAGGCCGCATACTATGGTTGCCCCAGACCTACTAATGCCGGGAATAATAGCGGCTCCCTGTGCTATACCTATGCCAAGGGATACAATGAGACCAACGTTGCTTTTTTTTGTGAAATAATCAGGGATAAATCTACTTGCTCCCAGAATTGCCCCGGTAACTATTAACATAAAACCAACAAAGAAGGGTGATCCAAACATTTTTTGAAAGAAGGGGCCAAAGAGTATCCCTATAAGTCCTGTAGGAATTGTGCCTATCACAATCCATAAGATAAGAGCTGCATAAGGGAATTGTTGGATTTTACTGCTGGGGTTTTGTTTTCGAAAAACTGTTCCAATAAGGCCTATACCTTCATAGATCATCATTTTTATGTCAGCCCGGAAGAATATTAAAACCGCCAGGAGGGTGCCTATATGGAGAGATATATCTAACAGCACCTCAGGATTTTTTAACCCAATGAGGTTCTGAAATATAACCAGATGGCCAGAACTGCTGATAGGCAAAAATTCTGTTAGTCCCTGAATGATCCCTAAAAAAATAGTTTGTTCAATATCCATCTAAAATAAATCTCATCTTTCAAAAATATCCTTATTTTTCTATACGTTAATTAAGGAAATAGCAAACGCTAAATAGCAGTTACTAATAGACAAACAGTTATTATTGTTGTATTTAATTATAAGTAACGATTTTTTCCATCGTATAAAAAAACCTTAATTAAGGAGGGTACTCATGGTTGATAACATTTATAAGCTTTTAGGCAAAGAAAAGGCAGAATATCTACTCAGTCATACCTGTACTACTATCAGCAAGGGAAGATTAAAAACCCCTTCCCCTGATTTCATTGATCAGGTATTTATTGACACAGACAGACCAAATAGTGTTTTAAGAAACCTACAGTCAGTTTTCAGTCATGGTCGCTTAAGGGATACTGGCTATCTTTCGATCCTCCCGGTTGATCAAGGTATAGAGCACTCTGGCGGAGCCTCCTTTGCGCCTAACCCGGATTACTTTGATCCCGCTAATATCGTAAAGCTTGCTCTTGAGGCAGGATGTAATGCGGTTACATCAACACTTGGTGTGCTCGGCGCTGTAAGCAGGAGATATGCCCATAAAATCCCCTTTATTATGAAGTTCAATCATAATGAATTGCTGACATACCCCAATAAATATGACCAGATCTTTTTTGCTCAGATTGAACAGGCATTTGATTTGGGCGCTGTGGGTGCAGGGGCAACCATATACTTTGGATCGGAAGAGTCAGATAGACAGATTACCGAGGTAAGCGAGGCATTTAAGTTAGCGCATGAATTGGGAATGTTTACGGTTCTCTGGTGTTACCTGAGAAATAATGCCTTTAAAAAGGATGGCACGGACTATCATGTGAGCGCTGATCTTACTGGTCAGGCAAACCATCTCGGCGCTACTATCGAGGCTGATATCATAAAGCAAAAACTGCCGGAAAATAATGGCGGCTTTACTGCCTTGAACTTTGGCAAGACCCATGAAAAGGTTTATACGGAACTGACATCTGAACATCCCATAGACCTTGTCAGGTATCAGGTAGCTAACAATTATATGGGGAGGGTTGGCCTGATAAATTCTGGAGGTCCTTCCGGAGAAAACGATCTTGCCGATGCAGTTTACACTGCGGTTGTCAACAAAAGAGGCGGAGGAATGGGGCTAATAACAGGAAGGAAGACTTTTCAGAAGCCCTTAAAGGAGGGGATAGCAATATTTCATGCTATTCAGGATGTGTATCTGAGCAAAGAAATAACAATTGCATGAGGTGTGCATCAGCGTTCAGCTAATAGCTATCAGCTATCAGCTTTCTTATGCCAATAACGGCTAAGCTTCTCAGCTAACTCGAGTACTGTGTTAGCATAATAAATGCTGTTATTGTATTTGAGGATGATCTTTTTTTTCTTTGTGTAATTATTATCCTCTCTCCATTTATGGGCTTTAAGGTAAGAAGCGATGCTGGCAATGGCATCGTCATGTTCAAAAAGATTAACCTCATTATCGCCATTTCCATCAGATCCGTATTTTTTGATATTTGAAGGAAGGAACTGCGGCAGCCCAATAGCACCTTCTGTTGAGCCCTTTATAGTAAAAGGATCAATATTGCGTTCCTTGGCATAGGCGAGAAGGGCCTTTAGTTCCCTGTAGGCTCTGGCACTCTTTTTCTTGAGCTTTATTTTAATCTGGTTGGGAGTCAGGGTTGACTTCTCTTTTACGGGAATTTGGTTAACAATCTGTTGGTAAATTTCTGCTTGTAAGGAAAGTGACTGTGTTACCAAAATATTTACTGTGTTAACGTAACCGGTATAATTTCCAAATGCAGTCTCTACCGAAAGGATTGCTACCACCACAGGGGCGGAGACACCGAAATGGTTTTCTGCCTTTTTAAGGGTTGTATCATGGGTTTTGAGGTAGGAGACAGCCTTGTTTACTGAGTCTTGTGTGAGAAACTGGGCATAGTTGAGATTGGCCTCTTTTCTGATCAGGCTTAGAGCTACTACTTCGTACATCAGCTCAAGCTCCGGATGAGTAAAAAAAGTGTGGAGATATTTTTCCTCTATGCCATCCATCTGTAAACGCGTAAGTAAATTTTCAAAGACCGGATTAACATCATTGGCATAGGCAGGATTCAAAAATAGCAGCTGCGCTGTAAGCAGAAAAATAAAAAGAATATATGTGGTTAGATATTTCATAAGATTATCATAGGTGGTAAATAGGCCAAAATTTCGATCGATTATAGTATCTAATCAGGTATCTTGCCACAAAGACACAAAGGCACCAAGATTAGAGAATTATTCTTTATTATAGCCTGAGAAAACTCCGGTATTCAATCTATATTTATCTCCTCTTTGGGTCCCCGCCTGCCGGATGGCGGGCAGGTTTGTGCTTGGTGGCTGAATAGTTATCGATTATAAAGATAGCAGATTAAACTATAGTGAACTTCATTGGTCAATTATTTCCGATGTTAATTGTAACAAGATAGACCTTGGATAGATCCTTTGAATATTTTTCCAGATTAGTTCAAGAGAAAAAAATTTGATTTCACCTAAAAGATTTTGATTTCCTTGAGAGATCGTTCTTTTGTTTCTAAGGATACGCCATCTTTTAAGGCCTTATCAGCTATATCTTTTCCGAGCAAGGCGGCACCAATAGCACCGGTCAGCAGAGGTTCAGGTGGGACGGCTAAGGTATAACCCAATTTATCGGAAAGTGCCTTCACCAGGCCCACATTTTTTGCTCCACCGCCTGTAACAACAACTTCTTCTGTCACATGGAGTCTATTTACCATCCTTGAGACCCTGTTAGCCAGTGATTCATGAATGCCGGCAACTAAATCATTAAGAGGAATACCTTCTGACAACCTGGCTACGACCTCCTGCTCGGCAAATACAGTGCAGATATTGCTTATTTTTGCAGGATTGTTGCCCTCTAAACCTATTTCACCCATTTCTTCTATTTTAATCCCTAATGCATCACCAATAATCTCTAAGAATCTCCCGGTACCAGCAGCACACTTGTCATTCATAACAAAATCTACGGGCTTGCCATTGTTGATCTTTATCCCTTTACAATCCTGACCCCCAACATCAATAATTGTCTGAGCCTCAGGGAAAAAATGTGCCACTCCTTTGGCATGACAACTAATTTCCGTTATCTGTTTGTCAGCAAACGGGACATTGAGCCTTCCATAGCCTGTAGCCACTACATAGGTGATTGCCTCAAAAGGAAGATCAACTTCCTTTAATGCCTTTTCCATTACCTTATTGGCTAATCTTCTCTGCTCCGGACCAGTGGGGCCTATATTAGAGGCGATGATCCCTTTATTCATGATCACCACCTTTGTCATAGTGGAGCCTATATCAACGCCAGCAAAATACTGTGTCATGCCTGTTACCTTGGTAAACAATATTTACTATTTAGTGTCTGAACGAAAACCTAGAAATATAGTTGTCAAGTTTTGGCCTTAAATCTTCAATGCTTTGAAATTGCATTATTCTTTAATCCAAAATCCGCAATCCCTGGCCCAGACCTGGCTTGAATGGCCACATTTTTATAGCCTGCTCTTATAAAACATCACAACGAAATAGATTCTTAATATCAAGTCGCACCAGGGCAGGCCAAAATCCAAAATCGTGCCTGAACTGGCTTTTCGTTCAGGCACTATTTAAGCCGTGTAAAGAGCGATGGCTTCTGTATTACACCTTATTTTTCTTTGTTTGCTCCAGGGTTTCAATAAATGCGTCAATCCTGTTTCTTGTATCGACCTCAGAGTAAGAACTTATATCTATTATATCACTTTCTAAAATTAAGGAGGGGAGTTCCCTTTTTTTCTCTTTTTTTCTTCCATCTTTCCTTAATATCAATACAGGTATAGGCCTGTATATCTTTTTTAACTGATTGAGCTGCCAGATCAGTCCAAGATGCCACGTTCTACATGAAAAAGCCTCATGCATCACAACACCATCGATCTGATAGTCTTCGATATATTGTATTAAACGTTCCACATCCGGCTCTGATCCAGGCCGTTTTTTTGCCTTGTCATACCAGTACGTCCAGTATCTAAGCCATCTCCAGGCGAGTCGTTCAATGGGGTCATTGGTATCAGGTATGTTCAACCTGTACATGGGTTCGATCATGCGATATGTTGTCTCAACTGGAAAAACCGCGCCTTTGCTATTAAAATAATTAAAGTCAGTGAGGGCAAACCAGGACGGTAACCCACCAGCCCAAAGGAGCCTATATTTTTCATCCTTAACAACGCCCTCACCTCTGGCAATCTTATCTTTAAGTTCTCTGTTTAATCCAACAAAAAAATCATACCCTTCCTGTGTGCCAAGCATAAACACCATAGGCACCATAGTATTCATAGCATCGCCTGTGCCCATTGGTGTAGGAACAGCCCTTCTAAGTTCATAGGTTTCCCAGATTAGACTCCATGTCCTCTCGCCTAAATCAACAAGCTCACTCAATCTATCCCAATCCATTTTTCTTCCGGTTTGCCGTTCTAAGAATTTGATCAGGCCCCGTAATTCCTCAACAATGTATTTTATATAATAATCTTCAACTTCGGCTACCTCAATGTCATCTTCATATAGGGGCCATGGTAACCCAACATTGTAGATAGGAACCTCGGGCATATATTGCTGCACTGCCTGATACCACTTGTTTCTCGGGTCACACAGAATCTGGCCGCTGGATAACATAAAATCAGGTTTTGCCTGTCCTCCCCATGGGGCATCAGGAGGCATCTCCCCTAAGTCTTCCCTCCACTGGTCAAAGCCGAGCCCACAGAGTGCATATGTG
>Ga0307431_1000387_pt1 | contig 30732 bp, 44 predicted proteins | sample SalMarWE160170MG_FD_202155 | JGI IMG/M metagenome (GOLD analysis project Ga0307431, IMG submission 202155) | Salt marsh sediment microbial communities from the Plum Island Ecosystem LTER, Massachusetts, United States - WE1603-170 | ecosystem: Environmental > Aquatic > Marine > Intertidal zone >...
CTTAGATTGTTAATCAACTGTTTCACACTTGCTTGGTCTAATTTCAAAGAAATTTCCATCTATTCCTTTCTATAAATAGACTATTAAATAATCCATAATTCCATCTTCATCATAGTATTTGCTTATCATCTGTGGAAATCTATTCTTATCATTTATAACAAATTTATCATTGCTTGATATACCTGAAGCTAAAGAATTATTACCATTTACAAATAACTGTGTGTCAGATACTACTTCTTCATTTCTAAAGTTTATAATCTGCCTTATAACTTCATATTTGTAACATGACAAATTGGATGATGCATCAAATGTATCTTCTCCAGCAACATTTCTAGACACCCATTTGGAATAAGGAATATCATTGCTTTGTAGCCAGTCATCGAAGTATTCTGCTGTTTTTCCCATTTTTTCTCCTTACTCGTTTTTATGCATATCTCTCTCAAATATTGGTTGTATTAAATCTGAATCGTCTTCATAACTCTCTTTGTCAGATTCGGATATTCCACCACAATATGGTGTTGCGTAAGCCATTGCCTTTTTACGGAAGAGTTTCGCCATATTAGAATATTTTGAAGCTAACTCCGAATTATCTACCCTAAGCGGTCCAAGTGACCTACTAGGCTCACTGGCGTACTTTGATGATAATTGTTCACAAAGCATTGCAACAGCACCATATACAGAGCCTTCCTCCGAATATGCATAATTTATTTCGGCATCCTGAAACTTAGCATTTGAAGAAGCAGTATCATCAATAAGGAATCTTATAGCTTCCAAATTGCTATTTGCAGGATCTCCACTCCAGGTAAAAGCCATTCTATCCTCCTATGGAAAAGTTTATTTTACTGCACTATTCCATTGAAGAATGAACCTAAATCGGCAGCAACCAATTTAAGGTCAAAAGCCATTTCGCCTTCTATTCTCTTTGTTCCTTTACCTAACCATGGCATATCAAATGTTGAAATAGTAGTACCAAGTCTACTATTAGCACCATTTAATCCGGTCCATGAGAATGTATATCCAGCGGTTGGAACTTTTATTCCAGGGCTAGGAGCTGCATAAGCAAGTAAGCAATGCTTTCCTGCTATGAAATCAGTATCTTCAGTAGCTCCTTTTGCTGCTGAATTCTTTACACCCTCTGCAACTAGGTACTTATCAACTTCAAATAATGCTGCTAATAGGTCTTTAGTAACTATTCCTCTTTCAGTATATTTTATTCTATCCAATATATCTGCATGATTTCTTAGTGCTTTATGCACATGGGGACCTACTACCATTACATTTGGCTTAAATCCAGTTACAGACTGAATTGCTATCTGTGCATCTGCTACATCTTCTATCGGTGTAGAGCCTGAAGAACTCCAATATACTACATCTGTTCCTGATTCAGCAGCAGCACCATTATATTCCGTAGTCCATAATCCTGATGTGAAATATCTGGTTATCCATTCCACTTCTCTCCTTATGAGTAGTTTTTGGGTTATAAACTGTGATGCATCCCTATCAGGTTGCAGTGGACTATCAGAATTTGCTCTATCTTCGTCATCTACATCCTTATGATAAGCCCAATTTTCGCAGAAGTAATTTGGCGTGTTGTCAAGCTCATATCCACCTCCTGCTGATTCTGCACCTTTCTTTCTCTTCATTGCTTCATCCCTAAACCAGTCTTCCTTTAGATATACAAAATATCTATCGGATTGTTTTACGACTGGAAGTGATGGAAAGACCTGTCCTGCAACGAAAGAAGGTGCCTTCTGAATATAAGCTATACTGACATTAGTCAGCATTCCATTAACATGAACGTTTTGTTTCGTAGGATTTGGCATTTATTTTTCACTCCCTTCTAATAATCTAAATTTTTATTTAAGTAGTAGTGCAAACTGTTCATCCTCTGCACCACAGGCTGTTAGTGCAATTCCGACACCTGTACCTGTGGTCTTTGTCACAAACTTACCATCTGCATCACACTGAACCTCTGCACCGGCAGCTATAACTGCACCACCAATTGCTTTGGTGATACCTCCATAAGCCACTTTGCATGACCGATTTGCTGCGTCAGGGGTATCTTGGAGCACTCCTACTATTTCGTCTCCAGTTGATGCTAAAACTGCTTTTTCGCTAGAATTCATTTTTATTCCATAATACTGATAGTCCTCATAATCGTCATTAGCATCTAATGTAACTATCTGTAATCCCAATTCATAAGCATTACTCATTTATATTACACCCCCTTCTTTGCTTGTTCTTCATTGTACTGGTCATAAAGTTCAGGAGTTTCCTGAAGTATTTCATCAGTAGCTTGTGCATTGGTCAATTCTGGCTTAATTTTTCTAAGAGCTTCTACTTTTGATTTAATAATGCTCTCAGAGGTCTTACCACTACCATCTTCACCTGAACCTAATGAGTTGAGCAGGTTGCTCGCTTTAATAACACCGTTTGCTGAATCCAGTATTTCTTTCAATTCCGAATATTTATCCTCTGGCACTGCTTTTTTAACTTCATATAGAAGACTGGTTAATTTATCTGTCTCCTTAGATATTCCAACAAGCTCTGTAGCCTCTTTCCTTATTTTTTCCATTTCTGCTTCTTTCTGTAATTTATCTATTTTTTCCTTTTGCATTTCAGTTGCTTTGTCAGAATCATCTAGCCTCTTTTGCATTGCTTCAAATTTCTCCTTTATTTTTGGATCAGCATCCTTCAAAATATCTTCATCTTTATTCTTATTAGAACCTTCTTCGGCTTTTGCTTTCTCAATATCCTCTACTTTTTTCTTTAATTTTTCCACTTCCACTTTCTGTTTTTCAATTTCTACATCTTTTGTTTCAGTATCTTTTTTGAGAGAACCAATTTCATTGGTTCTTGCTTCAAACTCAGTTTTGAGAAAATTTTGATCTTCATCATCAAGCTTTGATAATATTTCTTCAATGGTCATAACGTATTCAACTCCTTTCATTAAATATTCATTTGTTAATTCCTTATTAATATTGGCTAGGACTTTTTTCGCACTTCCTGTTGCCATGTTTTTTGCTTCTTGCGAAACAGTTGATTGTGGAATCCTTGAGAGAGCATTTCTAACATGAATGGCATCCACTTTTCCAGAAGCGTCTTTATATGGAAAATGTCTTAAACTTCTTGGAATAGTTTTTCCATCTGAATCTTTTTTTCCTCCTGGTTCAATGTAGAAAAATGCACTGTCAGGCAAATCATTTATGTAAGCAGTAGTCCAAACCGCTTTCATAAGGTTTTCAATATCTAAAATTTGACCTCCTTTATCTTTTAATAATACTATATGAGCCTCAGGGTTATCTCCTGCCTCAACGACTCTAAAACTATTTATAACTATATCCCTTAAACTTTTTCCCAAACTTTTACACCTCCTCTCGTATTCCTATCCCTTCCATAGAAAACATTGGAGATTTCATCTTTTTTATAAATTTATAATCTTTATCATCTGGAAACCAAAAACCCAACCAAACACCCTCTGGAAGGGTTCCTTCTGGAACTTTCATTTTTTCCAGTTTCTCTTTTGTAAACATCATACTCTCAATCAAATATCCTCTTGCTGGAGTTCCATGTCTAATGCCAGACTTTCTTCCACCAACATTAAATCCATAGACAGCCATCTCCAAATCCTTTATATGCTCTGGCTCAATTCTATCTTCACTCCAATCTACAACTTGTTTTCCATTTTTCTTTATTGCAACATATCCCCAACCAAATACTAAATTATTATCATCATCATAAACTTCTTTTTTAAGTTTAGTCTTTATAATCAGCTTTTCACCAGTAGTTTGTACTATAGCTGTACCCTGAAGTATAGCTTTTCTTTTTGCTTCTTTTCTAGCAGATTCACTACCTGGTGAATATGTATAACAATGTCCTGATTGTCCGTACTTGTATCCAGGACGATTATTTTCCATACAAGCCATAAGAGGCATTATTTTCTACCTCCTTCTTCATAGATTTGATTAAATTTAGTTTTATCATCTGTTTTATGTGACATATTATGTGGCTTCTTCTCATCCACTTTTAATTTGTAATCTAAATCATTATATTGTTCCTTAGTTCCTTTTCCGTTTCCATCCATTACTACTTTTATTTTTTGGTCAGTATTGTCTGGAGTTCCCATACCATTATTTTTTGAATCAATAGAACCCTGCGGAAAACCAGCTATGGAGTTGAGGTACTTTTCAAGTTTTTCACTTGGGAATACATTTAATCCAAGTTTTTGTAATTTAAGTAAAAAGTCAGCAACATTGTTTATATCTGGGGCTTCTATTTCTCCTACAACTAATTTTGGAAAATCTGTAAGGTCTTTAATTCTAAATCCATTTATCTCAAGTAATCTTGGAATAGCATATTTATTAAATATATCTGCTATTTCTTGAACTTGTGCCTCAAGTGCTGCTGCAATAAGGCTCTTTTTTACATCAGCAAGTGCAAAAGAGCCAACCTTATCTGCACCTAACATAATGATGTCAGCTAGCATTGAACCAGCTATTCTCTGGTCATATCTATTAAGAACCTCATTGGTATTTATCTGTCTATTACCACCAGTAGTTACTAAATCAAATTCCCACCCAAATGGTAATACTAATCCAGCATTTTTATCTCTTCTAATATTAGCCACTATTTTTTCTGCTTCAGCTCTTAAAGCTACTGCTTTTGCATTATTGGGTTCCCATATATCCAGACCTTCCGCAACTGTAAGTTTTGGTAATCCTGCGAGTTCTCTTTCTATTCCCATAGCTTCAATTTCTTCAATATATTTTTTGAAAAACCATGCTCTGTAAGCAATTCTCAATAGTGACCTTCCCTCTGGATTTCCTCTATTTGCTGTTGTTCTAAAATGTAAGCATTTCTCCATTGGTATTTTGATTATTTCACCTGTGGAAGGAACTAATTGTTCAAATTGTTTAAGCTCTCCTGTATTATCATTGAATATCCAATTATTCCAAGAGTCCTGTGACCTTCCAGGTATTGACCTCCATCCTATTTTCCCATCATTATATTTGCTGTTATATTTTGGATTTCTACTATATCCTCTTCTTATTTTGTAAACTATTTCATGTATTGACCAACCGTAAGTGAATTTTGAAAGAGCTTCAGTAATGTAATTTGAAAATGGTTGCTCCATATCATTTCTACATTCTTCAACAAGGTCAGCGGCTTCTATATCTATAGGTTTATCTCCACCCTTTTGTATCCCCCAATCGGCTCTCCTTGCCAATTCTTCAAATAGAAATAGAACTGCACCTATCGTTGCATCATTCCAACCCATTTCTTTATAAATTTTAAGACAATCAGGCATTCTTAAAGCAGATAAAAATTCTTCATATATCGTTCCACCATATCGTTCAAGACCAGAAGAACCAATCATACCAAAGTTAGCACCTATTCTTTTATTTGTTTCTATTCTTTTTTCTATACCTTCTAAATCCTCTGACATTTATAACTCCTTAACTAAGCATTCACCCATGTAGGACTTTCCTTCGCTACTTCAATGGGGGTATGTGAATAGCTAAATGATGTTCGTAAATGATTAAATGCTCCACTTGATGAATCAACTTGATCTTTATATCTTCCATTTGGAAAGAGCTCCAATTCATCATAATATTCGTCATTCCAATTTCCTTTGACTATATAAACTCTACCTTGCTTTGTAGCTGTACTAAATGGTGTTGCTCTCAATTCTTTATCTCCAGTAACCCTATTTCCTTTGAAATGAAAGTTATTCAAAACTTTAGTGATATAATAATTTATTAAATCTATAGCTGCTGAACCAGGTTCCTGCTCCATTACTATGTCTATATTGAAACCATCGAGAAATGCTGTAGCTTTTATTTCAGCTTCATTTCCAGCAGGGTCTTTTCTAAATCTCTTAACATTTTTTATATAATATTTGCCATCTTTTTCTCCCATAAGAGTACCAGCAGTAAATTTGGGTTTTTTACTTTCAGGTGTTCCTGGCTTGACTTTAGTTGCTGCTCTATCCCAATATCTTACCCACTTTATATATCCTGACGGAAGTTCACTTTCAGAAATTTCCGTAAAGTCTTTTCTATCAAAATATGGTCCTTTATCACTTACTTCCCAATTTCCCCATCTCATCTGCTCATATTCTACTGGATCTAACTTTGCAAGGGATGTTTCATATTCATCTCTATCAAGAGCTGGATTGTCTTCCATAAGAGCAGGTATAAATATTGCATTATAATACTTTCTATTTTCTAAAAATCTCTTCTTAACCCAAAAGTGTCCTTCTCCACCAGGATTACTACCAGAACGCATTCTTAATGGAATATCTGTTCTATTTTTGAGTCTACGTAATCGGCTAAATAAGAATCTATATTGGCTTTCAGTAAATCCTGTTAGCTCATCAAATCCTATAAACTGAAATTCTGCTGATTTATAATTGAACTTATCATTTTCATGCTCCATATGACCAAAAGTAAGTGTGGCTCCAGAAGGAAATGTATATCTATGATTTTTCTCAGACCAATGGACTTCTTTGATTTTTCTGTAAGGATGTAACCATTTCGTTGCCCTATTCATAAGTGAATTTTCCAAACTCAATTCTTGGAAGGTTCTTCTAAATAATATGGCAGCATATCCTGGGGTGTCAACATACTGTAATGCTGCATCAAGAAGACCTTCTGTTTTTGCTCCTCCAGCAGCCCCACCATAGAAAACTTCTAGATTATCCAAAAGCAAAAAAGCAGTCAACTTGGAATTGATAAGAGGGCTATGGTCTTCTGGTATATACTTTGATATTTTTGGAGTCAAAGCCACATTAAGATTGATTAATGCATCTGTATCCATATCAGCTAAAATCAATCTTTGTTTCTGTTTATCTTCTGTATTAGGCATCAGTTTCCTCCGTAACATCTATAATCTTTTTTGTTTTCTCTTTTCCATTACCATTTCCATTGCCACTATTTAAGACCTCTTCTAAAATACCACTATCTTTAAGTACGTTAATAACCTCTTGCATTTTTCCAAGTCTTTCTGTGGTAGGTTTTTCAACATTTATCTGCCTATTATCCTGTACTTGGCTTTGATTTAGTGTGTAATTGGTAATAACGCTATTTACATCTGATGTGCTTAAAGGCTTATTTGATGGGAGACCTAATGATAACCTCTCAAGCTTGATAGCAAATTCTATCCATCTTCTTATTTCAAATTGGTAATCATTCTTTGTAGAGACTTTACTTTTCAATTTAGTTACTAATTCTTTTACTATATCTTTGACTGAATCAAACATTTCTTCAGCAAATTCAAAATGCTTATTTTCCATCTTTACAAGATTATTTCTTCGTGTATCTTCTATAGCTTTATCCCTATACATATCATAAGCCTTTGCCCTTGATTTCCAGTGATAGATATTTGACAGTGAATTTATTACTGAAACCTTGATATTTGCTTGCTCAGCTATTCTAGAAATAGATCTTGTTCCGCTGATCTCTTTCATATCTCTATATGATTTAAATAGTCTATAGAAATACATAATCTCTCCATCTAATCTTTCCCAAAAGGGAAGACCATCTATTATTGGCAACCCATCCAGATAATCCAATAGTACTGTTGCATTTTCTATCTCCTCTGCTGTTACTTCACTTGCCATTCCAGTTTCAGCAATTACTTGGGGATCTATGTAGGATATAGGTAATCCGAAGTTGTTTATGGTGGAATTATTTTGGAGGGATGATATAAGATCCCCAAGAATCCTTAAGGTCTTTTCTTCCGATTCTGTTATTTTCTCATCGGATAATATTTTAAGTTCAGTCAATATAACCTCACTAATATAGCACAAAGCATTTATAAAAATATATAATTATAAAACCATATAAATATATAAATCTAAATATATATTTTTATAATACTAAAGTTTAGTATTTAATTTGAGATTATTATAGCATGTAGCGATTGCCAAGTCAAGCATTTATTGAAATTTGACGAAGTGTGTTAACTTTTGGCGAAAAGAAGTCAATGTTGAAATTTGGCGAAGTTATATTGAAATTTGGCGTAGGGAATGTTGCTTTTTAGAGAGATTTATTTTTTTACTATGGTAATTAAGTCGTGCACATGTTATCTCACAGTATTCTTTATTATTATCTATTCCTATAAAATTAAACCCCTCTTGCATGGCTGCTATAAGCGTTGAACCGCTTCCGGCGTAAGGATCTAATACCAGTCCATTTTTAGGTGTTATTAATTTACATAAATATCGCATTAATGCTAAGGGCTTTACTGTGGGGTGATTATTGGTATTTACTGTCTTTGGTCTACCATCGCTTTCAAATACATCAAACGAGTTGCTTTCTCTTTTTTCTTGACTTGACCAAGTTTGCTTTTCCTCCAACCCCTCACACCCCATATTCCTTTCACTCTTACTGGCTTTTGCACAATAGAAGAAGCGTGCTGGTGTGCCTGAGTCGCCAAATTCGCCATTATCTTGTCCTGCTTTAATTCCAACACCTTTACCATAAATAGAGTCATTAAAACCATCAGATGTTCTTACGCCAGACTTACCACTCTTACTAACCCCATACTTCGCAAACTCCCCCATCACTTCATCACTGCCATCATGGATTAAGTTTGCTGGGAAGCGACCAGTAGTTTTTTCTTGCCATTCAACACCTTTCGCATTACCACCACCAAAACCTATTTCGCCATTACCAAAACCGCCTACCTTTTTATCACCATCTTGCATTTCCACCCTGCACTTATCAATATTAATTCCAGCTGTACCCCACTTTAGTACATTCTCAGCTACGGTCTTTTCTGATAATGGCTTACGTGCCATACAGATAGGCTCATGGGCTGGCTTTAGGGCTGTACCCCAGCCTTGCCAAATAGAGGCACGTTCTGAACTTTGCTCATTCTGAATTAATTGATGTTTGGTAACATGCCAATCTTTACTATCTGGTTTCATAAAACCTACACCTTCTGCTGGTTTCTCTTCAAATTTGATACCATCCATCTTATTTATTGCCTTCTCGATATTTAATGACTTGGGAAAACCACTCCCATATATCCACTCAACCATATCCCTTATCTCAAATCCTGCATCTTCAATAGCACAAGCCATTCTGTGATAGGTTCTACTGCCTCCAAAAGATAGTAGATAGCCACCTGGTTTAAGGACTCTTATTGCTTGTTTCCATAAATTAATATCATAAGCAATACCTGTGCTATCCCAAGACTTACCCATAAAACCTAATTCATAGGGTGGGTCAGTTACAATGCTATCAATGGAGTTATTATCAATTCGCTTTATTCCTTCTAAACAATCCCCATGGTAAACTTTATTAATCTTTAACATCTATATTTCCACTCTCTTCATATTCCCCCATGAAGTACCTATAGAAAACTCCACAGGAAAGTCAAATTTTGGATGTAGTTCTTCTTGAGGTATTTTTTCCATTATGTTTTTCATTTGTTTCATCAAAGCAAAAGCTATTTTTTTATTGTTTGGTGCTTCAGTAATAACGCTATCATGCACTAGATTTACTATCATAGATTGATAATTATTAATTGTCCTGTGTATTTCCATAGCAGAAAGAAATGTCAAATCCGAGGAGGGACTTTGTATTGGAAAATTCCTTGCAATTCTTAAAAGGTGATTTAATTTAGCTTTATCTTTAGTATATCTTATAGCGGAACCAAATCTAAGTTTTCTTCCAAATATAGTTACAAATGTTGCTCCTTTCCTACAGTATTCCTCACATTTATTCAAGAAGTGCTTAGCACCGTATGCACGTTCAAACCATTGTCTTATTAAGTATTTTGCTTCTCCAATTGACATACCAAATTCTTCTGCTATTGATTCTGGTCCTCTTCCATAAGCTATTCCAAAATTTAATCCTTTTATTTTTACTCTTTGTTCTTTGGTGAAGCTATCTCCATAAATAGATTTAGCCATTTCGTCATGTGGGTCTTTTCCACTTTTAAATGCCTTGGTGAAGAATTTGTCTTTGCTTAAGTAGGCAAGCATACGAAGTTCAATAGCTTTATAATCAGCCTCAATTAAAATTTTACCTTCAGGAGCACCAAATATATTTTTTATTTCTGGTCTTCTATCTATATTTTGAAGATTAGGATTCCTTGAAGCGAGCCTCCCTGAAGATGTTCTAGTAAGCCAGAATTGGCTTCTAATTCTGCTATCATCATCAAGATTATCAAGTACACCACTAATATAGGTTGAGAGAGTCTTTTGGACTGAACGATATTCAAGAAGTGTATCTATAGCCTCATGTTGTCCTTTCAAACTATTTAAGATATCTTTATCTACACATTTTCCCTTATTTGTACTTTTTGTTATTCTTGGCTTCAGTTTGAGCCTGTCGTAAATCATCCATCCTAACTGCTTTATAGAGCCAGGATTAAAAACTTCTGGTGCTGACATAGCTCTTGTTTCCAATTGATAGGCATTTGGCTCCCATAATGGTTGGAATTGTTTGATAAGATTGTCATTTAAATTTGAAAGTTTAGTTTCAAATTTATCTTTTAAGTTAAGACAATAATCCTTATGGGCATAAAAACCATTCCATTGGACATCTCTTAAGAAGTTAGTTCCTGGAATTAATATCCTGTAATAAAGTTTTTTGAGGTCTTTATCCTTTTCAACTTTTGGAAGGAATTTTGGTATTAATTGCTTGGTATAAGCACAGTCTTTAGCCAAGTATGGCAAGAGAATTTCTCTAGGTACATTCTTCATCCCTGTATCATTAGTCATATATTTTTTAGTTTTATATGAGTATGGTTCTACTCCCAAGTATCTCATTGATAATGTATCCAAGTCATGGTAACCTTCGTAGGAGTTGAGGCAGTAATGAAGTATCATTGTATCTTGGTCTATCCTTGCAGGAATACCCATTTTATTATTGAGAAATATAGTATCAAATTGACCGTTCTGCCATGAGAATTTTAAATTGCTATTTGAGAAAAAATCTTTGACTGCTTGTAAACCAAGTAAATCCCTATAGAAGATTAGGACCTCATTATCTTTATATGCTACACCAACATATAAAATATCCCTTGAATATGGCTTAAGACCTGTTGTTTCAATATCACAACCTAAGATTTCTCCTTTGCAATTTTTAATTATCCAATTCAATTTTTCTTCAAGCTCATCCTTAAGTGGAGTGAATATATGGTTAATACCTTGTGGTTTCTCTAAATAGTCACCCACCAATAATCGTTTTACTTTTGTTAATGCTTCTTCAAAAGGTTGCTGAAAACCTGGATTTCTTGATATCGCTGCTGGATGAAAGGCAGGTACTATTTTAATTCCTTTAAGTAGCTCTGATGAACCAACTATTCCATTGACATTAGTTATTTTTGCTTTGAATTTTCCTGATAACGCATGCATAGCAACGTTCCCTAAAGCCAATATTACTTCTGGTTGCACTTGCTTCAGTTCAGAAATTAGTCTTTCTTGGCAATTCAATATAGCTTGCTTTTTTATTTGTTCATCATCAGGAGGTTTGCATAGGATAGCATTGGTTACAAATGTTTCACTTCTATCTGGTAAATCATGTTTCGCTAACATATCATTTAGAAATTCACCACTTGGACCAACGAAAGGTTTATTAAAAGCAATTTCATTTGTGCCAGGATTCATCCCAACAATTGCGAGACGAGATTTTTTTATTGGAGATGGAGATATCCTTCTATAATTTTTATATATGCAGTTTTGGCAATTCATAATTTTAATTCATTTAACCTACTACAAGCTAATTAGCAATAACTTTTATTTCATTCCGTTATTTTAAATGTCTCATTATCTTTTATATTATTTTCCCCCAAGAACCTATTAAGCTCACTTTTTGCTACTCTCCATTGACTTCCTACCTTCACTGCTTTCAATTTTCCTTTCTTTATATAACTTAGCATGGTAGGATAACTTACTCTGAGTAATTTTCTAATTTCAGATAATTTAAAATATTCTTCCATTTTTTCTCCTTAGATTAAGGACTATCAGACAGAAAAGCATCTCCACTTCCTACACTTTTGCAATCCTTTACATTATTACTTACTGCCATTTGACCTTCACTATTCTCATATGGGTCTCCTTTGCCAAATCTAACACGAAGTTGTTTTCCGAGGGCTTCTCCTCTTTGAACAAAAGACTTTGGTGAAAATGTTTTCCAATCAATATTTATACCTGCACGAACCATTGACTTTCTAAATCGTTTTCTACCCATCTCTGCTACTGGGTCATTTACATTATTATTGTACTTAAACAAGCAAAATTGAGATACTCTCCTCCCTTTAAATTGAGGATATTTTTCATCAGTAACGGTAAATTCAATTATCATCATTGGATCTCCAGCCTTTGAAGTGCTCCATTTTACATTGGTAATTGTGCATAAATACCAACCTATTGGCAATGGTTCAAAGTCAGGCGTATTTATATCAATATCATCAAGATTATAGGATTCTTCATCCTCAATAGTGGGTTCTCCTACCTGCCTTTCTTCTTCCGCTTTTCCTACTGTGTCTGGACCTTTGTCAAAGTCCTCTGGTGTGAAGCCTTCATTCTGGTCTGATTCTGGTTTTACTTCATCTGATTTTACTTCCTCATTCTTTTTTTCATCATTCATTTGTTGCTCCCTTCAAAAATTTCATTTCTCATTAATATTAATTTAGCTTTTAATAAATCAATTTTTTCAATGTATTTTTCATGTTCTTTTTCCTTAAATTCATCTTCTATATCTCTAAGTCTTTTCCTTTCCTCCCATTCCTTCTTATCTTCCTCACTAGCATCTTTACCTGGATAAGTGAGACCCTCAAGCATAAAATTTAACACTTTACCTGTTAGATCTTTACTTTTTAAATTGTCAACTCCTTCAATAATTAAATCCCAATCTTCTTTTGTTAAATCTTTTAAATTTAACATTAAATTAGACCTCCCTTCTCAATTCTCAAATTTACACCAACAACAATGTTGCCTATCATAAATTTTCTTATTTTTTACTATATTATCCATATTTCTTCTCCAATTCATATAAATCTTTCATGGTAGGATCAAGAATAGAGATTTCATTCCAGCCATGCCATCTGTTTTTAGCCTGATAATTTGATGTTGGCTCAAAATAAATTCTTCTGTGTAATTGCTTATCATCGCCTATGTATTTAATGTAATAACCGACATGGTCTACAAATCCCAAAACCTCTCCAGCCAGTTTTCCTGGAAGGTTTGGCTGGATATGAAATCTATTAAATTCATCTTGTTTTTTATCCACACCACACACAAATATTACATTCAGTGGGAGGTCTCTGAACTCCGAAACCATCCAGTCAATCATATCTCTATCCTTGCCCCATTCCCTCTGATTAGGGACAACAGGTTCAGCATCCAATTTCCATTCTCTTGTATTTATTCCTAAAATCTTCTGCATACAATATTTTTGAATTGAATTTAAAGTGTCTACTATTACAGTTTTGAATATTCTTGGTTCTGTTATAGATTTTTGCCTAAACCAAGCTTCAAGTTTTGCAAGCTCCTCCTTATTTCCTTTATCTCTTAGATAACAATGTTTTGTTAAGAATTCAAAAATTCTAGCCACTGTACTGTAATCTCTGACCATTGGAACTTCCACAATTCTATTTTTATATTCCTTTTGAATTACTTTATTTCCACCATCTGCCTCAATGTATAAAATATGTTGCATCTCTGGAACGTCCTCAGCAGTTGCAGCAAGATAAGTCTTTCCAGTTCCATATTCCCCATATATTATCCCATTAAAATATGTTGGAGCCTCAAGTTCACCAGCCATAACTAATTTAAATGGTGGGGGCGAACTTTGTGGTGTTACTGGTTTTGCATTTGCGGGTACTTTATCTTCTTCTCCCATGGATAATCATCTCCTTTCTTTTTTTCATAATTTTGTTTTATCATATACTCCCAATCCATACCAGCGTCCATAGCAAGGCAAGGAGCTTTAAATCCACAATCCCAACTGCAATCCTTAGTTGGATTAGGATAAATTGGTGCGTCAGGATTAAGCATTTCAAATCCTTCAGCCAATATTTTTGGATATTCGTTTGCTCTATGATATTTATTTCTTCTTACATAATCTATTCTTATGAATGCATCCCCATTGTCATCTTCTTTTTCCATAAGTGCTTTAATTACATCATTATATTTGGTAGGTTCACACCCGTATTTTTTTATAAGTGCATCCCTAAATTTCTTTAATGTTGTTTTTTGATTTGTTGCTGTGCTTATCTGACCATTCTTTAAAATTCTCGGTTCATTAGGGCAATCTTTTAAAAATTGTATAAATGCTATACCTTCAGCAGGTTCAGGAAGAATATACTGTGAAGCCCATGCATAGTTTGAACATTGCGGGTCAGTTTGGAGTTTGTCGGAATCAAACGATGCAACAGTTTTATATTCAACTATCCATAGCCTTCCAATATCATCTTTTGCTACTCTATCAAATTTTCCTTGATATACAACAGGAGTTTTAAAGTAATCCGATAATTCTGGGACGTAGATTGAAAATTCAACCTCAACTAAAGGTTTGTCATCAATCCATAATGTATCAAACAAATGCCTTGCTGAAAGCCAATTTTCTGTATAATGGTCAAATATCCCTTGCACAAATTCAGTTTCTTCTTCATAAAACTCTGCTAGATTATCTTCTGTTTCATTTTCGGTAGCATATTCTTTAAATGCATTGTGATAAGCTTGGAAAGCATTATTTGGATGCCCAAATAAATTATATCCATGATAGTCTTCAAGTGAGAAATGAACAGCAGTTCCAACATAAAGTTTAGGATCAATAATTTTTGGAGTTAAATGTTGCCTTAGTTCACTTGTAAAATCCCACCTTCTCCTACAACGCCTATAACTGTTCCTATCAGAAGTATGAATTGATATATATTTTTCTGGTAATTCGTTTTGTTTTATTAAATATGGTTCTGACATTATTTTAGCTCCACTATCTCTAAATATTTTATTTCATCCTCCAATTTTACTTCATATGATTGAGAAGAAGATTTCTTTAATTTCTCTTTAATTTTAAGCATTGGTTGTGTTAAACTTAATATAATCATATATTTCTTTCCATTTGCAAAAAAGTTCAAATTTATGTCTTGAGGCTCAATAAATACTTTTTGAACTCCTATTGTTGAGTTATTAATCATCAAAATCCCCATTTCCTAAATAATATTTTTTAAATACATCTGCATCTTCTCTTTGTTTAAATTGTTCTTTTATCCAATCTCCTGTAGGTTTTATTTCGGATATATTTGGCTTTACAATAATTGTCTGTAATTCAATAACTTTAATATTATTTTCTTTTAGACATTTTATTAATTCTTCCTTTAATTTGGTAAATTTCCCTGAATTTCTTCTCCAAAGCTGTATTTTTCTTTTATTCATTTTTATAATATTTTACAATTTTTTATAGTTTTTGTCAACCTTAAATAGCTTTATATTATCCAAACATTTCTGTTTTTCACTTATTTTTCTGGCTAACATCATAATTCCAGGTGCTTCTGGGTCTTCTTCAAGTATTAATATGTCAAAGTCGGAAAAGATATTTTCCATATCAGATAGGTCATACCTCCAATAATCATGTGGATATGGATGGTAATGAAATCCCTTTGACCTTGTAGTTATTATTAGTACACCTCCAACTTTGAGCAAAAACTTCATATTATCAATAGCTTTATTCCATGGTTCAATATGTTCTATAACTTCGGTTGAAATTATCAAATCAAATATGCTAGGATAAATATGGTCTAAATTTTCTGCTTTGACTATTAGGTCAACACCATCACCATCCTGTATATCAGTTCCAATGTAAAACTTTGGATTAAAAGACCTTATTATACCTTCCCATGAACCATTTATGTTAAGTGCGCCTATATTCAAAATTATTTTTCCTTCAATCATATCTCTATTTAGCACTCTCTTTCCAAAATCCATAATAGAACTATGCATTATCCTTATCCTCCCAATATCCAAAATCTTCTATTTTCTTACATCCTATTTCCCTACAGAATTTAGCTACTCCTGGAAATTTGTCATTATTATCATGGAATAGAACTCTTCCACATTTCTTTACTACTTCAAAATCTATCTTGGCATTTTCATAATCATGTACACTATCAATGAAAGCAAAATCAAACTTCTTGTCTCTTAATAATAATTTGGTTGCGCTAGAGTTTGTAACTATATAAGGATAGATATTTTTCTGCGACTTTAGTTTATTCCATACATATTTGGTTTCTTTATAATAATGAACATCGAATGTATATACATCACATATGGATGCTAAAATCACAGTTGACACTCCAAAGTAAGTTCCTATCTCTACAATAACTATTGGCTTTGGCTTTATGCTTAACATTATTTCTAAAAATGTGTCTTTTTTTTCTATGCAACTATGAGCAAGATATTTACTATCAAGTTTTTTAATTATTTCCTTATATCTTAGTACCACTTAGACTTCCTTTAAAAAACGCTCTTGTTTTTTCCTTATTAGTAGATTTTAGTTCTTCATTTGTTAATCCTACTGACCTCATTAGTGCCAAAACACAACTAATTGAAGGATTCCACCAATTATTAGTAGCACCTCCAAATTCTCCTTCTATAAATCTCATTCCAAGAAATTCCATTTTTGAGTCTATTAATGTTTCTAGATAAATTTCTCCATTATTATTTAGTAATGATGCAACTTGTTCCAATCCAAGAAGAGGATAACGCAGATGGTATAAAACCCCCATAAATAAGATAACATCAAACTTACCAGTTATATTTGTATAGAAATCATCAGTCTTTGACAAAATGAACTTCACATTTGTCTCTAATAATTCTTCCATGAGCACACGTGTAGGTCTAATAACATGGTCTATCATTATAACTTCCTTTGCTCCTTTACTTTCTGCATCAAAAGAGAAAAATCCATCAGCACAGCCAATATCCAACACACGTTTGCCTGTATAACTTTTTGGTAAGTTATCTAATTTCCATCCCTGTGCTCCTGATTTCCCTTGTGCTACTATATCATTACCGAAATCAAATGTATGCCACCAAGATGTTTTAAGCTCTACCAGTTTATTTTTAACTAGTTCTGGATTATCTTTATATTTTTGTTTTAATTTCATTGCATAATTCCTCTATTTCTCTTGCTGATATTTCACTATCATAATATGATTCAACAAAACTCCTATCAATATCTGTTATTTTCTTTTTAATCTTTTTATTATTTAATAATGCTAAACATTCATCATAAAAATTAGTTACTTTAAACTCAGTGTTATTAGTTATACATGGTACACCCAAAGCCCATGACTTTACGCATTTATTATTTGACTTGTAACTATTTTCTGGATGAGGATTTATGGTAATATCAGCATTTAATATTTCTTGATTAATAGTATTAATATCCCATATTTTATATTCAACTTCAAAATTTTTAAATGGTTTTAATTGCTCTCCACCTTTCTCATAGATTATCACTAATTTGAAGTTAACTTCTTTTGCTAACTTCTCCAAGTCATTCCGTACTAAGTCTATATGAGAAATACTAAATTTTGTTCCATGCCATAAGATAATATATTGTTTTTTATCTTCATGGACTTTGGGATACTGGTGTAATGAAAGGTCAATTCTATCAAGAACAACCTTTGTGTTATATTTTCCAAAAGTTTCTAAGAACATACTTTCTAATTTAAATGTAGGAAAAGTAATACAATCAGATAATTGTATCATCATATTGAAATATTCCTCTTTATCGTGTGTTATAGGAAAATAGACCGCAGGATAATCTTTGTCCCAAACAGGGTCAGTCAAATCAAATATGACTTTTTTATTACATTTCTTAAAAAATCTAGCCCATCTGCAATCTTCTTCTTTGTATCTTTTCTGAAAGATAATGACATCACAATCCTTTAAATCACTAGGATTATTAGAAGCTATAGCATCTTTCATATAAGGCAAAACATAATCAACTCTAATCCTTGTCGAAGCAGTAACTATTGAGCCATTTTTTAGAAATCCTATTTTCATATTATCCCTTCTATCAAATCCCAAAATTTATTTTCTGAATGTACAGCTTTTTTTAGTTCTTCATAATTATCAATATCAATATCTTCATATAGAAATCCTATATTGTCGTTTACAATTAAGGTGCATCCACATAACAATCCCTCCATTATACTTCTTCCAGTAGGTTCAACCCAATTCGGCAAAGCTATTACATATTTAGCTTTCTTAAGCCATTCAGAAAATTCAACTTGTGGAACTTCTCCCATTATATCTATATTTGGAGGTGTATTGCTATTATTATACTTTGAGAATTTTCCAAAAGCCTTTATATTTAATTTTTTATTTTTATTAGCATATTCTATTAAATTGTCAAAGCCTTTGTTGTTGGGTTCATCATGTCCAGTCCATATAGCTAGATTACTATCTTTCCTTATATTATTGTCAATGAAGAACATATCAGTATCTATAGGACTTAAAACATAGTCAGCTTTTGGTATTTTCATACCAAGCTTTGTTTCACATTCGTTTATTTGTCGTTTAGACATAAAGAGATTAAGCAAACTATTATCAAGCATTTTTGTCAAAGGACTATTATTTCTTTTTGTCCCAACTATCCAATAATCATGCTCCCACTTTATATATTTCTTATTATTTACTATATTAAGTAAAAATCTCCCTTCAAAATGCCTAATGTTATTCAATACATATAAATCATAATTATTGCTTAATGGATTAGATGGAGTTACTACATCTATGTTGTATCCTCGCCTTTTCCCTTCCTCTATCATTATGTTATTAGTATATTGTGCTCCGCCTGCAATATAATCTTGAATTAAAAAGTCTGCTACCCATGCGATTTTAACTTTCCTTAAATTAGTGTTTTCAAGAGAGGGGATTTCTACATCATTTTTAATAAACTTATATACGTAATTGGTATCTTTTCTTTCTCTGAAATCTCTTCTTACCTCAATATTGTAATTTTCTTGTTTATCCTGATTGTACCCAATTGAACTCCATCCTCTTCTACCAAAATGGTGAACATAACTGGTTGTGCATAAGTAAGTTTTGTAACCTGCTAATTTATTAGCTCTCCATATAAATTCAACTTCTTCTTCATTACCTAATTTCCATCTGTGCCAATCAAAAACTCCTATCTTGTCAATAACTTCTTTTTTAACTAAAAGGCAGAAACCTATGATTGAACATGGGTGATATTTCTTGTTTCTATCTAGATTTTCATCATATTTGGTTAGTAACTTGGCAAAAGCATTAATTTCTTCTTCCTCCACAACGTTCCTTCTGTAATACATTATATCTATTTGTTGCCCATTTGAACCTGCATAAGAAGTATACGGACCAACAATGCCTGCATCTCCAACTTCATCAAAAGTTTTCTTAAGTGTTCTTAACCAATTAGGAGTGACCAAAGTATCGTTATTTAGAAACAATAATAAATCGTGCTTAGCTACTTTTATTCCTTGATTAATCCCATATGGAAATCCCATATTCTCTTTGTTCTCAATTATAATTAAGTCAGGATATGACAAACTATGAACATAATTTTTAATTTTATTGCCAGAGCCATTTAAAATTAGTATTAGTTCATAATTATCAGTATATTTTTCAATACTATCAAGGCATTGCTTCAGGTAATTATACTCATTCATTATAAGAATTATTATGCTTACTTTTTTATTTATCCATTTCATTTAGTCCTAATACCTTCCTAAAATATTTAATGTGCCATAATCTGAAGTTATCCCATGTATAAGGTGTTATAATCTTAATTTTCTTCTTCTTTGATTTTTCTTTCAATTTGAAAAACTTAAGTAACTCCTTGTAATTTTTAAACTTAAAATCCTCCTTGGTTTTGAGAGTATGGAAAAATCCAACATCTTGTGCTATAACCGGAACACCTGCATAAATAGCATTAAGCATATCCATTGGTCCACCTTCCATATCTGATGGAGAGAGATAATAATCTATACTTTTTAGAAAATAATCATAGTCATCTCCAAGTATTTCAACAGTCATACCATTTTTCTCCATCTTTTCTGCTAAAGATTTTACTCCTGATCGCCTTCCATAAAATATGAATTTAAATATTTCCTTATCAAGGTCTTCAGATAATTTAATAAAGGCATCATAGTTTTTCCTACCAAGATGAAAATATGGTCTTCCTGCCCAACCTATAGCTATTTTCTTCCTCACCTTTGTAGATGTTCCTATGCCTTCAATTATAGATATTTTTTTAGCTAGTATGCCCCTTTCCTTAAGTTTCATTTCTCCATGTTTACTCATACAAGTAAATAAATCTGACCACTCCATTACTCTTGTCTCTTCTACAAAGTGCTCATGTTCAAAATGTGTAAATAGTATAATATCACACTTAGTTTTTTCAAGTTCATTAAGACAAGGTTTATCATTGGTCCAATTAATATAATAATTTATATCTGCATTAAAATCTTGTGCCCTCCCAGATGTGAATTTAATGCTTCTATCATTTAGCTGTGCTAATTCGTCACCAAATACCTGCATAATCCAACCATCTCTTACATCCCTTATATGTACGTGTTTACTTTTGTTACCTACGAATTTTATACATTTACGAATATCTTGGTAGTGCTCTTTTGTTTCTTTTCTTTGTTTTTCTGGAGTCCATATGGTATTAGATTCTGTAATTTCATATATTATATTCATATATTCCTTTGCTGATTGTTCTACATTGAATTCCCTAAGTGAACTTAGTTTATTAAATTCATTCTTATTTAGTTGTATCCCAAAATCAAATCTTGTAGGTATAACTTTTATTTGTTTATCTGCTATATAATGTTCAAGATTACTTTGATAATCACTACTTGGAACAATTATACATGAACTTAACTCAGCTAATTGAAAGAAGTTCTTAGCCTTTATTGGATTATAGTTTGGTTGTTTTGAATTCCATACAGGAAATGATATATCTATTAAGATTTTTTTATTCTGCTTTTTAAGCTCTGTGGCTAGATATACATCATGTAATTCAAATCTATCCTGATAGATTATAATATCGCATTCTTTAACAACTTCATCAGTACTGCATATGATTGTATCAGGCATATAAGGAACTACCAATGAAACTCTGTTATAAGTGCTGAGATTTTTTAATCCAGGAGTTATATCATCCAATACTACCCAAGTTATATTCATTTATATCCCTTAAATACTTTCATTTACTTTTTTAAATACTTCCAAATTGATATATTTATTATCAGTCATATTTTTGTATTCCTGTCTATGATTCCACAAATCTTCAATAATATCCTTTATATTATATTGTGGCTGGAATCCTAATTTGGTTTTTGCTAAATCACATTTGACTTTATAATTTCTCAAATCATGCATGTTTTTAATATTTAATTTAATTTTATTTCCAGAAAGTTTTTCTAATTCCTGTTTAACATAATCTCCAACCTGCCCAACAGTGTAATTATCTGAAGAAATATTGAATATTCCTCTTATAGAATAATCAACTTGAACTGCTCTTATATAAGCTGAAACTGCATCCCTAATATCTAATATAGGTCTCCATATAGAAGGATTGTTAACAGTTATCTGGTTTTCTGTCATTGCATACTTGAACATAGTGTTTACAATTAAATCAAATCTCATTCTAGGACTATGCCCTGAAATGGTTCCTTTTCTCAAAGCAATTATGGACATTCCATTTTCCATCTGGAAAATACCTCTTTCTCCCTGAAGTTTTGACACACCATAAGGATAATTGCATTTTATTAGATCATTCTCATCATACAATTGGTCTACAGTATAACCATAGACTGAACAAGTAGAAGCATAAATGAATCTCTTTATATCAGCATATTTAGCCTCAAAAGCTAAATAAGCAGGAAGAGCCGCATTATAAATAAAATTTTTTGCGGGATAAAGTTCCGCCATTGGGTCATTAGAAATTCCACCTAAAAAAATAAATTGGTCGTATCCCCTTAAATCCTCCCTATCACAGCTAAGTAAATCTTTCTTTATTACGGGAACTTCTTCTGGGAGATTGTTTCCAAACCAACATAGGTCAATAACTGTGACACTATAGCCATGTTCTAAAAGCTCTGGAACAAGGGCAGAGCCTACGTAGCCACAGCCACCACCAATAAGAATTTTTATTTTTTTACTCATTATTCCTCCTCAAATAAAGCTTTATATTTGGAACAATCCAAGCTAGTATCCCTTGGCACTTTGAAATCAACATCAGCCCTTTTTAATCTTCCCACATCAGGTTTGCTCTCTCTAGCGTATTCATACACAGTCTTTCTATCTCCTCCAATGTGGATAATTCCAGTCAGGTCTGGCTTCTCTTTGATAATTCTTACTATCTTTCTGGCTATAATTGAAACTGATTGCCTACTTGTCCATTGGTCTGTAAATGCTTTCTCGTAAGGAAATTTATTTGGACCAAACGATGTCCTGATAATAAGTGAATTGTCATACATCCTTACTGCACATTCTCCGCCAAGTTTAGACCAAGCATACTTGTTTACTGGATTGATTGGACTATATTCATTGTAATTTCCATCTAAACCACTAAAGACATAATCAGTAGAGATATAAATTAATTTAGTATTAAAAGTAGCACATAAATCAACGATCTTTGTAGTTCCTGTAATATTAGTATACATTGCTCCTAGAGGTATTTCATCAACTGTTGGAGGTGATGTTATAGCCGCCAAATGGATTAAAATTTTAATTCGGCACTTATTCAAATATTGTTCTATTTGTGGAAAATCATTAACATCAAAGTTTCTATGACTTGGATAATTAGCTCTGGATATTAATTTATGAAGCTCCCTTCCCAAAAGTCCACTTCCTCCAGTAACTAAAATTTCTTCCTCTTTTATCATATAAACTCCTTTGAATTAGGATTTTTGAGCCAATCTTCAAGTGTCCATCCATTTTTATCTTTTTCAGTTATAAATTCACTTGTCTGCAAGGCTTTATTGAATGTTCTATATGTAAAAGCAGTGCATAGCGACCAATCAAGGTGCCTCTCGTTAAGTGTTATTCCAGCTTCACAGTTTTGGTTGTATTCGCCCGTACAAAAATACTCTATTAAACTATCTTCCACAAGAAGTGTTCCATGAGCAAATCCAGGAGGAACCCAAATCCATTCACTATAATTTGAGTTTCTATTTGCTGGCATATCATATCCAATTATTTTTCCATAGTTTGCCGAATTTGGTCTTATATCAATTGCATAATCAATTAAGTGTCCAAATAAAGGGCGAACTAATTTACCCATAAATGGATTCCACTGGAAATGAAATCCTCTTAATGTATTTGCATATGAGAAGCTCTCGTTAGCTTGGAGAAATTCTCCTTTAATGAATTTTGCATTGATAAAAATATCACTATAGCGATAGGTTTCTGTAAAATAACCTCTATGGTCCGTAAATCTCTGATATTTTATAATTTTGATTTCTGGCATTGGAAGTTCTATTATTTCTAATATTTTCATATCATCACTTCCTAAAGTCCTCAATTATCTCTTTTATAAGGCTCACAACTAAATTAAGTATTAAGGCTATCAGTATTGGTGAGACTACCCATAACCAATGCCAAGTAATTGTTTCAGTAAGTTTTAATATAACAAATATTATAGTGGTCAATAGAGCTAAAGATGTTAACTTAGTTAAAATTGTTGGTTTCTTTTTTGTCATTTTAATACTCCTTAATATCAGATATAGCTTCCTCAAAAGGTTTGAGTCTTCTATTTTGCTCATCTCTCAGTTGACTCAAAACTTTGTAATTGGCTATAATAATATTTCTCATTTTGTCTGCCCCCCAATTAGGATTTGCACTTAATCCTAAATCAGAAGCCAAGTTTTTTAATTCTTGTAAGCTAAATTTTTCTAATTCCTTTGACATTGTTGTCCCCCCTAAACAAAATATTTGTTAATCCATTTATCAATATTATTTCTTATATCCCTTTTTATAGCATCTTTTTTAGCTTCTTTACCCATCTTTATTCTTAATTCTTTATCATATAGTAATTCCTTAATATATCTAATCCAGAATTTTGGTTTGTTCTTTTTAACTAAAAATCCATTCTCTCCATGTCTTATCCATCTTCTATAAGGAGCAACGTCAGATGCTATAACTGGCATAGAAGCTGCCCCAAACTCAATCCCTTTAAGTTCAGACTTACCATCATTGAACCTGCAATCTACAAGCGGAACTATTCCAAAATCACATTTCTTAACTATTGGTGGAAGTTCATAAATCCTGTAGGGCGGAATTAGTTCAATATTATTAAAATCTTTAAAAATCAAATCTCTTACCTCAAGCCATCCAGCCAAAAGCAGAGTGAAATCTTCTTGTGGTGGATAACAACCAAGTGTAAGTTCCAAATCCGCCTTGTGAGTCCTAGTCCCAAACCAGCCTATAACTGGCTTTTCATTTTTTCGTTTTGGTAGTTGGTCATACAGTTCATTGTCTATACAGTTTTGCAGGACTACAGTCTCTCCATAATTGCCATAGACTTTTGCAAGTTCTGGCGTTGAGACTTGAATTATATCAACCATGTCCATTGTACGCTTTAGTATATCTATTTTATTATTGACTTTAAAATTGTATTTTATTCCCCGTATCCTATTGTCCGAAAACCTCCTTGTCATTATTTTGGGATGGAAGCTTATCCAGCTTGGGTTGTCTCTAGGTAGGGAAAAATAATCATCGTCAACCTCCATAGCAATTTTTATTCCATACGATTTTAGTATGGATACTACATAAAGGAGAGGTGCATGCCACACGAGTTGAAAAATTATGACATCAAAATCACGCAATTTGATTATCTTGTCTTTACAAAAAAAATTTGGTTTGAGGGCAGTCAAACTTAGGGGGTCTATGGAGTGAAACATAGTAGTCTCTACTCTGAATCCACTTTTTGCAAGTAAGTTGGCAGCTTGGGACATCCTGTAATATCCACTAGCCCATTCAGTTCCAATGACGAATAAGACCTTATTAGACAGTTTGACCTCCAAATATTAAGTAGATTTTACTTATTTTATCAATTTTTAATAATAATTTCAAGTTTTTTTCTGATTAATTTCAATCCATGAAAGATTCACCGTATTTATTACCACCCTTTTTTCCTTCCAATCCATAACTAACATGCCCTCCTGGATTTGGACATTTTCTGGATTGTGTTCCCTCTCCTCATTATTTAGATAGACTATGGTTACTTTTGGCATTCATTCACCACCTACAATATGGATTACTAAACCATATCTTTTTAAGTATTTTTATTATTGTTTTTAATATTTTCACTTTATCTCCCCCACCCTTTATAATTTATTATTGTTTTTTAATAAATTCTTCACTGTTTTTCAATAAAATCTTCCGTTTTTAAAGCCCAATCTATATTATGCTGTTTTGTATTGATAATTTCCATAACCCTCCTATCTACAGGATTATCTTTATGTAACAAATAAAGACATCTTATGTTATCTTTAGTACCTATCCTATGAAGTCTTTTTTCCGCTTGATTATTTTCCTCTGAAGTCCACTCATATCCTAAAAATATGGCTACCTTTGCTTCAGTTAGAGTTACCGCCATACCACTTTTAATAACTCCTATTATAACTTTTCTCACAGTGTTAGCTTCTTGGAAGCCTTTGCAAAATCCTCGTGCATTTTTTACAGACATTCCACCATGTAGTTTAAAGAATTTAGTATTTTTCAATTTGGATTTTAAATAATTGATTATTGGATCAATAGCATTTTCTTTAAATGGAGTAAATACTGCTACAGGATTACCATTTGAAAACTCATCCTCAATGAGTTCTGCCAGAGTTTCTAAAGCTCCTCCTGGAATGTCAAATCCAAAAATATATGGAGTAACTAAAAGTTGTCTTTGCCTTAAAATCTTTACTGCTTCATTTGGAGCTACAATCAAATTTCCTTTGTAATCAATAACTTTATCTTTTTCCATCATATCATATAGAAGCTTCTGTTCAGGTGTCATGCAGACAGGTACAACCTGTCTTGTTTTTGGCGGAAGTTCCGGCATTACATCATTTACCAATCTTCTAATCATATATCTTTTACGAAGAGCTATAAATTCCTCTGGGTTTTTTGGAATTGCTTCTATGGTTTTGTAAAAGCCTTCATCAGTTACTATGCAGTATTTGTTTACATACCTCCAATAACTCCTGAAATTATCAGGATCAATTAACTTGAAAGGGGAGTAAAGGTCTGCCAAATTTCTTCTCATTGGACTACCTGTCACCATAATAAGATATGGAACTTTTTTATTTAATTTCATAAGTGATTTAAATCTAGCAGTCTTATAGTTACTTATGCCCATTATGTGATATTCATCGGTAATTATTGTTTTCCATTTTACAAAATTAAATCTTTCTTTTATTTCATCTATATAGAAGTAATTCGCAATTAGGAATTGGCAATTATTTTTAAAAAATTCCCCAACGAGTTCTTGTCTTTTACTTGGTGTTCCAGTATAAATCATTGAATATTCATTAAACCAATATTTGAGTTCATCTTCCCAAACAAAGAGACCTGGATTTATGGTAAATATCAATGCAGGAGTTCCATTTAGTGCCATTATTGATTGGAGTGTGGTAAGAGTCTTCCCCAAACCACACTCATCAGCTAAAAGTGCTCTACCATTTCTTGATAAAATGAAATCAACACCCTTCTTTTGATACTCTTTGAGTTTTTGTTTAGTTGTAATTTCCATTATGCTTTAATTTTTTTAATTAAATCAAAAATGCTCACGACATTTGAAGGGACAGTGATGCGATGTGATTTTTTGCTCATAAAAGCATGTAGGATGAAATATGCTCCATCTTGTCGTGTTATTTCAAAAGTGCCTAGATAATATGAAGATGATGGAAATGTTATAGGTTGATTATGGCTATTTATATCTATTCGCACTTGCTCTGTTACTTTTTCAGTTATATCACATATAATAAACAAAAGTATTTTTCCTCTTATGTTTTTAATAGCAAATGGTATTGAACCGATAGGAAGATTTAAAACTTGCGTTATTTTTGGGGCAAGTTGCACTTCCTTTATTTGTTCACTATTATTAATTGCCAGTTGTTTCCCCATAGAAAGTATCCCCCTTAATTCTTGATTTTACTAATAACACATCAATGTCAAGTTCATTTTCATAAAGATAATCTGCATCAACTAACTCATTGTATATGAATATATCTTCATTAAGAAAATCTGAGTATCTCTTATACTCTATATTATTTAAGTCTAGGTTAAGTTTAAGTCTTTCGGTATATGCTATTTGAAGTTTTAATTCATTAGTGATAAACATCAATTCCCTAGATTGTTTTTCTATAACAGCTTGTTGTTCATCAATAAGCTGTTCTACTTCCACATTATAATAGCTTGGATAGAGCCAAGTAGTGCCCATTACAAAGAAGATTGCTACAGTCATAACGGTTAGAAAAATTGCTATGAAATGATTTTCAAACTTCTCTTTTAATTTATCAAATAAATTTTTCATTATTACCTCCTCCCAAATAAAAGCCAATATACTCCATGCCTAATGGCATCCCTAGCATGTTCTTGTCCTTTAATCCACATTCCCCACTCTTTTAATTTGTCATCAGTAACGAAGCTCTTAGCTGTATCTGCCATTTGCAAGACTACTGGGATATTATGCAGTGAGAATATATATTCCAGAGCACCGATTACTTTGACAGGAAATATCCCTGAAAGGATATGTTCTTTCAATTTGGTTGGGTATACTTTGTAGTCCTCTATTATTACATAATTATAATTAATTACTGATGAATTATTAATGACTAACACTTCCAATATATTTATTTTTTTCTTTTTAACCTCAAGTTGTCCATATGTTTCTAATTTGCCTTTTCTAAAAATAGCAAAACCAGTAGTCTCCCCAGGGTCAACCGATAAGACGTGTTCAGGAATTTTTCTTCCTTTCTGCTTTGCCACCCTGGTCAGGAAAGTTAAGAATTGGCTCTGTGTCTCTTCCACTTTTTATTGCTTCCTCTCTTTCTTTTAAGTATTGCTTCTTCTCTAATCTTTCAGCAACTGATTGTGCAGTTGATTGGAATTTAAGTCTCTTGCGAATCTTTCTTCTCTTCAATTCCTTCTGAGCTTTTTTCTTCTGTTTTCGGTTTGACTTCAAGTTCTTCTTTTGTTTCTTCACTATCATCTCCTTTACCAGCTAAGGTTGTGAGCATGGTCTTCATTTCCATTTTATCATTTTCTGAGATATTTTTCTTGTCTATCACCAAAAAATCCCTTGCTTTTAAAATGGCTACCATCTGAGTATTTTCTTGGTCCGTGGCTTCTTGCCTTGCAGTTACTTTAAATCCATTGCTTTCAAGAATCATTATTATATCAATATATCTCTTTCTTCTGCTTTCTCTTAACATATCTTCATACTCATTTTTTGTAAATGGTCCTTGATTTTCATTTGAATGTTTCATTATTTCTCCTCATCTTTATCCGGTATTATTATTTTTATTGGAATAATAAACGAATATTCGGGTTTCGATAAACTACCTCTTAATAAACCCAAAATATTATAAGGGGTATCATAATCCTTAAATTTCTCTAAATCCTCCACCGTTACATACCTTATTATTTCCATTAGTACTCCTTATTATCATTTATGATTTTATCTAATTTATCTTGGTTTGTGGCTATCCGAGGTAGGAGTAATTTAGAATCCCAGATAATATCAGCTAAAATATCTCTTATTATCTCAATAGCCCTTAATGTATCTTTATCCATTAATCTTTTACCTCCCTTATGATTATTTGTATTTCTTTGTTTATCTTAAAGTTAGCTAATATTCTCATTGTACCTACATAATCAAATGCATATATAACTATTGAGTTATGTCCTACCTTGGAATTCGCTTCCGCTATAACTTCCCCTTCTTCTGGAATTAATTGAGATAGTTCAGATACCAACTTATCATAATCTTCCTTAGTGCTAATACAAGATGATACGGGTTTATCTTTATCTATGGCATGTATATATTCCATCATGTTGGCTTTAAGATATTTCCCCAATATTTTTCTTATAATTTCCTTATTTGATTTTTGTTTTGTCATTATTCTCCTCTCCTAATATTTCAGAAGCTATATATAAAGTTAAATCCCCATTTATATAACCCTTATGTTCACCTTCCTTAATTCTATATTTATCCAATACCTCTATAATCCGTTCCCTAGTTGGTATCTGCTTTTCCAATTCCTTAATCTCTTTATTTTTATGTTTTATTAAAGTTGTAAGTCCGTTGGCTTCTTTCTCGTTTAAATCTATCTGCTTTTTGAGGATAGTGTTTTCTTTTTGCAATCTCTTTAATTCAGCTTTACTAATATCCAAATATTCCTTTTGTCGTTCTATCTCTATATTTGCAATATCTAATTGCTTTTTAAGGGTGGAGTTTTCTTTTTTTAGTCTATTGACTTCTGCTTTAATTTCTCTTTCTCTTTCTCCTATAAATTCATTGAAACTCATTATTTATCCTCGCTTTCTTTTAATAATTTAATTGCGGATTGGAGTTGTTCTACCTCGGGATTCCACCATGTAGGGGTAGGGGCAGTCTTATTTTTTTCTATTAAATCTTTTATCCTTGCTTTTAATAATCGTGTTACATATTTATACATTTCTACCCCCTAATACTTCCCCATGCTTTACCCCAAAAATAAACAGTTTCTTCATTAAAATCATAAATTAGAAACCTTACTTCGGATTGATTACAATATTTATTTACGTCAAAATGAAACGGGAATATACTGACAGAAATAAAGTCAAGCCAACAATTATCGTGTTCGCTTAATGACATAAAAGCAAATCCAAATAAAGTGAATCTGAAAATTCTAAAAACAAATTTCATTTATTCTCCTTTAATAAAGCTTTTAATAATTTTATTTTGGCTATTGGGGGATTGGAACTATTTGCTGTAAATGTTTTATCTATTACCGCACCCATTCCCAATGGTGCTTTTTCTCTACGCAAGATTGTCACCGATGCACCCCAATTAAAATGATTTTCTATAGCAAATTCATATCTCCATAATTCTTTTTCTTTTAAGCACTTAACTATCTCCTCATCTAATTGGTCGCCGGTGGGTAGCCAAAGAGTATGCTTTTTGTAAGCAATTTTTTCATTTCTATTTATTACCCAAACAGAAGGTTTAAATAATTCACAGCAAGCCCATTCCCCCGCTTTAAATTTTTTGTGTAACCCCTGTATCTCCTTACAATCTGCTTCACGGATATATTCTTTAGTAAAATATTTAGTCATTCCCCCACCCCTTTTCCCATATTTTATTGCCTATTTGTAAACTTATATTATTTTCAAATTTACAATCAAGCCACTTTTTTGAATCAATTCTCAATATAAAATTACCCACCTGAAAAACAAACCAATCGATAAAAGTAAATTTATCTGTTTTTAAAAACCATAATATTACTATTCTCATTATTTACTCCTTTCTAATTCTTCAATTGAATAATAAACTGGTATTTTTAGATATTCTGCTCTTGTAATTTCATTTAAGGCACCACCAGAATCTTTATAATTGGGTAGTGCCAAAACACAATCCGAAACGTCCAACCAACTAAGAGAATACTTGTGATACATTTCCCTGCTTATTTTTTCGCCTTCTCGTAACATTAAGGTATACTGATAATCCAGCCACGGACAGAATG
>Ga0307431_1000389_pt1 | contig 30607 bp, 22 predicted proteins | sample SalMarWE160170MG_FD_202155 | JGI IMG/M metagenome (GOLD analysis project Ga0307431, IMG submission 202155) | Salt marsh sediment microbial communities from the Plum Island Ecosystem LTER, Massachusetts, United States - WE1603-170 | ecosystem: Environmental > Aquatic > Marine > Intertidal zone >...
TTTTGCAACACGATATTTTTTTGCTTTTTTCGCCCTCACAAAGCACGGGGCGAGAAAAGTAAGAAAAAATATCATTCACTACCGGCGTCATAAATTGTCAAAGAACTTTTATCGTACCATCTCCTTGTTATCATAAGAAGATTATAAACTTACATCTGTTCTAAACCAGTCAAAATCAACATATCCGCCGGTTGTTTTTGTTGCATAATTAAAGAGGCAAAATTTGTTTCCGGTAAATACGGAAAGATTAAATCTCATTGACAATTCATTGCCGAGTGAAGTGAATGTCTTATTATCAAAGCTGTATGAGAAGGAAGCCAGGCTGGTACCATAATAAGCAAGGGCACGCAAGTATATGGTAGAGCTATTCACTGCCACAGAATCAATGGTCTTCCCATTGTTTACCATTATAATGTATTTGGAACCATTATTTTGTTTAACTGCTATATAAGCATACGGATCCTGAAAGACAGCTAAGCCAGCTATATCGCCATCTTTCATGCTGTCAACCTCAATCTTTGTAACCGCAGTTGTAGGTATAGTTTTGGAATAATAAGCAAACATTCTTTGCGTGAGAGTGTTACGTGCTTCGCGTAAAGTAGAAACAACCTTTGCTGTTGTTAATCTTAAGTATCCTGGCATTTTACTCAGCGACCATTTTGTTGAATCAGGATTGTGATTCCATCCCCATTGCATACCCAATGTTGTACTATCAAATTCATCTGAGGTAGGCAGCACTCTTATTGGATATTCTTTTCCAACATTTGGCTTTTTGTACGTGATAACACCTTTTCCGTTAACACCAACCATGGGCCAATCATCTATCCAGGTTACTGGTTGTAAAGAAGGAAAGCGACCGAATGCACCCTGGTCTACAAAGAGCATGGTCCACCATTCTCCAGTTTTTGTTTTTATAAGCGCCCCCTGATGTACACCAAAACTTACTCCTTTGGTGCTATCCCTTATAACTACCTTTTGTTCATAAGGTCCGTAAATATTTTTTGAGCGCAGCGCTACCTGTATTCCATCTACACCCCCATAAGTGCAATACAAATAGTAATAGCCATTAATTTTATAAACGTGAGTCCCTTCAAGTCCACGGCGGATATCACCCGTGTAAACTAAAACATCATCTCCTTTAGGGGCAAAGTTTGTATCAAGCTCAGTTACATATATAGTACTATATCCATGTGCCACATAAATTCTTCCATCATCATCAAAGAATAACCCGGGATCATAAAATCCCTTGGGTAATTTTTTTATTTGCCAGGGTCCCTCAGGTTTTAAAGCTGTACAAAGAAATCCACCTTCATCGAGCGTAATGAAGAGTAAATAATATTTGCCATTATTATACTTTAAACTAGTCGCCCATTGACCATGTGAATACCTATTACATCCATCAAGGTCATAGCATTTATCAAAATCGAATCGCGGCACCGCATTGCTGCAATACACCCAATTAACTAGGTCGTGTGATTTCAGAATAGGAACACCCGGGAAAACAAACATGGTAGTAGTAACCATGTAAAAGGTAGAGTCCACCAGAATTACATCCGGGTCCGGGAAATCTGCACTTATAACCGGGTTGGTAAAAGTTCCATCTCCGTTATCGCTATGCATTTGCTGTGCAAGGCAATTAATCCCGATAAAGAGAGCCGTAAAAAATATTACAAAAGTTTTCATAAATGTTCCTCGATTATTGATTATCTGCATACCAGCGCAAGTTTTTACCTTCATTTTTTGACTCGTACTGCAAGTATATTTTCCTTATCGCAATAATACAAGTTTCTTTGTCTCTACAAATGAACCAGACTGCAACCGATAAAAATAAACACCGCTTGATACATTCGACGCATTCCATTGCCGACAGTAAGCTTCGTCGTTCGTTATAAGTCTCATAATCAACCATGCTGTGGCTACGGCAAAAACAACCTATGGGACTATTGGAATCAAAGTCTGGATTTACAGAGGCAAGTTTGGTGAGCAGGTCGAACAGCAGGGTCGGCGCCGTCGGCGTCGTCCACCGAGTAAGGTCGGTGCTAAGCCCGTTAGCGTCGCGTCCGGTGACGCTGTACAGAGTAAGGACGGCCGTAGCACTGCTGGACCTGATGCTACGACTGCGCCGGTTGAATCGGATGCTAATCAACCGGATAGTAAAGAAAGTAGCTGAGAATAAGGTCATTCACGAAAGATAATTCTCGAGAGGCTTATATGAGGGTCTGGTAAATGGCAATGATGCCTAAGAGAATCAAGCATCGCAAGAGTCAGCGAGGCCGGATGAAAGGCAACGCCTCACGAAGCAACTTTGTGGCGCTCAAAAGGAGGGTCTGGCAAGTGTCCAGCGAATGCTCGATGCTGAGGCAAAAAGTAAAGGTAAAATCCTCTATGCTGAGAACTGGGTCTACGCACCCGCCATTCAGAAGGAGCGTGAAATCATCGAAAAGATCGGCGCCCAGATTCTATGGATATACGGCGAAGAAGCGCACTCAGGCTCACATGCTAAAACCTACGCTTATTGGAAATACTCAGGTGGTGGCGTCATGATTGGAAAGGGCTGCCACTTTCTTACCGCAGCGCTGTACCTCAAGCAAGTGGAAGGAAAGACCCACAATGGCAAACCCATCAAACCTAAAACAGTCACTGCACGAACTCACGCTCTAACTCGCCTACCAAACTTCAAAGACGAAGGTCACATTCGCTGCAACTACCACGATATCGATGACTTCTCAGTAATGCATGTACTCTTTGATGATGACACAATCGCTACTATTTTTGCATCCGATATTATTCTGGGTGGTATCCATAACTGGCTGGAAGTTGCGGCAAACAATCACCGCACTATATGCAACATAAACCCAAACACCACCATGCAAACCTATAACCCTGTAGATGAAAACTTCAAGGACATTTACGTCGTCGAAAAAATCGGCACCAAACAAGGCTGGTCGAATCCTTCGCCTGATGAAGACTGGTTCACCGGCTATCCGCAGGAGATCGACGCCTTTTATCGCACGGTGGCATACGGCGAACCGGTAGAAAGTGACAGTCACCTCGCGGCAGACTGTATTTCAACCATTTATAGCGCATACGTCTCGGCACAAAAAGCCGGCAAGGAAATTTCTGTTAAAACTTTTTGAGAAATGATACACTGAGCAAGATATGAACGACAAACAATGGCAAATTCTGCTGAATGTAATCAACGGCAAGGTCCTTGAGCCGCTACCCGTCGGCTTTATCATCGATAGTCCCTGGCTGCCGGGCTGGGCAGGCATCTCGACGATCGACTATTTCAGCAGTGACAGCAAGTGGTTCGATACAAATCTAAAGGCTATTAACACCTTTCCAGAAGTTATATTTCTGCCTGGATTCTGGGCAGAGTTCGGCATGTGCACGGAGCCATCGGCATTTGGCACAAAATGTTGCTGGAAAGAAAAGGACCTTCCCTTTGCAGAAAAAATTATTCGCGACATTGAAAACATTGATTCCCTTGAAAAACCAGATCCCGAGACAGATGGTTTACTGCCTTTTGTCATCTCGCGCCTGAAAAACTACCAAACACAGATCGCAAAATCTGGCCATAAAATCCGCTTTGCCATGGCACGTGGTCCACTCAACATTGCCAGTTTTCTGATGGGAACCACCGAATTCCTTATGGCCATTCACACAGATCCCGATAGAACTCGGCATCTGCTTGATATAATTACCGATTTTCTAATAGACTGGCTCAGCCTTCAAAAGCGAACTTTCTCTTCTATTGATGGTGTATTTGTTCTCGATGATATTGTTGGGTTTCTCGGCCCGAATGACTTCGAGCAGTTTGCTTCGCCATATTTGAAACAAATCTTCGGCTCATTTGATGTATCTGTGAAATTCTTTCACAATGACGCAAGTGGCCTGGTTTGCGCACCGCATCTTGCCGAGATCGGTGTCAATCTATTCAACTTCAGTCACGAGCATCCGTTGTCGGAGATGAAACAACTTTGTGGCGATACAGTGACACTGCTTGGCAATATTCCGCCTCGCGACATCCTCGCTGCAGGCTCAGCCGATGACGTAGCCTCCGCCGTAAGGTCAATGCTTGAATCAGTGTCGGACAAATCTCACCTCATAGTATCATCCGGCGGCGGAGTGCCCCCAGAAGTTCCCAGTGAAAATGTCACCGCTGTATTGAATGCTGTGAGAACTGCCTCCACCTGAAAATCTTCGACCGCTCTTGATTAAATCTCAGACAACTTTCGCCACTTCCTGCCTTCCGACTCAATAAGCACGTCAGCCTCGGGAAAACTGTAACTTCCCGCAGGATACTCACAAGGCACAGACGCATCCTTCTGCCACGCCTCAAGCACCGGCGTCAGTAACCGCCATGCCGTCTCCACACTGTCAAACCGCATAAACAGTGTCTGGTCACCAGCCATACAATCAAGAAGCAGCCTTTCATAAGCTTCAGGCATCTGAATGTGGAAGATACTTTCATACTTAAAGCTCATATTTAGCGTGCCCATGCATAATTTTGAGCCAGGTCTTTTTGCCTGAAAGCCAAGCGAAAGCCCTTCCTCCGGCTGAATCTGCAGAACGAGCACATTGGCAGTCATAGCCTCAAGCCCAGCCGATACAAACATTGAATGCGGCACATCATTGAATGTCACCGCAATCTCAGTGTCCTTCGCAGCAAGCCGCTTGCCTGTTCGCAGATAGAATGGCACACCCTTCCATCGCCAGTTGTCTATAAAGACCTTCGCTGCCACAAACGTCTCTGTCTTTGAATGCTCGGCAACGCCTTGCTCCTGCCGATAGCTGACCACCTTTTGTCTATTCACTTGTCCCGGACCATACTGTCCCCGTACGATAAACTCATTCAGCCTGTCAAGATTAAATGGCCTGATTGATCGCAGGAGCTTGACCTTCTCGTCGCGAATCGGCTCAGCCTCGAATGTGACCGGCGGCTCCATGGCTACAAGTGTCAACAACTGCAGTGCATGGTTCTGAAGTATGTCCCGAAGCGCACCGGTTCGATCGTAGTAGCTTGCGCGGTGTTCGACACCGAGCGTCTCAGCTATTGTAATTTGCACACTGTCTATATAATTACGATTCCAGACAGGCTCAAAAATGGTGTTAGCAAAGCGAAATATCAAGATATTCTGAACGGTCTCCTTGCCGAGGTAATGATCAATTCGATAAATCTGTGATTCATCGAAGCATTTATTAATAATATTATTCAACTCAGCGGCACTTTGTAAATCTCTACCGAATGGCTTCTCAACCACCAACTTAATCTGCTGTCTTGAATTATTTTCTCCTGCACAAGACAATCCTGCCAAACCAAGCTGCTCTACTATTATGCCATAAAGAAATGGTGGCACAGCGAGGTAAAAAACTGTATTTCCCTCAACCTTATTAACCTTTCCCAATTCGGCAATCTTTGACCCGATATTTTTATAAAATGCCGGGTCACTATAGTCACCACTTACATAATAAAGCTTTCTAATAAAGCCTTGAATTGCACTTATCGATAATCCACCAACATTTTCACGTAATGACTGCTGTGCTATGCTGCGAAACTCTTTATCCGAATAGTTCGTTCTACCACAACCCAGAAGAAAAAAATGTTCATTGAGCAAGTCTTGAGCGAACAATCGTGCCAAACTGACAAGTAACTTCCTGCCGGTTAGGTCTCCCGAGGCTCCGAAAACAACCATAGCACATGGTGGAGCCGGCGTTTCTGCGCAGACTATATCCTGTGCTGTCAGAGAGGGTTTAATGTTATGAGTTTCAACCATATTCAGCGAGTCTTAGCAAATGTATACCAATCCTGCCAAGTCGATTAGGATTGATATCTGTAATCAACGCCTTTAACAACCGGAATGGTTACTCTTCGACCGGCTCAAATTCATCCTTGCCTGCACCACATTCCGGACAGACCCAATCGTCCGGCAAATCCTCGAAAGCTGTGCCGGGCTGTACACTGTTTTCCGGGTCGCTCGCCGCTGGGTCGTAAATGTAGCCACATACCAGGCATTTGTACTTTTTCATCTCTTTGGCTCCTGTCGTTGTTTTCTTCTCTGGTTCAATCTGAACATAGGTTGCAGCTGTCTTCGGCGTTCTGCCGTGCTTGATGTCACGGTAGTACGCGTATGTCATAGGCTCGGAATCACTGACCGACTCACACGTCACAACTTTGCCGACAAACAGCTTGTGCGTTCCAAAGTCCCTTGCATCGATCACTTCAGCCTCGAGTACAGCCACCGCATAGTTGAGCACTATCGGTGCACCGGTTTGTCCTATTCGATAGTCCGTGTGCTTGAATTTGTCAATATCTCTGCCGGACCTGAATCCCCACCTGCCGATAAAAGGCATCGGTGCTTCCTGCGCAAGTACCGCCACCGCAAAGACACCGCTTGCTGTTATGTATTCGTGGGTAAGGCACTGCCGATTGACGCTCATCGCCATAATGACCGGCTCAGGCACTATCTGAAACGTAGTATTGACTATGCAGCCGTTGTATTTCCCATCCTTAACTGAGCTGGTAATGCACATTGGATAGGTCAGCTTGAAAAGTGACTGTACATCAAGCATTGGCTCCCGTCCATTCTGCCTTGTCACACAACAGTCCTCCGCATAGGGTTTCAGAGCGAGGCAAGCTTATTGTTCAGCGTCGCGATGTGCCCAATTTCCTGTTTGATAATCGCGTCGACCTTGTCTTTGCCTGCTTTGCGCGAGACCGACTCCTTCAGACCTACATAAAACGCAATCGAATCTCTTTCTATCCCAATGGCAGTATTCAGCACATCTTCAGCCGAGTTCTGACCAGCCAAGAGCTCCGCCGGACCAGCGTTTATATTGAACACGTTTCCGTCTGCCATCACTCGCAAATACATTTGTGCCTCACCGTCTGGATCAAACACCGGCGGGTCCTGCTCAGTAATCGAAAGCTCTGCTCGCATCGCCTGAAAAGTCTTGAGGTGGTCGTCTTCCATCGCTGCAAGATCAAGCAGCACATCCTTCACCGCCGGAAACTTTTTGGCACCTTCACGGTAAAACTGTGCACCATTGCGTTCTATCTGTTCTGCCATCTCGAAAATTTCATCTGCATTAAAAGGCATAGGCATTATTCTTCTCCCGCAGTTGCCGGCGGAGTAAAGACCCGCTGGCCAAGTTCTCGATCTATCATAAACATCGCACCTGCCGCACCCTCAGCTCTTTTTAGCTCCTGCAAAACGGTATCGACAGAGCTTTCCTCTTCTACCTGCTCGTTGACGAACCACTGCAAAAACGTGTTTGCAGCGTGGTCCTTTCCCTTTATCGCCAGGTCCATAAGCTTGTTGATCAGCCCGGTCACTTTCTGCTCATGTCTATAAACAGCTTCAAAAGCATCCAACGGCGATTTCCACTTTGTGGGCGGCTGCTCTATTGACTTGAGCGTCACTCTGTCGCCGCGCTCGTTCACAAAGTCATATATCTTCATCGCATGCGTTACTTCTTCCTGCGTCTGTGCCCTCATCCACTTGGCAAAGCCAGGCAGGTTCTCCGACTCAAAGTATGCCTCCATGGAAAGGTACAGATATGCCGAATAAAGCTCAGCATTAATCTGGCCGTTCAACGCCGTCTCCATTTTTTTGCTGATCATGCTACTTGCCCTCCCACAGACCGTGCACGTTGCAGTGCTCGCGAGCTGTGATTGCGGCGCCCGAAATGTTAAACACGGCCTCCGGCACCTGGCCCGGCTTTAAGAACTGTCTGTACGCCTTGCCGTCGGCGATTACCTCAATCCACTCAATATAGTGCTTCTCTTCCATCGGGTGCGGGACACTGCCGATTTTCACTTTGATACCGCCATTAACCTTCTCGATTACCGGCACATGTTTTTCCTTGCCTTCGTCTGCTGTTTTTGCTTGTAGATTCACCATCGGCTGATTGCAGCAGACCAGCTCACCGACCCCACCATGAAGAACCTCCACAATGTTGCCACACACTTCACACTTATAAACTTCCAATTGCTTAGCCATAACAGCCTCCTTTCAAACCCTTTAATTCTCGCTTAACAGCAAGAACCTGCAACAACTTATTCACTATTTGATTATTCCAAGCTCCTTATGCTTGGCCAAAATACTATTAGCCAATTTATCAAGCGCAGAAAAGTCTTCGTCCTTCGGATAACCTTTCGCAATTACCGGCTCAAGAACCTCAACTTTAAGATTTGGTATCAGTCCTGTCAATTGCTCGACCATTTTGCCGCCCCAGCCATACGAGCCGATGATCGATGCAAATTTGGTCTTTGGCCTAAGCGCGTTTGCAAGCATCGCTGCGTAAGCAGCGTTCGGATGAGCGCCAGTCAGCACTGTGGGCGAACCTATCACAATCGTCGCCGCGTCAACCAGTGACATAGCCAGTTCCCCAATATCACTTACCGTAAGGTCGAACTGCCTGACGCCTATACTCCGCCCAATCAGCGCATCAACAAAGTGTTCCACCATCTTTCGCGTGCTGTCGTGCATCGACACATACGCAACTACCACCTCATTTTTAACCTTGTCACTAACCCAGTCCTTATACGCATTGATGATAAACTGAGGCTTATCATAAATGGGCCCATGACTCGGCGCAATCATATCGATATCCAATGGCTTTATCTTTTCCAGGTTCTTCTGAATAGGCGTGCGAAAAGGCATCATTATCTCGGCGTAGTATCTCTTCGCCGACTCATAAACGCGTGCTTCATCATCTACAAACAGGCTGCTCGTAGCAAGATGCGAGCCGAAGAAATCACACGGAAATAGAATTCTGTCCTCCTTTAGATACGTGCCAAACGTCTCAGGCCAGTGCACCCAAGGCAGATATATAAACTGCAATGTCTTGTCTCCCAGTGACAGTGTCTGGCCATCTTCTACAGTAATGAAATCGTCATCTTCGATACCTAAAAGGTCTATTAGCATCGCCCTGCACTTTGGATTGGTTACAACCTTGGCGTCCGGATACAGCGCCAGTACATCCGGTATCGCACCCGAATGGTCCTGCTCGGCATGATGAGCGACGACATAATCAATCTTGTCGATGCCCAGCGAGAAAAGATTGCCAATCAAGACCTCGGCCTTTGTTGGATCGACAGTATCAAGCAACGCTATCTTCTCACTGCCTTTTATCAGATAAGCATTATAGCTCGTTCCATCCGGCAGCGGAATAAGTTCATCGAACAGCCGTCTGTCCCAGTCTATTGCTCCTACAGTCAAGATGTTTTCTTTAATCTTTCGCATCGTTACCATCTCCTGCATCATCAGGTTCAGACGCGATGCAATTTTATGACGTCAATTCTTTAACGGCTTTGAGTACAGCTTCGTAGTCAGGTTCGTGTGCGATTTCCTCTACGATCTGGATGTACCTGACGATTCCCTGTTTGTCCACGACAAAGATTGCGCGTGCAAGCAAACGCAGTTCGTCTATTAACACTCCGTAAGCCTTGCCAAAGGTTGCGGCTCGATAGTCCGACAGTGTCTGCACATTCTCGACGCCTGCCGCGCCGCACCATCGCTTTTGAGCAAATGGTAAATCCATGCTTATCGTGAGCACCGCCACATTATCACCAAGCCGTTGGGACTCTTCGTTGAACCTGCGAGTCTCGGTATCACACACCGACGTATCCAAAGAGGGCACAGAGCTGATAATGAGCACTTTACCGCGAAAAGCCGATAGCTTCACCGGCGACATATCATTGGCAATCACCTCAGCATCCGGTGCCGGCTCGCCAACATTAACCTGCTTGCCGACCAGCGTCACGGCCTCACCCTTCATCGTAACTTGTCTGTGCTTATCCATAATCGGCCCCTTTCTCTCTACGCCTACGTCTGTGCCGTAACTGTGTTCGTGCTCAGCCTCATTAAAATACAAACCCCGGAACTTATCTAACAAGACCCTGAGCTTCTCCACGTTTGCGGCATCTGTTGTCTGCTTGGTTTTCATCGCATAGATAAGCATCTCATGCAACACGGATAGCTTATCCAGGTACTCATGACGGGCCTCGGCATTGTTTTCAGCCGGTAACTTTATCCGCTGAGACATGAAGTAGTATGTCACAATGTCGCTGAACTGGTCCGCATGGTAGTCTTTATTCTGCACCCAGCGGATGAGCTGGTTCATGTCGGACTTTGACTGTGCCGAGAGCTCAATAATGGCTTTTCTGGATTTCTCTATCGTGGTTATATGCTCGCTGAGCATATCGAACCGCATCTGGTCGTCATAGATACCGCATGGTATCTGGCAGTGTCCAAACGCAGCTGGACCGGCACATAACACTCCCAAAATGACTGCATACACGACAGTATTTGTCGACATCTGTGCTCTCATTTTCCACCCCCTTATTCGACTATTAGTAATTGGTCGCCTCGAGTTCAAAATGAGCCTGCGGATGCGCGCACGCCGGGCAGACATTAGGTGGCTCTGTCCCTTCGTGGACATACCCGCAGTTTCTGCATACCCATCGCGTTGGCTTTTCACGCTTGAATACCTTACCATCATTGATATTCTTCACTAATGCGAGGTATCTTTGCTCATGCCTCTTCTCAGCAACAGCGATCTTTCTAAAAACCGCTGCAATCTCAGCAAATCCTTCCTTGTCCGCAACCTCTGCAAACTGCGGATACATCTCAGTATTCTCATAATGTTCACCAGCCGCGGCTGCCTTTAGATTTTCCAGTGTCGTTCCAATCACGCCAGCTGGAAACGCTGCTGTAATCTCAACCTCGCCGCCTTCAAGGAACTTGAACTCCCGCTTGGCGTGCTCTTTTTCCTGGTTCGCCGTCTCCTCAAAAATCGCCGCTATTTGCTCGTAGCCCTCTTTTCTCGCTTGGCTGGCAAAATATGTATATCGATTCCTCGCCTGCGATTCTCCTGCAAATGCAGTTAGCAAATTCTTCTCAGTTTCTGTGCCTATAACACTCATACATTACCTCCCTTATTCAAATTCCTTATATTTGCATACAGTGCTCAATTCTTTCATGTTTTATTCTTTCTGCAAACATCGCAGATGCCTTCAAAATACACAGCTTTTCTGAGAATAGTGAATTTCCTGCCAATCTCTCGTGGAACTGAGATATTGTCAAACTCCCTGCAGTGAAAATCAACAATTCTTTTACACTTTACGCACTTAAAATGCTGGTGGTTGTTCTGGTCTGCGTCATATCTCCTGACATCTCCCGATCCTTCAACAATAAATGCCGCTCCTATATCGCTCAGCGTCAATAATGTCCGATTAACAGTATCCAGTGATATGTTAGGCATAACTTGCCTCACTTCTCTATACACCGTTTCCGCAGAGGGGTGCTCTTTGGATTGTACAAGCAATTCATATATGGCCATCCTCTGTGGCGTTACCCGCAGTCCCATTCGCCTGCACAACCGCTTGAATTCATCGAGCTTTTGCTGCAATTGCCTGCGGCCAATCTTCTTCGCCATCTTAACCATCAAAAACCTCACAGCCAATCGTAAATCTGACTTATATGATTAATGAACTCATACCTCAAAAAATCCTCAGCAACTATAGCTTGTAGGAGCTATTACTATATAGTATTTACTCCTACTTTCAATAATTGTTTTTCATTTTTTTAAAATACTCAAACTGACCGATCCCTTGTGTCATCCCTGCGAAGTGCGTGTTTAGCCAGATGTGGCATAAAATGAGTCCAAGAGAATTGCGAATGACAACTAGCGAGGCAAGGGCCGTTAGGTGAGGCAGTCTCATACAATACAGTTTTTCAAACGGAGTTTGGTATGAGCGGAGAAAACGAAAAGCAATCGAGATCCGAAAAGGAACAGGCCACGCCTACACGCATGTTCAGCCAAAAGCAGTACGATATTCTCAAACGTTGCTCAGCAAAGAAGAACATAACCGAATGGAACCAGTGGCGTACAAAGCATTTTGACGAAGAGATTCTGCTTGAAGGTGCCGACCTTGTTGTAGCCAATCTGCAAAAGGCCGACCTTGTGGAAGCCAATCTACAAAAAGCCGACCTTGGGGGAGCCAATCTGCAAGAGGCCAAACTTTTGAGAGCCAATCTGCAAGAGGCCAAACTTTGGGTAACTAATCTACAAGAGGCCAAACTTCAGGAAGCCAATCTGCAAGAGGCCGACCTTGGGGAAGCCAATCTGCAAAAGGCCGACCTTCAGCGAGCTAATCTGCAAGGCACGAATTTCGAGTTAGCAATTGTGGATGGTTCTACACTAATTAAGCCATGGGCATTCGACCGATTCACTAACTTCACAGGTGTCGGCCTTAATAACGCACGCGTGGAACCAGGTACAAAGCAATTGCTGGAATACAACATCAGACGCATGAGATGGGAACAGTGGTATAAGGAACATCCGAAGCTAAAATCGGTGGTGAAGCCTTTTTGGTGGATGAGTGATTATGGATTGTCTACAGGGCGGATAATAGTGACCTTCTTCGGCTTGGCTCTTATCTTCGCTAACGTCTATTACTGTTGGGGACGCATAGCTCCTCCGGGGATTATTAGTGACCTATTTGTAGAAACGCAAGCTACAGGCGAGCAGGTAATCGTACAATGGTGGCTGGTTCCTTTAAGGACTCTTTACTTTTCAATCGTTACGATGACAACGCTTGGCTTTGGGGATATGTATGCTAAGAGCCAGAGCTTCTTCGGACATCTGCTCCTTATGGTCCAGGTGCTTTTGGGGTATGTTCTACTTGCTGCTCTTGTAACGCGTTTCGCAGTACTATTTACAGGTGGCGGGCCTGCTGGGCATTTCCCCGCTGAAGAAAAATCGGAGGAACAAGGAACCGAAACCGATCAGACCGACCATAACGAGCAGCTATAAAAGGAGAAAAAAAACAAGACATGAAGACGATAAAGGAATTCTGGCAGCACGAGAACGGTAAAATCTATGCAGTCGAGAGCACGACGTTCGGAAAAATAATCGGCGGCGATGGACAGCCCATGATGAAATATTATATAGACATATTAAAAGATGCCGCGAAGTATAATCTCGCTATGAATTTTCATGGCTCAACTTTTCCAAGGGGATGGTATAGAACCTATCCTAATTTAGTGAGTATGGAGGCAATTAAAGGAGAAGAATATGTAACTTTTGGACAGATCTTTGCAGATCAACAACCTTCTCATTGCACGGTCATTCCGTTTACAAGAAACCTTTTTGATCCGATGGATTTAACTCCAGTGAACTTCTCCGGCACACCGCACGTAACACGCAGAACTACCGGCGGTTTTGAAATAGCTTTATCTGTTATTTTTACTTCAGGTATACAGCATATTGCCGAAACACCAACCGGGATGGCATCTCAAAAAGATTTTGTTAAGGAATATATGAGCTTTTTACCCGAAAGTTGGGATGATGTGAAATTTATCGATGGTTTCCCCGGGAAATTTGTTGTATTGGCAAGAAAAAAAGGGGAAAGATGGTACATAGCAGGTATTAATGGAGAAAATTCTGAACGCACTGTAACGCTGAATGTTCCTTTCATTAGTAATAAATCCAAAGGCATTCTCACCACCGATGTGGTTGGTGCAAAAGACTTTTCAGAAAGTGATGTGGATTTTTCGGTATCAATCGAAATTACGATGTATCCTTATGGAGGATTTGTCATTAAAACCATTTTAGAAGGAGATAAAACTGATGTAAATAAATAGATTACTTCAGTTAACAAAATCACAAGGTGATAATATGAGAAAAGAATTAGTGTTTATTGTGAGCCTTTTTTTGTGATAAACTCTTTTGGGCAAACACTGCCCTTTCAGAATCCTAATTTAAGTTCGGAAGAGAGAGCTAAAGATTTAATATCCCGTTTGACATTAAATGAAAAAGCAGCCTTGATGTGCGATGTATCGGATGCCATTCCTCGTCTGGGTATAAAAAAATTCAACTGGTGGAGCGAAGCATTGCATGGCCTTGCAAATAACGATAATGTTACTGTTTTCCCTGAGCCGATAGGCATGGCTGCCTCATTCGACGATGAGTTGGTTTATCGTATTTTCAACGCTGTTTCAGATGAAACCCGCGCCAAGTATAATGAGGCGATAAATAATGGCTTAGAAAATCGGCGTTTTTTAAGCCTTTCGGTATGGACCCCCAATGTAAACATTTTCCGCGACCCACGCTGGGGACGCGGTCAGGAAACTTATGGCGAAGATCCTTATTTGATGTCACGGATGGGAATATCAGTAGTAAAAGGGCTGCAAGGTCCTTCTGATTCAAGGTATAAAAAGCTTTTAGCTTGTGCCAAGCACTATGCCGTTCACTCAGGCCCGGAATGGAGCCGCCATACCATCAACCTCAACAATATCGACCCTCGAGATTTATGGGAAACCTATCTTCCTGCATTTAAAGCATTGGTTCAGCAAGCCGATGTCCGCCAGGTGATGTGTGCCTATCAGCGATTAGACGATGAACCTTGCTGCGGTAACACAAGGCTGCTACAACGAATCCTTCGTGATGAATGGGGCTACAAATACCTTGTTGTTGCTGACTGCGGCGCAATTTCCGATTTTTATCATAGCCATAAAGTGTCCTCCGATGCTGTGCATGCTGCGGCCAAAGGTGTTCTGGCAGGAACCGATGTTGAATGCCAATGGAATAACCATAATTATAAAAAATTGCCTGAAGCCGTTGAAAAGGGATTGATAACTGAAGATGAGATTGACATACGTCTGATGCGTGTACTGATTGGACGTTTCGACTTGGGTGAAATGGATGACGATGCGCTCGTTCCATGGCCAAAAATCCCCATGTCGGTTGTGAACAATGAAGAGCATAGAAAACTTGCTTTGGATATGGCTCGTGAATCAATGACACTTCTTCAGAATAAAAACAATATCCTTCCCTTAAAGAAATCAATTAAAGAGATTGCTGTCATTGGTCCTAACGCTGATGATGAACCTATGTTATGGGGCAATTATAATGGAAAACCGATCCTGACAATCACAATTCTCGACGGTATTACTTCAAAGCTTTCGGCTGATAAGATTCTTTATGACAAGGGATGCGATCTGGTTGAGGATAAAGTGACAGAAAGCTATTTTTCGAAATGTAAGATTGATGGCAAGAAAGGTTTTAAAGCCACCTACTGGAACAATAAAGACCATCAGGGTGATATTGTTGCAACTCAACAGATTGTAAACCCGATAAAATTAACCACTGCCGGGCAACATGAATTTGCGCCCGGGGTTCGGCTCGAAGGCTTTTCAGCTAAATATGAAACTGAATTCATGCCATCTGAAAATGAAGAAATCGTATTCAAATGTGGAGCTACAGGACACTTTGAATTGTTAGTAAATGGTGAATCTCTTACAAGATATCAAAATTGGCGGACACTTCCGTCAAGAATTCCATTAAAGGTTGAAAGCGGTAAGAAATATAAAATAGAGATCCGCTATGCCCAGTTGTACAATTGGCAGGCAAACATTGAATTTAATTTTGGCAAAGAAGTAGATGTAGATTATACTGAACTTTTAAAGAAACTTCAGGGAGTTGATGTTGTAGTATTTGCCGGCGGTCTTTCGACACTGCTTGAAGGCGAGGAGATGCCTGTATCATACCCGGGTTTCAAAGGCGGCGACCGCACTGATATTGAACTTCCTTCCGTACAGCGTAAGTGCTTAAAAGCATTGAAACAAGCCGGGAAGAAGATTGTTTTCGTAAATTGTTCCGGCTCAGCTATTGGTTTAGTTCCTGAAATCGAAAGCTGCGATGCCATTCTTCAGGCTTGGTATGCAGGGGAATCGGGCGGTCAGGCCATTGCCGACGTGCTCTTTGGCGATTATAATCCATCGGGTAAATTGCCGATTACTTTTTACAAGAACATGCAACAATTGCCCGATTTTGAAGATTATTCAATGAAAGGCCGTACTTACCGTTTCATGTCCGATCCTCTTTTCCCGTTTGGTTTTGGGTTGAGTTATACAACCTTCTCTATTGGTAATGCCCAAATCAGCAAAACTGAGATCAAAAACGACGAAAGCGTTGAACTTACTATATCTGTATCAAATACCGGCAAACGCGACGGAACAGAAATTGTTCAAGTTTATGTACGCAAGGAAAACGACACCGATGGCCCACTTAAAACCTTAAAGGGCTTTCAGCGAGTTGACGTTGCCGACGGTAAAACCCGTCAGGTAATCATCAACCTGCCCCATACTGCATTTGAGTTTTTCGATAGGGCCAGCGGTAAAATGGCTGTAACTGCCGGAGAGTATGAATTGTTGTACGGGACAAGCTCAGATAGTAAATATCTGAAAACAATTAATCTTACAATTCAATAACGAATGAAAAATATGTAACTGTGAATAATGCCTGAAAAATGATAAGAAAGGTTTAATCAAACAATTTACTCGAATATGTTATTCTTTTTTAAAGGAAGAATTAAAAGATGAAAAGAACAACGGTATTTTTAAGTTTCCTAATATTGTTACCCGGACAAATACTTGGGCAGCAGTATGGAAAAACAGAAAACGGAATTAGAACAAACCTGGAATCGATGGTTGTGGAGATTGAGTTTTATTCACCCACTATTGTAAGAGTAATAAAAACTCCTACGGTTCGCAACAGAGAAAAATTAAGTCTTTCAGTGATTAAAACTCCGGGGAAAACCGATCTGACCATTACCGATTCAAATAATATTGTTACGCTCGGCAGTAAATATTTAAATGTGTCGTTGAATCTGCAAACCGGCAAGATTACTTATTCCGATTCGAAAGGTAATATATTATTAAACGAAAAAGATAATGGAGCTCAATTCACTCCAACAATGGACGCAACAGAGGAAAGTTTTTTGGTGCGCCAAGCTTTTCTGCTTGACAAAAAAGAAGCCATATATGGTTTGGGACAACAGCAAAAAGGTAAAATGATACAACGTCACCAAAAGTTATATATGTTGCAAAATAATACGGAAGACTTTGTTCCTTTTTTTCAGTCGATTAAAGGTTACGGAGTATTTTGGGATAATTATTCGCCAACCACTTTTGCTGATAATGACGAAGAAACATCTTTCAATTCGGAAGTGGGTGATTGTATCGATTACTATTTTATGTATGGCGGCACTGCCGATGGTGTAATTGCGCAAATGCGTAATCTTACCGGGCAAGTGCCTATGTTTCCTCTGTGGACATACGGTTATTGGCAAAGCAAAGAGCGTTACAAAAGTCAGAATGAAACTGTTGACGTGGTAAAGAAATATCGTGAGTTAGGCGTTCCATTGGATGGTATTATTCAGGACTGGCAATATTGGGGCGACAACTTTCACTGGAATGCAATGGAGTTTCTTAATCCTCAATTTCCCGACCCGAGAAAAATGATCGACGACATACATTCCTTGAATGCGCATATCATCATTTCAGTATGGGCATCGTTTGGACCCAGAACAAATCAATATGAAATTTTAAATGAAAAAGGCATGCTGCTGAACTTTAAAACATGGCCATTGTGCAGTAAAGATGTCTGGCCTCCTGATCCCAAATATCCATCCGGAGTAAAAGTATATGATGCATTTAATCCTGAAGCTCGCGATATCTATTGGGATTACCTTAACAAAGGTATATTTTCACTCGGCATGGACGGGTGGTGGCTTGATTCAACAGAACCGGATCATCATGAATCGAAACCTTCCGATTTCGATGACAAAACTTATTTAGGATCATATCGAAAAGTTTGTAATGCCTTTCCTTTGATGACTGTAGGAGGTGTTTACGACCATCAACGTTCGGCAACATCTGACAAACGTGTATTTATACTTACCCGTTCGGCATTTGCAGGGCAACAACGCTATGGAGCAAATACATGGTCAGGTGATGTTGTTGCATCTTGGGATGCATTACGAAATCAAATTTCTGCTGGGCTTAATTTTTCACTTTGCGGAATACCATATTGGAACTCCGATATAGGCGGTTTCTTCCTTTGGAATTTTCCTAAAAAGCTTGATGATGTAAATTATCGAGAACTATATGTACGCTGGATTCAATTTGGCGGTTTTTGCCCGATGATGCGTTCACATGGCACAGATGCTCCTCGTGAAATTTACCAGTTTGGAAAGAAAGGTGAAAAGATTTATGACGCAATTGAAAAATCAATAAATTTGCGTTACTCATTACTACCTTACATCTATTCAGCATCGTGGGATATAACGGCCAATCAATCTACCATGATGCGTGCGTTGATGATGGATTTTGTAAAAGATAAACAGGTGTTGGATATCAACAACCAGTATATGTTCGGCAAATCGCTGCTGGTTTGCCCGGTGACCAAGCCGATGTATTCAAAAATTAGTATACATGGTAAGGATACCACCTGTGTTGAAGATTTCAGCACGATAAAAAATGAAGAAGTTTATTTGCCCAAAGGAACTGATTGGTATGATTTCTGGACAGGTGAAAAATATACCGGTGGACGAACTCTAAATAAAGAAACACCGATTGACATCATTCCATTGTATGTGAAAACAGGTTCCACGCTTCCTATTGGACCTAAAGTGCAATATGCCACGGAGAAAAAATGGGAAAATCTTGAAATACGGGTTTATCCCGGTGCCGATGGTGAGTTTACATTATACGAAGACGAAAATGACAATTATGATTATGAGAAAGGAATTTATTCTACTATAACTTTTACATGGGATGATGTGAAAAAAGTATTGACCATCAACGACCGAAAAGGTTCTTTCCCCGGAATGCTCAATGAGCGGAAATTCAGTATTGTAAGGATTTCTAAAAACAAGGGTGTCGGGATGGATACCGTTGAAAAGTATGATAAAGTAATAACTTATAATGGGAAGAAAATTGTGGTTAAACTATAGCGTAGTTGTGGCGCTTTTTTGATAGCATGACGATTTGAAACGGAAAGCCAATTTTCAGCTTTACGAAAGGAGTCAAGTTATGTAAATGCTCAGAATTTTTCTGCTGTACAAAACGCCTATCAATATAAGTGCTTGATGGGTTATTTTGTATATCGTGAATAAAAAGACATTAAAAAAATCATATAAAAAAACACTATTTAAACTATTCGTATGTATAACTGCATTGCTAATCTTTTTTACAGTGCAAACATCATGCAAATCAGACAGACAAAGCTCTTTAGCTAATTCAAAAAGAGATATGGTACTGTGGTATAAGCAGCCAGGGGTGCAGTGGCTTGAAGGGCTGCCCATCGGGAACGGTTATATGGGCGCTATGGTCTTTGGCAGAATTCAGAATGAAAGAATTGCACTCAATGAATCAACATTATGGTCAGGCCGCCCCAACGATTATGCGAATCCTGATGGTTATAAGTATTTCCCTTTGATCCGTGATCTGGTTTTTGCAGGGAAATATAAGGAAGCCGAGAAGATGGCAAATGAACATTTCTTCGGCATTCCCATTAACCAACAGGCTTTTCAACCACTCGGAGATCTGTTACTTGATTTTAAAAATAGCGAAAATGTGACGGATTATTACCGGGAACTTGATATGGAGATCGGAATTGCAAAAATAATTTACAGTGATGGTGAGGCTGAATTTACAAGGGAGATTTTCATGTCATATCCCGATCGTATTATGGTAATTCACCTTACATGCAATAAACCCCGCAGGATTTCACTTGAAGCTAAATTTAAAAGTCCATATCTGGATAATGTTGTTACAGAACCGGGCAAGCTTGTAATGAATGGAACCTGGAAAGGTCCACTACCACCTGATGCGAATAATGTATTGATAGCCAAGGTAGAAGGAACCGGATTAAAATTTCAGACTATACTACTGGCGCTTCCGGTAAAGGGACAGCAAAGTGTCAGCGACACCAGTCTGATAATAGATAATGCCACTTCTGTCACATTAATATTAACTGCTGCTACAAGCTTTAAGAACTATACGGATATTATTGGAGATCCCGGATTAATCTGTGAGAAAATCTTCAGCAACCTGGCAAGTAAGGATTACAATGTATTGCGCAAAAATCATGAAAATGATTTTCATCCTTTAATGGATAGTGTTCATCTTACAATCGGTGATTCATTGATGAATGAAAAACCTACTGATGAACGACTCAGACTTGTTAGAGAGGGAGGTACAGATATTGATCTGGCTTCAAAATTGTTTCAGTTTGGCCGTTATATGCTGGTATCCAGCAGCAGGGAAGGAGGTCAGCCTGCAAACCTGCAAGCAATATGGAATGAGATGCAGTCGCCTCCATGGGGCAGCAAATATACCGCCAATATCAATGTTGAGATGAACTATTGGCCAGCTGAAGTTTGCAACCTGAGTGAATGTCATCTTCCATTATTCGAAGCGATTAAGGATCTTACGGTAAGTGGTGCAAAAACGGCTAAAGTACAATATAACTGTCGTGGATGGGTGTGTCATCATAATTTCGACCTTTGGAGGGGATCAGCGCCGGTGGATGCTGCGCGTTACGGTATGTGGCCTATTGGCGGAAGCTGGCTATGCCAGCATATCTGGGAGCATTATCTTTATACTGGCGACTTAGAATTCCTTAAAGAGCACTATCCGGTCATGAAAGGCTCTGCTCAGTTTTTAATGGATCTGATGGTTGAGCATCCGAAGTATAAATGGTTAGTAATTCCATTCTCCATGTCACCTGAGCAGGGTTTCTTTATCGGTCCCGAGAAAGAAGAATGTTTCTTATCCCCTTCAACTACTATGGATATCGGAATCATAAGAGAACTTTTCCCACATTGTATTGAAGCAGGGAAGATTCTTCATGTTGATAAGAAATTCGGAGATGAACTTGAAGAGGCTCTGAAAAAAATACCACCATATCAGATAGGGAAAAATGGCTGGCTTCAGGTTTGGTTGGAGGACTGGGGGAGAGGAAAAGAAGTACATAACATGTCAGCAAACTTCGCATTTTACCCTGGTAGTTCAATAACATTACGTGGCGAACCACAGCTGGCTGATGCCATCCGGAAATGGCTTGAACCAAGGCGTGGAAGAGGGGGCTGGTCTTTTGCATGGGATATATGTAATTGGGCACGTCTTGAGGACAAGGCCAAAACCGATACGATGATCAGTAGATTTGTAGGCGGCAGATTGGCTCCTAATCTACATAATACAGGTAATAACCAATCGGATGCAAACTTCGGATTCACGGCTGCAGTGGCTGAATGCCTGCTTCAAAGTCATGCAGGTGAGATAAACTTATTACCCGCTTTGCCCAAAAGCTGGACCAATGGATCTGTCACAGGATTAAAAGCCAGAGGTGGATTTGTGGTCAATATGAACTGGGAAAACGGGAAGTTAACAGCGTGTGATATTAAATCAATTCTGGGGAAATCTTGCGTCGTACGATATGGTGAAAAGATTAAAACTTATAATATACAAGCAGGTAACTCAATTAGAATTACCAGCGAACTTTAAATAACTGAAGTTACACAAATTCAAAATTATAAGCGTGGCCAGAAATAAGGGCACAGGAATGGAAGTCGTTGAAAAGTTCAATGAAGAGGTAACCTTTAAGGGGAAGAAAGTTGTAGTTAAGCTGTAATGGGAAAGTTATAAATTTGGATTGAGGTTAAAAATGATGTCTTTAGAATTAGAAACAAAAAAACGAACGATGAAAAGAAATTTAAGAATTTTTGAAGTAATCTTTTTTGTAGCGATAATAATGCCTTTTGACGGCAATGCCCAAAATCCGATTATCCAAAATATTTATACAGCCGATCCAGCTCCGCTTGTATTTAAAGATAGATTATATCTTTATACCGGCCATGATGAAGATAATGCACCTGATGATCGGTTTGTGATGAGAAATTATCATTGCTTTTCTACCACTGACATGGTGAACTGGACTCACCATGGAAATGTTCTCCAGGCCGACAGCGTATTTAAATGGTCGGGTGGCGATGCCAATGCAGCTCAATGTATTTACCGTAACGGCAAATTTTACTATTATATAAGCGTACATGATAAGACACATCCCGGAGTTGCTCTGGGGGTTGCAGTCTCCGATAGCCCTCTCGGCCCCTTCAAAGATGCTATCGGCCATGCCCTTGTAACAAATGATATGACAACCTATGCGCGTCATAGTTGGGATGACCTTGATCCTACAGTTTTTATCGATGATGATGGCCAGGCTTATTTGTATTGGGGCAACAATGCTTTATACTGTGTTAAATTGAACGAAGATATGATTTCTTATTCCGGTGATATCATCATTTTTGATATTAAAGACACGGCTGCGTTTGGCCCTGACTTTGAAGAAGCTCCCTGGTTGTTTAAACGCAACGGCACATATTACCTGTTTTATGCCGCACATATACCCGAGGCTATTTACTATGCCACAAGCAGTTCCCCCCTTGGTCCGTGGAAATACGGTGGCGTAGTGATGGAAGCTATGGCACAGGGATGTATGTCCAATCATCCCGGGGTTATTCAATACAAAGGAAATTGGTATTTATTTTACCAGAATCAGGATTTACCCAATGGCATTGATAAACGCCGTTGTATCAACGTGCAACCATTTGAATTTAACCCCGATGGCACCATATCAAAAATACCACATACCAAAGAAGGAGTCATTAATGGAGTAGCAAATTTGAATCCTTATCAGCGTACTGAAGCCGAAACGATGTCCTGGGCAGAAGGTATAGAAACTGATTTGGACAATAAAACAGGTGTTTATGTAACCGATATCGACAATGGAGATTACATCAAAGTTCGCAGCATCGATTTTGGCAAGGGCGCTAAATCCTTTGAAGCCAGCGTAGCCTCGGCCTCCGGCGGGAGTATTGAAATTCGCTTCGATAGCATTACCGGTACTTTGCTGGGAACCTGTATTGTTAAGAACACAGGAAGCTGGCAGAGTTGGGCTGTCCAATCGTGTACAGTAAATGAAGTGAAAGGGATACACGATGTGTACTTTGTTTTCAAAGGAGGCGAGGGTGATTTGTTCAACTTTGATTGGTGGAAATTCAATGCCAAATAAATCGGGACTAAAAGATACGTGTATGAAGTCACCAATAGCGAGTTCATTTTATATAAAGATGAAAACTGCAATTATAACTATGAGAAAGGGCATCCTCCACGATATTTTTCACATGGAAATGATGCAAAAAAAATTGACCATCAACGACCGTAAAGGGAAAGAAAATTGTGATTGACCTTTAGTGTAGCCAATAGACCTTGTTAGAAATTTGAATAATAATATTGTAAATTAGAAAAGAAATTCTTTCATGTTTAACTTCAAACAAATTCCAATCGCTTGTTTGATCATCTCATCTCTAATCGCAACCTTGACCAGCGTATGCGCGGGCGCCGGTGAAACCAGGCAAATCCAGTCGTTTGATTCGGACTGGCGATTCTACGCGGGTGAAATCAACGGTGCCGAAAAGTCGGAATATGACGACTCTTCGTGGCACAAAGTGGATGTGCCCCACGACTGGAGCATTGAAGGCCTTGCCCACTCCGAAACGAAAATCGAGGATGCGCCGGAGTTGCATATCGTGGGAGGAGAGTGGAAATTCAGCAAAGGCGACGATATACTTTGGAAGGACCCCGATTTTAACGACGACTCATGGCAGACCGTGAAGCTACCCTCGACGTGGGAGGAACAATCGAACTACACTCGGGACAACGTGTACGGCTGGTTCCGCCGCGAACTAACAATCCCTGCGGATTTACAGGGGAAGGACATCCTCATCAATGTCGGCAAAATCGACGACTCCGACGAAACCTATTTCAACGGCGTGAAAGTAGGCGGCTTGGGACAATTCCCTCCCGACTATGTGTCGGCCTGGGACATCTGCCGGCATTATAAAGTCCCCCACGAAATCATCCGTTACGGTGGCAAAAACAGCATCGCCGTTCGGGTGTACGACGGACTAAGCAGAGGCGGCATCTATAATGACGGAGCGAAAGTGACGGAGGGGCCTTTTGAATCGACCTGCCCCGGCGGAAGCGGCGCGGGGTACATAAACGCAGGCACGGGCTGGTACAGGAAAGCGTTCAAACTGCCCAAAACCATTCAAGGCAAGCGCGTATTCATCGAGTTCGACGGCGTGTATATGAACAGCGACGTCTGGCTCAACGGTGTGCATCTCGGCAACCGACCGTACGGCTATTCCAGCTTTCAGTATGAACTGACTCCGCACCTGAAATTCGGCGACGAGAAGAATGTCCTGGCAGTCCGGGCCAAGGTGCAGCAGCCGTGCTCGCGCTGGTATTCGGGCGCAGGCATTTACCGACATGTGCGTCTGACGGTGACGGATTCAGTCCACATCGCAAAGTGGGGGACGTATGTTACCACTCCGGAAGTGTCTGAAAAAGAGGCGACGGTTCGCGTTGAGACGAAGATCAGGAATCAATCCACCTCGGCTCAGCAGGTGATGCTTGAAACCGTCATTGTGGATGATACCGGACGCGAAGCCGCCAACAGCAGCGTCATTCAAACAGTGGAGGCGGACAGCATCAGCGTATTCGAACAGTTCCTCAAAGTTCCAAAGCCAAAATTGTGGTCGCTGGAAAATCCCCGCCTTTACCGCATTGAATCCAAAGTCCACGTGAACGGCCGGACCGCGGATGCCTGTGTCACGCCTTTCGGCATCCGCACGTTTGAATTTACCATAGACAAGGGATTTTTCTTAAACGGCCGACACGTCGACGTCAAAGGCGTGTGCCTGCACCATGACCAGGGATGCTTGGGCGCTGCGGTGCACACGCGGGCCTTTGAGCGTCAATTGGAAATCATGAAAAGCATGGGATGCAACGCTATACGAACGAGCCACAATCCGCCTGCTCCTGAACTGCTGGATTTGTGCGACAGCATGGGATTCCTGGTCATGGACGAGGCGTTCGACGAATGGAAAAGGGCAAAGACTTTATACGGATACGGTCGGTTTTTTGACGAGTGGAGCGAGAGAGATATGACAGACATGATTCAACGTGACAGGAATCATCCCAGCGTCATTCTGTGGAGCATCGGCAACGAAATCCCTGAACAGGACAATGCCAACGCTTACGAAATGTCAAAACGGCTTGTGGATATCTGTCATAAGGAAGACCCGACGCGACCGGTCACCTCGGCCTGCAATTCTCCGGCCTCAGCCGTCAAAAACGGTTTTTCAAAACCGCTCGACGTGTTTGGCGTCAATTATCAAATGCCCTTTTATCAGAAATTGAAGGGAAAGGAGAAGCTGATTGCCTCTGAAACCGCGTCGGCTGTCAGCACTCGGGGAGAATACAATCTGGTCCGGGACAGCGGCACGCTGAAAATCGTAAAAGAGCTGAACAATCAGTGCACTTCTTACGACGGCAGCACAGCGGAATCGACCCTCAAGGCAGTCAAAAGCGCTCCGTGGGTTGCGGGGCAATTCGCGTGGACGGGATTCGATTACATCGGCGAACCCACGCCTTTCGACTGGCCCTCAGTCAGTTCTTATTTCGGTATTGTGGATTTGTGCGGTTTTCCCAAAGACCGCTACTTCCTTTACCAGAGTCAGTGGACGGACAAATCCATGGTTCACATTCTTCCCCACTGGAACTGGCAAGGTTTGGAGGATCAGGAAATACCTGTCTGGTGTTACAGTAACTGTGAGTCGGTGGAGCTGTTTTTGAATGGAAAATCCTTGGGCGAAAAGAAATTCAGCGATACACAGGACTTGCATCTGGTATGGAAGGTTCCGTACGCTGCAGGAACGTTAAAAGCCGTTGCCAAAAACAACGGGAATGCAGCATGCTCGGACGAAGTCCAAACCACGGGCGCTCCGGCTAAAATAGTGCTGACGCCCGACCGGACCGAAATCAGTGCGGACGGGGAGGACCTTTCGTATGTCAAAATCGAGATTGTGGACCAAGAAGGCCGTGTCTGCCCCAACGCTGAAAACCAGGTGAAATTTAAAATTGAAGGCGAGGGCGTCATCGCCGGTGTGGACAACGGCAACCCCATCAGTCACGAGCATTTCAAGGCCTGTGAGCGAAAGGCATTCCATGGTCTGTGTTTAGCAGTGGTTCAATCGAAACGCGAACGAGGCGCAATCCGTCTTTCCGCAGAATCTGAAGGCCTCCAGGCAACAGAAGTTATAATTCAAGTAAAATAGGGAGTCTATTTATATGCTTTGTAAAGTTACTGAAGAGGAATTTAAAAGAAATTATATTAAGCATACTGTCTTATCGTTTTTCGCATTCATACATTTGCTGACACAACAAAAACGACATTTATCGGTATGTCTTTTTTTGAAATCAATATTTCAAAATATAATTAATACAAAAATGAAACTTGTATTCTTTTTAATAATCAGTCTGTTCCCTGCTCTTTGCCAGGGACAAGTTGTGAAAGGTTTTAAACAGGTAACGGATAGAATAGACATTACTCTATCGGAGGGGACACTTAGCATTTGTCCCTTAACTGAAAATGCTGTAAGAATCAAGTTCTATAAAGATGTCGAAGTCCGGGTACCTGAGCTCGTTTTTACTTCAAGTGTTCCAACTGTCGGGTTTCAAGTTTCCGATACACATTCGAAGCTTGAGATAATAGGGAAAAACATTATTGTGGAACTGGATAAGCAAACCGGCAAATTGTCTTTTGCAGATAATTCTGGCAAAACATTCCTGAGCGAAAAAGCAGAAACCCGGAAGTTAGTGCCCGATTCTGTTATGGGCGAACCTTGCTTCGTGGCAGAGCAGAGTTTTGAGTCACCAACCGACGAATATCTTTTTGGATTGGGGCAGTTTCAGGATGGACATTATAATTTAAGGAATGTTAGCCGTCGTTTAACACAGGTTAACTCCCAGATTTCGATACCTTTTATCTATTCGAGTAAAGGGTACGGATTACTTTGGCATCAGTATGGCCTTACAGATTTTAATCCGGCCGACAATTTTATAACACTTGAAAAACAAGAGCAACCAGCTTCGGGTAACAAACAGATAGCTGAAGTTACTACAATCTCGGGTACGCAAAAAATATCGCAGAACCAGTCGCTTTACCTTGGCAAGTTTCAAGTTCCGGAGGATGGAGTATATTCCATATTTCTCGATTTGGGAGACATGGGCAACCGTCAATATGTTGTTATCGACAGGAAACCTTGTATTGACCAGAGTAATTTTTGGCTTCCGCCTACTGTAAGTGCACTGGTGGATTTAAAGGCCGGAGAACATCAGATACAGTTAGTCTGTAAATCAAACAATACACCCAAGGTGTCGTGGAAACTTAAAGATAACTTAACCACATTGCGTTCTCCCAATGCCATGTTACTCGATTATGTTGTGTTTTATGGTCCTTCGGCCGACAGCGTAATAGCCACTTATCGGAATCTCTCGGGTAACGTTCCTATGCTTCCTCTTTGGGCTTATGGATTTTGGCAATGTCGTGAACGCTACACTTCAGGTACGCATCTTGTAGAAACAGTAAAGGAATTCCGTAAAAGAAACATCCCGATGGATGTTATTGTACAGGATTGGCAATACTGGGGGAAATATGGCTGGGGTGTTATGAAGTTCGATGAAACACATTATCCCAATCCGGCAGGTTTCATCAAAGAGTTGCACGATTTAAATGCACATTTCAGCATTTCGGTTTGGGAGAATTTGGATAAAAATTCTGAAATCGGCAAAGATTATGTGGCAAAAAATCTTTTTATTCCGGAGAGTCCGTGGTTAGACGTTTTTAACCCGCTTGCCCGACAGACCCATTGGAATGCCTTAAACCAAAACCTCTTTGCTTTTGGTGTTGATTCATGGTGGATGGATGCCACCGAACCAGAGAACGATGCATTGCGTGGCAAAAAGACATATTTAGGCTTGGGTGATTTTTACCGTCTAACCTATCCGCTATTTGTAAGTCAGGCAGTTTACGAAGGGCAACGCAAAACCACTTCCGATAAAAGGGTTTGTATTTTGACGCGCTCGGCTTTTGCCGGACAGCAGAGATATGGCACCATAATTTGGTCGGGAGATATAGGTGGAAATTGGGATACATACAAAAGGCAGATTGTTGCCGGACTTGATTATACCATTACCGGCATGCCATATTGGACAACCGATATTGGCGGTTTTTTTCGGCCTGGAAATTCACAATATACCGACGAAAAATACAAGGAGTTACTTATCCGGTGGTACCAGTGGGGTGCTTTAAATCCGATTTTTCGTATTCATGGATACCGATCAGAAACAGAACCGTGGAAATATGGACAACAAGTTGAGGATAACATGCGGAAGATGCTAAATCTACGCTATCGTTTACTCCCTTATATATATTCTGAAGCATGGCAGATTACAAAAAACGGCTCTACCATTATGCGGCCGTTAGTAATGGACTTTAATGGAGATACTGTTGCATTGAACCAGCAATTTGAATATATGTTCGGTAAAGCCCTTCTTGTAGCTCCGATTACCGAACCTGAAGTCAATGAGTGGAATGTATATTTACCCGAATCGACTGCCTGGTACGATTTCTGGACCGGCAAACTCTTTGATGGAGGCAGAACAATTAAGGCAGCCGCCCCCTTGGATAAAATTCCCTTGTTTGTTAAAGCTGGCTCCATCATTCCAATGTGTGAGTTTATTCAATTTGCCGGACAAAAATCTGCCGACACGCTTGAAATACGCATATATAAAGGGACGAATGGCAGGTTCGTTTTATATGAAGACGAAGGTGACAATTATAACTACGAGAAAGGGAATTATACAATTATCCTATTTGAGTGGGATGATGCGAAAAATACTTTAACCATCGACGCGAGAAAAGGAGCATATCCTGGTATGCTCAAGGAGCGTACTTTCAATATTCTGTTGGTTAACGAAAACAGAGGAACTGGAGTTGAAATTTCTTCAACGATTGACAAGATAATCAAATATTCCGGTAAGAAAACCGTTGTAAATTTTTAATATAAAAAAAGGTTAGGATATATATGAAAACTATTCTTACATTCATCATAATTTCGGTGTGCTTATTTTGTCGACTTATAAGTGCTCAGGCAGATCAAAATAATAGAGTAATTATACTAACTGATATTGAAGCTGATCCTGACGACACGCAATCCTTGATTCGTTTACTTTTGTATTCCAATGTTATAGACATTAAAGGATTGATTGCCACCACCTCTACTCATCAAAAAACCAATGTTCACCCTGAATCCATTCGAAAAGTGATTCAGGCTTATGGCAAGGTACAAGCTAACCTGATGAAGCATGAAGCTGGTTTTCCTGACGCTGAAGCACTGTTAATGCTTGTAAAGCAAGGCGTACCAGAATATGGAATGCAGGGAGTCGGTGACGGGAAAGATAGTCAAGGCTCCGACTGGATTATAAAAGTACTGGGAGAAAACGATGATCGTCCGTTATGGATATCTGTTTGGGGAGGCGCCAATACTCTTGCTCAGGCACTTTATAAAATCAGAAAGACAAGAACTGAAACAGAGGTTCGGGAGTTAATTGCTAAACTAAGGGTTTATACAATCTCAGACCAGGATGACAGTGGTATATGGATTAGGAATAATTTTCCCGGTTTGTTTTATATCGTTAGCCCTGGCGGTTATGGCAGTTCAACATGGATAGCTATTAACCAGTTTGTGTCGGGGATTAATAATGAAGTGATTAGTAATAAATGGTTGGCGCAAAACATCCAGCAAGGCCATGGATCACTCGGCGCCATTTACCCTGATGTAGCCTATGGAATGGAGGGAGATACGCCATCCTGGTTGTCATTAATTCCGAATGGATTAAATGCGCCGGAGCATCCGGATTGGGGAGGTTGGGGCGGTCGTTATGAACTGTATCAACCCAAGTATTCTTCTTTGGATACAGTTGGATTTACAGGCGGTGTGCCTGCAGAGCCCGAGACCCGTGCAATATGGACTAATGCAGTTGATAAATTTGCACCTTTTGTATTTAATGAATATGGACGGGCAATTCGTATTGATACTGTTTCCTTCACAAATAATAAAGTTTCTTTGTGGCGATGGAGAGATGATTTTCAAATTGATTTTGCAGCCCGCATGGACTGGTGCACTAAGTCATATCCGGAATCTAACCATCCGCCTATTCCGGCATTAGGACATCCTGAAAAACTAACTGTAAAATCCGGTGAAGTATTTAGCTTGGATGCCAGCGGTACTACCGATCCTGACGGAGATAATCTAAGTTATTTATGGTTTCATTATCCGGAAGCCGGTTCTTATAAGAAATTGATAAAATTCGCTTTGGCAGAGAATTTATATAAAGTGTATGTGACGGCTCCTGAGGTCGAGAAAAAAGAAACGGCTCATTTCATTTTGAAAGTCACTGATAAGGGCAAGCCTCCTTTGTCACGATATAAACGGGTTATTGTGAATATAATACCAAAATAAAATAAGAATTGTTGCTCGATATTAAATTCATCGTAAAGTCTTGGAAGTCACGAAGTTTGGCTTCCTTTCGTTGGTGTAAGTCGCATATCGCAGTGACAACAAAGAGGCTCGAAGGTTACACCCGTACCACGTTGCGAATGTTTTCAATTAGCTTTGGACCTTCTATCTCCGAAATTGCTATTTTAGGCTGTTTGCCCTCAGTTATCTTTCGCACTTTTGACAGTTAGTTACGCAGCGTGAGCTAATGCCTCGATTAAAAACTCAAAATTCTTGTCATGTACGATAGATTTCTCGAACATAGATTTAATTCTTTCCTTCCAAAGC
>Ga0307431_1000391_pt1 | contig 30524 bp, 22 predicted proteins | sample SalMarWE160170MG_FD_202155 | JGI IMG/M metagenome (GOLD analysis project Ga0307431, IMG submission 202155) | Salt marsh sediment microbial communities from the Plum Island Ecosystem LTER, Massachusetts, United States - WE1603-170 | ecosystem: Environmental > Aquatic > Marine > Intertidal zone >...
ATAACCAAGCTTTTGCGCCTCTTCCAGGGCTATGGAGAAATCCAGCCCCTCTGCCGCCATTCTGGTGAGGATATAGTTTGTGGTGCCATTGATTATGGCATGGATAGCCGAGATATCGTTGGCCAAAAGGTCCTGCTTAAAGGGGGCGATTAAGGGGATACCCCCACCGACACTTGCCTCGTACAAGATGTCCACACCCTTCTCTTTTGCCAGAGAGAGGAACTCGGGGCCGTGTTTTGCCATGACCTCCTTGTTGGAGGTAACGACGCACTTCCCCTTTGTGATGGCCTCCTTAATGAAATCAAATGCGGGGCGTTCGCCACCGAGAGCCTCGATTACAATATCTATCTCCGGGTTGTCTAGGATCTCTGCCGCATCGGTGGTAAATAGGTCGGGGTCTATCTTCGAAGTACGTGTCTTGGCGAGGTCTTTCTCCAGCACCTTCTTTAGGTGCAGCGGGCAGCCCGCCTCTAGAGCAAGGGCATCTGCCTTCTCAGTGATGATATTGGCAACAGCGCTGCCGATTACCCCCAGCCCCATCAATCCAATCCCGATGCTCTCCCTTCCCCCCATTTAACCCCTCGTTATGTCTTTCATGGCCTCATCATATATTTCTTTGAGTCGCTCCTGCGAGACCTCCCAGGTCACCTTCGCGTCTCGCTGTTCCTCAAGCCAATAACCATATGCGCCATCTTGAAGTTGATCCCGCATCCCCTCTTCAAGCTCCCTATCTTCGACCGTCTCCACGACCTGAATTACGGAGTAGCCCTCAACCGTGGCGAAGTATTTGCTCACATTGCCGCTTGCTGGGTTGAGGGCGAACTTTTCAATCTCCAGGCTCATCAGCCCCTGAGGTACCCAGCCCATGTCGCCACCCTCATATTCCGCGGCGAGCGAGGCGAAATCCTCGCCACTGTCCAGCCTCTCAGTTACGTTTGCCGCCTCTTCCTCTGTAGTCGCTTGGATGGCCCGCAAGTGAACGTGGGGGACAAGCTCCCCAACTTCAGGTACATCCCCTTTAATGTGTTCCTCAAGCTTCTTCGCCAGAACCTGGGTGGCCAATGCCTCATCAAACTGCTCCGATGAAACGTGTAGATACTTCAGGGTCTCGTTGTAGCGCCGCTGTAACTCCTCGTCAGTAAGTTCCTCCTCGCCTTCACCGGTGAAGCTTGCTCTCAATTCCTGCATGATCTCATCATCGGTGACATTCATACCAAGCTTTTCAGCCCCCTGCCTAATGAGTTCATAGCTCACCAATGCTGTAAAAGCATCTTCAGCAGATGTCTGGTTACTACTCAATAGGAGAAGAGTTGTCTTATAGTCCGCCACGGTCAGAGTCTTACTGCCAACCGTGGCGACTCGCTCCCTTCCCGGCGCGATGCTGGTGGCATAGACTCCATAGCCGATAATCGCCAGAATGGCTACCATAACCAGAGCGCCGATGCCGATGGTGATCCGCCGCCTGCGCCTTTCCTTTTGCCAGCGGGCGAGACGACGCTTGGTGACCTCTCGAGGCAGGGGCGACTTCGTTTTTCTCGCCATTTTCTTGTACTGAGCGCAAGCAACCGTGCGGGTTTCAGAACCTATCCATATGGGGCATTGAGCTGACGAGATTGCCTAGTCTCGTATGCCAACGCCACCGGTCTTACGGATATGGGCTGGGGTAAAAGGGAGCAAAGCAAGGTGCCGAGCTCGCTTTATTGCCATCGCTAACGCTCTCTGGTGCTTGGCACAGGTACCGGTTCTGCGCCGAGGCTCAATCTTCCCTCGATCCGAGATGTAGCGACGGAGCTTCGTTGGATCCTTGTAATCGATAGTATCAACATGAGCAACGCAGAAGGCACAGACCTTGCGCTTCGGGATAAACTTCCTGCGACCTTTAGCACCATATTTTCCCTTATTAGGGGGCTTTCTTCGCATTTAATTGGCCACCTGTCCTAGTTAACAATTTTTACTTAGAAGGGAAGCTCGTCTGGCTGAAGTTCCTCTTCGCCGCCATCCTCTGGTAGAGGAGCAGCCCCGGGACGGTCGAGGAAGATTACCCTATTGGCCACAATCTCATTGCGGAAGCGTCTCTGTCCATCCTGTCCTTCCCAGGTGTGGGTCTTTATTCTTCCCTCAACGTATGCCCGCCTTCCCTTGGCGAGGAACTGATTGCAAGTCTCCGCCAGCTTTCGCCATGTAACCACGGTGAACCACTCTGTCTCTTGCCTTCTTTCCCCCTCAGGACTGGTGTATGTCCAGGAGGAAGCGATGCGGAATGTAGTTACAGGGTTGCCGTCGGCGGTGAAACGCATCTCAGGGTCGGTGCCAAGATTGCCAATAACCATCACCTTATTCAAGCTTGCCATCTCTCTTGACTCCTTTTCTCTAATCATTCAATCTGACCAGAAGGTGACGCAGTATCTCCTCTGTGAGCCTCAAGTTTGCTTCAAGCTCTGCAGTCTGCTTTGGCTCCATTTTGAACTGCGTCAACACATAATTGCCTTCCATAAAGTTCTCTATTGGATAGGCGAGCTTCCTTCTACCCCATTGGTTCACTTCAGTGATTGAACCACCCCTGTCGGTGATGAATTGATTCATTTTCTCCAACATAGCAGGAGTATCCTCATCGGTTACATCCGGGCTGATGATGACTACTAATTCGTAGTCTCGCAATCGATTACCTCCCGATTTACCAATTCCATGTCGGCTATTATATCATGAAAAGAACGTAGCAACAACTAGTCCAGGCCAGGCACGGGGAAACAACTGGAAATCTCCGCCACCTCTTGGCGTACCTCATTATAGATTTGCTCACAACCTATATTTGCCAGCATCTTCAAAATTAGACTAGCAATACGCCTCATCTCATCGGGCCCAAAGCCACGAGTGGTTACCGCTGGTGTTCCTAACCTGATGCCACCGGCAACTTGAGGAGGGCTAGTGTCGAACGGGATGGCGTTTTTATTGACCGTGATCCCCACAGAGTCCAGGACATCCTCAGCTTGCTTTCCGGTGATGCCCGTATTGGATAGGTCGACGAGAAGAAGATGGTTATCTGTACCCCCGGAGACGATACGAAGCCCCCCTTTCTGAAGCTCACTGGCCAGTATCTGGGCATTCTCTACTACAGCGCGCTGATAGCTTACGAACTCTGGCTTCATTGCCTCGCCAAAGGCTACCGCCTTGGCTGCGATGGCGTGCATCAAGGGCCCGCCCTGTGTCTCGGGAAAAACTGCCTGATCCAGGCGAGAAGCAAGTTCCGCCTTCGACAAGGCGAAGCCGCCTCTAGGTCCCCTTAGCGTCTTATGCGTGGTGGAGGTGACGATGTCAGCGAAAGGAACAGGGGATGGATGCAACCCGACAGCCACCAACCCTGCTATGTGGGCCATGTCCACCATGATGTGAGCCCCGACAAGGTCGGCGATTTCACCAAACCGCTTGAAGTCGATGATCCTGGAATAGGCACTGGCTCCAGCAACAATGAGCTTGGGCCTATGCTCTAAAGCAAGCCGCTCTATTTCATCATAGTCCAGGCGCTCTGTCTCACGACTAACCCCGTAGGGAATAAAGTGATAAAGCCTGCCGGAGAAATTGACTGCGCTGCCATGAGTTAGATGCCCACCATGATCTAACCTCGACGCCATGACACTATCGCCATAATTAATCAAGGTGAAGTATGCTGCCATGTTCGCTTGGGCTCCGCTATGAGGCTGGACATTGGCATGCTCGGCTCCGAATAGCCTCTCCGCCCGCTCCTTAGCCAGCTCCTCCACCACGTCAACCTCTTGACATCCACCATAGTAGCGGCGCTTTGGGTAGCCTTCGGCGTACTTATCAGTGAGCACCGAGCCTTGAGCCTCCAGAACTGCCCTCGATGCGTAGTTCTCTGCGGCGATAAGCTCTATATTCCGTTTCTGGCGCTCTTGCTCCCGGCGGATCGCCTCACCAATTTCTGGGTCACTCTTGCTTAAGGCATCCATATCGCTCCTTCAAAAACAAAACCACGCAATTCTCTGGCGTGGCTCTCTGAATCTACTAACTCTCCCTCATAATAAACTCTACCAAGCCCGATTCGATAGTTTCACATCTTGTTTAGACGGTTAGTTTACTTCACCACCCCTTTCTCAGTCAACAACCTATATAAGGCCCCCAGCAGGCGAGCAGCTCAAGTGCTCACCATACCTCCCTTGCTAGCGTTAAGCCCCATACCGAGGCAGCGCCTTTCGCTTTCAATGCTATGGCACAAGCATTGAGAGTAGCGCTGGAGGTGCATACGTCATCGATAAGGAGAATGCGTTTTCCACGCAGGCGTCGGTCTCGGCAGGCAAAGGCGCGGGCAATATTTCTTTGCCGCTCCTCGGCACTTTTCGTTCTTGTTTGAGGAGGGGTATTTTTAAGGCGAACGAGCGACTTCTCGACTACAGGCAATGAAGTAATCTTGCTTAGTTCCCTGGCTAGGAGAAAAGACTGGTTATAGCCACGCTCCCGCAGCCGACGGGGGTGAAGCGGAACAGGAACCAGGGCGTCGGCGGGCAAAGGGTGGGCACGCAAGTATTTCGCCATTAATTGAGCTAACGGAGTAGCTATTGCCTTCACATTTTTGTATTTGAATTGGAGGATAGATTGGCGCATTGTTCCCTCAAAGCGGAAAACCGAGCGGATGCCATCGATCTCCAGAGGACGACTTGCGCAGTCTGAGCAGAGGATGCCAGAGGAAATAGACTTGCCACATTTATTACATAGCGGCAATTTCAGAGGGGTAAGCGCTGCTTGACAAGAAGCACAAATGAAACTCCCCCTTACCCCACAACCGACACAACTAGAAGGAAAGAGGAGGTCAACAGCCACCTCTTTGAGTTGTTTCAATGAAACTGTTGGGCTAATAAGCCTATCGCCTAGAGGTCTTGAACGAAAGTATTTTTATTAGCGCTGTCTGGGGTTGTGCCCCTCACCATTAAGAATCGGCTCGTTCACATATATGTCGCCGTTTCTAATCTTTAAGTTGAAGCCACAATCTGGGTTTGTGCAAACCCACGCCTTGTAGTGTATTGCCGCTCCTTGACCGCCAAAATCGGACAATGGAACCAAGTCACCGACGTTACACTTCTGGCATTTTGGCAATGAATTGTTCTCCAAGAACCACCTCCCATCCTAGAATCAAAGAATGAGTATACACTAAAGAAAAGATGTTGGCAAGTCACCTGCTAGTTTAATTTCGGCGATGCGACTATAGATGGCACCTTGTGGAGTGAGCCTGCTCCTCATCAGGATGATCTCATTCACTGTCATCGCTGTAGCGGCTTCAAACTGTGTGGCCATTACGAGCTCCCCAATCCCTTTTCGCTCCTCTGGTGATGCTCGCTCCCTGAGGCGCCCCAGGGTCAGATGGGCTGTAAATGGGCGCGATTCCATGGCGAAACCGAGCGGAACAAGGGCCTGGTCAATGCCCTTCTGCAAAGTCACAAGCCGCTCTATCTCTCCCGTCATCGCCACCCAGATAACTCGCGGCCGTCTTAGGTTTGGAAAGGCGCCCAATCCGCCGAGTTGGAGTTGAAAAGGGGATACCCCCTGAGAGGCTTGTGAAATGGCCTCTTCTATCTGGGACACCTGCTGTTGCTCGATATTTCCCAGAAACTTCAGGGTGAGATGAATGCCCTTGGGGTCAACCCACTTCACATAGGGATGTTCGTGCGGTCTCAGCCTGCCCTGTAGCGAGGAAAGGCTGGCTCTGACCGCGTCGGCCATCTCGATGGCGATGAAGGCTCGAATCTGTTCCGTCATAAGTCAAGAAGCCTCTTCGCATTGCCTCCCAGAATCAAGTCTTCAGCATCCATCCCCATGTCCAGGGAGCGAAGCTGCTTGATAACTCTGCTTTGAGGCATCAACGGGTAGTCGGTGCCAAAAAGGATTTTGTCAAGCCCGGCGATCTCGGTGATATACCTGAAGATCTCGGAGCGGTAAAGAAAGGGCGTGGCTGCAGTATCAAAGAAAACGTTGTGCAGGGCACTTGCCACCTCTGGCATCAGGGCGTAGAAGGGCAGCCCCCCGCCCCAATGGGCGCAAACGAACGGGGTTTGTGGAAAGCGACTGATGAATCTATAGAGAATGTCAGGGGTGACCTCTCCCTTTCCCGCATACTGATGTCCCACAGGCTCAGAGGAATGGGTGAGCAGTATCATACCGTGGCGATTTGCCGCCTCGACGACGGGTGCCATTGTCGCCTCGTCCCCCAGGTCGAATCCTTGAACATCGGGCCTCATCTCTCCGATGCCTCTTAGACCGCCTTTGGCGCAGCGCTCTAGTTCGGCAATGGCTGCATCCCCAGCCTTTGGTTGGATGGCGCAAAACCCGATCAGGCGCTTGGGATGGCGGCTCACAGCTTCCATGATGTAGTCATTAGTCTCCTGGCATAGCTCATGGCTTACCCAGCCAATGTTGAGGGCGACCGAGATGCCGATGCCCTCATCGTCCATACTGGCGACCAGTTCACCAGCGGTAACCAGCTTCGCCTTGGGGTTGGAGTATAGATGGTCAAATAATGGGTCGCGCCCCAGGTATTCCTGACGGCGCTCCTTTATCCAGGGGGGAACGATATGCGTGTGGAAGTCGATAATCACGGTTTAAATTGTAAGGCTAATCTCGATCGTGGTCAAGCAGAGGTATCTGCCCTCCCTTGGCGGAGCTGTTCTACCGCCCAGGCTCAGGACAGGCCATATCCCTCTGCTCGCCAGTCTCCAGAGGGTCGCCTCAGGCGACACCGACTCGCCGTGGCGAGCGCCTGCCTTTGGTAGAGTCTTCGACCATCTAGGGAGATGGGAAGGAAAAGCGGGATGCAGCGTTCACCCTTCCGGGGTTCTAGGGGTGTCCCCTAGTTATATTTATCCCCCCTCTCCTTGAGGAGAGGGGGTAAGGTGACTAGGCGCAGATCTTGGGTTTCCCCAGTAGCGCGCTGTAGTACGGGTGTTACCAAAATGTCATTGCGAGGCTTGTCCTGAACGATGTGAGGGAACTTAGTGAAGCAATCTGGGGGTGTTGGCGAGACATGAGATTCTTCCCGTTCACATAGTGAAGGGTAGCAATGAAAATAGGACTCTGGCTCACAACACGGATTCACTCCAAAGATGGGGTGCCTTGGCTCAGAAAAAATTGGTGAGAATAAACTGTAGACAGACCGTCTCGATTACTATATTATAATAGCATTCCGGGTAAGGAGATGTAGATTGCCTGCATCAGAGCAGAACCTCAATCGAGAATCATCGGAAATTTCAGCCTCGGCACCAAATTCGGCAGCCGAGGCTGCTTCTTCTACAGGGGTAGCACCAGTTCTTTCCATAGACGAGATGAAGGAAATGGCGAAAACACTACGACGCCATATCATCCGTATGACGGCGAAGGCGGGCAGCGGTCATCCTGGTGGTTCCCTGTCAGCAGTGGAGATAGTCACCGCCCTCTTCTTCAACCATTTGCGCTACGACCCTCAAAACCCTCACTGGACTGATCGAGACCGCTTCGTGCTGAGCAAGGGGCACGCCGCACCATTGCTCTATGCTGCTCTTGCCGAGGCGGGCTACTTCCCCACCGAGGAACTGTTGACCTTGAGGCAACTGGGCAGCAGGTTGCAGGGTCATGCTGACATGACCGCTACCCCTGGGGTGGAGATGTCCACCGGTGCGCTGGGGCAAGGCTTGTCGACTGGCATTGGTATGGCTCTTGCCGCTCGCCTCGACCGCCGAGACTACCGTGTATATGTGCTTCTTGGGGATGGCGAATGTGAGGAAGGGCAAGTGTGGGAGGCAGCGATGTCTGCTGCCCATTTCAAAGTTGACAACATCGTCGCTATCATCGACCGCAACCGACAGCAGATCGATGGCTGGACGTACGAGATCATGGATACTGAACCCATGGGCGAGAAGTTGCGCTCCTTTGGCTGGCATGTTGTCGATGTAGATGGGCACGACCTGACCCAAATCCTGGCGGCACTCGAAGAGGCGAAGACGATGAAGGGAAAGCCAATAGCTATTATCGCTCATACGACTAAGGGCAAAGGGGTCAGCTTCATGGAGAATAACCTGGAATTTCACGGACGACCTCCCACTGCTGATGAGGCGGAGCAGGCGCTTAAGGAGCTTGAGTGATGACTGTGGAGATGTCCACCAGGGAGGCATACGGAAAGACACTCCTCGAACTGGGCAAAGAGAACGAGAACATCGTGGTGCTCGATGCCGATCTGTCTCGCTCCACCTATACTCAACTGTTCGCCAGGGAGTTTCCCCAGAGATTCTTCGATTGTGGTATCGCCGAGCAGAACATGATGGGGATTGCCGCTGGCCTTGCCGCCTCGGGGAAGACCGTTTTTGCCAGCACATTCGCCGTTTTTGCTTCTGGCCGGTGCTATGACCAGGTTCGCATGTCTATCGCCCAGCCGCATCAAAACGTGAAGATCGTAGCAACTCATGGCGGCATTAGTGTGGGTGAGGATGGCTGTTCCCACCACTCCATCGAGGATCTGGCGCTCTATTGCTCCTTCCCCGGATTCACCGTCATCGTTCCCGCTGACGCCATTGAAACCGCGCACGCGGTGAGGGCGGCAGCGGCCACCTATGGCCCCTTCTATATTAGGCTCTCTCGCTCCAAAATACCCGTCGTCTTTGACGAGAACTATCGCTTTGTGCTGGGCAAGGCGGTGATGATGAGGGGGGGATGGGACGCCACCGTAATCGCCTGCGGTCTGATGGTGCACCGTGCACTTCTGGCTGCCGACGCTCTGGCGAAGCAGGGTATTGAACTGCGTGTGGTCAATATGTCCACCCTCAAGCCCATCGATGAGGAGGCCATCATCAGGGCGGCAAATGAGACCGGAGCCATCCTATGCGTGGAGGAGCACCTCCAGCACGGCGGATTGGGGAGCAGGGTTGCTCAGGTGGTCGTCAAGCATCACCCGGTGCCGATGTCCTTCATGGCTATAAAGGACTACTATTCTTCCTCGGGGAAGGCGAATGAGCTTCTAGAACAGCACGGGCTAACGGCGGAAGGCATTGAGAAAGAGGTTCGAGCACTGGTTTCAAGGAAAGCTAGGGTCGGACCTGACCGCTCCCCATGATTACCCATTTATAGGTGGTTAGCTCCTTTAGCCCCATTGGCCCGCGGGCATGAAACTTGTTGGTGCTTATTCCTACCTCGGCCCCCAGCCCAAATTGACCGCCATCGGTGAAGCGGGTGCTGGCATTCACATAGACGCAGGAAGCATCAACCTCTTCCAGAAAGCGCATCGCCGCTGTATAGTCCTCTGTAATGATAGCCTCGGAATGCCCTGAGCTATAGCGCTCGATATGCTCCAGCGCCTCATCCATGGAATCCACCACTTTTACCGCAGCGACCAGGGAAAGGAACTCTTTGCCCCAGTCAGCGTTGGTCGCCGGAACGGGTTTGAATGAGGATAGAATCCGCAAGGCCCGCTCGTCGCAGTGCATCTCAACACCAGCATTGATCCACTCTTCGGCGATCATCGGTAGATAACGCTCGGCCACGGAGCTGTGCACCAGGAGGCAATCCAGGGCATTGCAGACCGTAGGGCGCTGCACCTTGGCGTTATAGGCTATGGCAACTGCTTCATCCAGCTTGGCGGCGCTATCCACATAGGTATGACAGATGCCAACGCCACTGGCAAGCACCGGCATGACAGCGTTCTCGGTAACAAAATTCACCAGCCCCTCACCGCCGCGGGGGATGATGAGGTCGATGCTATCTTTCATCTTGAGCATTTGGCTCACCAACTCTCGCTCTGTTGATTCGATAAACTGCACCGCATCCTGAGGAACCCCTGCTTGGTGGATGGCTTCCTTTATCATCCGCGCCAGGGCGCTATTGGAGTGTAGCGCCTCCTTACCCCCTCTGAGGATAACGGCATTCCCCGATTTTAAGCACAGCGACGATATATCGACAGTGACATTAGGACGACTCTCATAAATGACGCCGATTACCCCCATGGGCACCCTTCTCCTCTCGATGCGCATCCCATTGGGCAGGGTTCTGGTATCGAAGGCCTCACCAATGGGGTCGGGAAGTGAGGCAACGGCGCGCACGTCGGCGGCGATGCCTTGAAGGCGGCCTGGGTCAAGCATCAGCCTATCAAGCATAGCTTCGTCCATCCCTGCTGCCTTCGCCTGGTCGTAGTCGAGGCGGTTTGCGTCAAGGATCGCCTGTTCCCTGGAGATGAGGCTTGCGGCTATGTTAAGCAGAGCCTTGTCCTTTACCTCCGTAGGTAGGTGAGCCAGTTTACGTGAGGCCGCCTTAGCCGCCTTCCCCTTATTCTCAAGCTCCTCTATGTCCGACTGCATCTCGTCCCTCCTGTAATGCTATAAAACCACCAGATTGTTGCGGTGCACTACCTCGTCCCCGTATCCGTAGCCGAGAAGGCTCTCGATCTTGTCGGAGCGAGCCCCCTTTATCCTGGTAACCTCTGCGGATGAATAGTTCGATATGCCGCAGGCGATTCTTGCGCCACTGGCATCAACGATGTTCACCGCATCGCCACGCTCAAATTCGCCCTCGACCTCCTTGATGCCAGCGGGTAGCAGGCTCTTGTTCTGTTTGGTGAGCGCTCTCACCGCCCCATCATCGACCACCAGCCTCCCTTTCGCCGCAAGCCCAGCGAGCAGAAAGCGCTTCTTGCTCTCCATCTTGCTCGTCGCCGGTGTAAAGAGGGTGCCAACAGCTTCGCCCTCCACCAGCCTCAGGAGGACATTATGTTCTCTGCCTTCGGCGATGATGACCGTGGCACCAGAGGCGGTAGCAAGCCTGGCTGCCTGAACCTTGGTCACCATGCCCCCAATCCCTCGGCCTTTGGTGCCGCCGGCCAGGTCCTCGATCTTCTCGTCAATCCTATCCACCCGAGGGATGAGCCTGGCGCTCTTGTCCTTGTTCGGGTCTGCGGTATAGAGCCCGGCGACATCTCCCAGCAGTACCAACAGGTCGGCATCTACAAGGTTAGCCACCATCCCTGAGAGATTGTCGTTGTCCCCAAAATATGCCCCCTCAAGCTCGTCCACCCATACAACATCGTTCTCGTTGACTATGGGCACCACTCTTAGCTCGAGCAATGCGAGAAATGTGTTGCGAGCATTGAGGTAACCCAGGCGGTCGCTGAGGTCGTGTTTGGTCAACAGGGTCTGGGCAACGGTGATGCCGTGCCAGCCGAAGAGCTGCTCGTAGGACTGCACCAGAGCGTTCTGCCCCACCGCTGCCATCACCTGACGGGAGGGTACATCCTTGGCCTCCCTTGAAAGTCCCAGCTTCTGCCGCCCGGCGGCGACGGCCCCTGATGTAACAATGATCGCCTCCAGTCCCTGCTGGTGAAGCCTCGCTACCTGCCCGACAAGGGTGGCCATTACCTCAAGGTCGAGGCGATCTGTGCCTGCGGTCAGCAGGTTTGTGCCAAACTTAGCTATGATGCGGCGGTAGCTCATTTTCCACCTTTTCGCCGCCATTATATCAGTAAGGTATGGCTGCAACAAGCAAATAGAGTTTTGCCCACCCGCCCGCCCTGAAATGTTTTTCTGGGGGACACCCCCAAACCCCTGCCAGTCTCCAGAGGCGACTCGCCTATGGCGAGAGGGGAAGCCCCCTCTGGACTCCCCTTCGTTAATTCTCCATTAACGAGAGAGGGATTAGCGTTGGCTGTATCTTGTGCTTCTGTTATGTTCTGGTCGCTGCCAAATTTTTGTAGTTGCCTGATTTGTCAGGCGCAGTTGCCCAATTTATTGGGCAACTACATTTTTCAACAGCCTCTGGTTGGTGACATTGTCCACGACGTTATGCTTTCATTGTGGGACGAAGGCACATTGTCATTCTGAGCGAAGTGAAGAATCTCGGAGGAGGTGGATTTTTGGCCAATTCGTTTATTACTGGTGCGTCGGAATGGTACATGATTCCCACCCGCCCACCCTGGGGCGTGTTCTGGTGGATACCCCCAGACTTTTATGGTTTTACCAGAGCTTGCCCTCTCAGGGGCGCTGTGCTAGAATCGAGACAGGGCTAGTCAGAAGCGACTAGCTCTTTAGGTGTTTGGATGAACTTAGCTTACTTGTTATCGATAATTAATGATGTGCCTGGCTACCGCCAGCTCCTTGAGGAGATCAGGCGAGGGGGGGAGCAAAATGTGGTGGTGCTAAATGCAGCCAAGCCCTTCTTGCTATCTGCTCTTCAATGGGGGTTGGGGTTACCTATCCTTGTGATTACGCCGCACCCCGGTGAGGCGAAGCATCTTCACGACCAGCTTCAATGCTGGTATGGTGACGCCTCAGTTGAGCTCTTCCCTGAGCCTGACTATCTCCCTTATGAACGTATCCCCTCCGAGCCAGCCACAGTTCAGCAGCGAATCAAGACCCTCTCCATTTTGAGCTCCGATGGTAAAGCCCCGCTGATTGTCGCTTCAGCCCGTGCAATAGCCCAAAAGACCCTTCCCCCCGCCGATTTCCACTCTGCCTCTCAGTTGATCAGACGGGGAATGAATGTCAATCTGGAAAAACTGCTCACTGGATGGATTGATATGGGCTATGAGTGGGACAACATGGTGGAGGTGCCGGGAAGTTGCAGCCGTCGCGGGGGCATTATTGATATCTATCCGCCGTCAAGCGATCTGCCGGCGAGGATTGAGCTATTCGGCAACAATGTGGAGAGTATACGCCTGTTCGACCCCTTAAGCCAGCGTTCTATAATGCTGGTAGATTCAATCACTGTCGTCCCACCGAGTGAAGATTCTTTATATGGAGATGTAGGGCGAGGCTTTAACCTCGCCAAAGCGACCCTGAAGGATCGCGCTACGGTTAGCAGCGGTAATCTATTGGATTATCTGCCACAAAACGCTCTTCTCATCCTTGACCAGCCGGCCGAAATCGAGCAAGCGCTGGGGGAACTGGATACGCAGGCAAATCAGATTAGGCGGGAGCAGATAGGGCGGGGGGAACTTCCCAGCGATTTCCCCCTCCCTTATCTTGCCTGGAGTGAGCTTTCGCCCCGCATACAGAGAATGGGGCGGTGCCTATCACTTTTATCATGGCAAGGGGAACCATCTGAGTCCGCAATCGCCTTCACCTCTGCGCCTGCTTATGGTGGAAGGCTTGGGGTGTTCGTCGAAGATGCCAAAGAAATGATCAAGAAAAAGCAGCGCATTGTCATCATATCCCATCAAGCGAGAAGGCTCTCCGAGCTGCTGGAGGAAGAGGATATCATTGCACCGTCGCTAACGCAACTGGAGGAACCACCTCCAAAAGGCTCTATCGCCTTGGTTGAGGGCTCGCTGTCTCAGGGATGGGTAACGGGCTCGCTTACCCTTTTTACCGATGCCGAGATTTTCGGATTCACTAAAAAGAGGCGATATATAAGACGGTACCCATCACACAAGGCAGGAGTTCTCTCCGAGCTAACAGTGGGCGACTATGTGGTTCACATCGAGCATGGCATTGCCAGGTTCGGCGGAACCAGGATGATGACTGCAGGTCAGGCGGAGCGAGAATATTTGATTCTAGAGTATGCTGCTGGCGATAGGCTGTATGTTCCCACAGAACAAGTGGACAGGGTGAGTCGCTATATTGGGCCCAGCGCCCAGCCGGCGGCTCTGAGCCGATTGGGCACTCAGGAGTGGACAAGGGCAAAGCAGCGGGTGAAGCAGAGGGCGGGAGAGCTTGTCAAAGAGCTGCTTGCCCTTTATGCGTTAAGGGAGGTCATCCCCGGCTTTGCCTTTTCACCAGACACCACCTGGCAGGAGGAGCTGGAGGCTTCCTTCCCCTATATGGAGACGGCAGACCAGATTAAGGCGACTTTGCAGATTAAAGAGGACATGGAAAAAGCGAAGCCAATGGATAGGTTGGTTTGCGGCGATGTGGGCTACGGCAAGACTGAGCTAGCCATAAGAGCAGCCTTCAAGGCGGTGATGGATGGTGCTCAGGTGGCGATGCTCGTGCCTACAACGGTGCTTGCGCAGCAGCATTTCCAAACCTTCACCGAGCGCGTGAGCGCATTTCCGGTAAATGTTGAGGTGTTGAGTCGATTCCGCTCTGAGCGGGAGCAGGAGGAGGTCATCGACGGGCTTAAGAAAGGGACCGTCGACATCGTGATTGGCACTCACCGCCTGCTTCAGAAAGACGTTGACTTCAAGAACCTGGAACTGGTAATAGTCGACGAAGAGCAGAGGTTTGGCGTTGCCCATAAAGAGCATCTAAAAGAGATGAGAAAAGAGGTGGATGTCCTGACTCTCACGGCAACACCCATCCCCCGTACCCTTCATCTGGCACTCTCAGGGGTGCGGGATATGAGCACCATGGAGACCCCTCCAGAGGAGCGATTGCCTATAAAGACCTATATCTCCGAATACAATGAGCGATTGATTCGAGAGGCAATCCTCAGGGAGCTTGACCGTGGGGGGCAGGTTTTCTTCGTTCATAATCGGGTGCGGAGCATTTACAGGGTTGCGTCTCAGCTTGCCGAGCTTGTACCAGAGGCGGAGATCGCTGTCGCTCATGGGCAGATGGCCGAGGAGCAGCTTGAATCTGTGATGCTCCAATTCACCCAGGGGAAGATCGACATTCTGGTCTCGACCACCATCATCGAATCTGGGCTCGATATACCTAATGTGAATACCCTGATTGTCAATGATGCCGACAAGCTGGGCCTTGGTCAGCTTTATCAACTGAGGGGAAGGGTGGGAAGAAGTGCCAATCGGGCATACGCCTATTTCCTTTATGGCAAGGGGAAGAGTCTCACCCCGCAAGCCAAAAGGCGTCTTGAGACCATCTTTGAAGCCACCGAGCTGGGCGCTGGTTTTCACATCGCCATGAGGGATCTGGAGATACGGGGTGCTGGCAACCTTCTTGGGGCGGAGCAGAGCGGGCATATCAGCGCTGTGGGCTTCGACCTCTACTGTCGTCTGCTGCAAGAAGCCGTGGAGGAGGTGAGGAGTGGGGGGGTCAAGAGGGCTCCCACTCCACAATCGCCAACCATAGACCTTCCCATGCGCGCCCACATTCCACAAGGCTATGTCTCAGACCTGGACATCAGGCTTACCATCTACCAGAGGCTGGCAAAGCTTACATCCACAGGGCATGTTGATGAGATGGCGGAGGAGCTTGCAGATAGATTTGGACCAATCCCACCTCAGGTGAAGAACCTCCTTTATGCCGTCAGGCTCAAAATTCTGGCAATGGAAGCGGGCGTTGAGTCCATCGCCACCGATGAGGGGCACATAGTCCTGACAATGGTCGAGGGCAAGAAAATCGATAAAGCGGTCTTCGTTGATAATGATGGGATAAAAGTTGGGACGACACAGATGCGACTAAACCTGAAGTATCTGGGCTCAAGATGGAAAGAGACGCTTGAAGATGTGTTGAAGAAACTCAGGTGATTTTTGTTCCTTTGGCGTGAGCCTTAGGGTAAATCATAATTGTCAGCCTAAGCTCTGATAAAAGAGAGACACTTCCATGTAATTGCGAGGCTGAAGCTTCACTCTACTAAACGAACCCGAATTGTTGAAATCTCTTGACAAAAGAGGATAAGTATGTTTAAGATAACTCAAAACATAAGAAAGGGGGGGGAATGACTCATAAAAAGCTCTTATTAGGGATTATTGTCTTGATGGTGGCTAGTTTGGCATTGGTTGGGGTTGCCTGTTGCGGGGGAGGGGAAGAAGCTACCCCTACCGCTACGCCTACCGCTACGCCTACCGCTACGCCTACTGCTACGACTACCGCTACGCCAACAGCCACAGGAGAGCCTACGGCCACGGTTCCACCTAGTGGAGGGGCGCCTACACTTAAAGTGGGGGACACATGGACGTACACGGTAAATTGGAAGGAACCGCCCGAAGAAACAAGCACATTCGTTGGGACCGTGTCCAGCGCCACAGCGGCAGGCTATGACATCGACTACGTGTTTGACGAGACCGAGCGCAAAGAGAAAGCCTCTCCGTTGAACCTGCCCGTCGTTTGGATGGGGACGATGACTCGCACCTATAACGCTGACCTGGTGATCATGACAAATATGTTTACGATGGTCAACGTAGAGGGTTACGGCGAGCTGGAGTTCGTTATGCCCGGTGATATAGATGCTCCTGCGCCGTTATGGCCTCTTACTGAGGGAACGGAGTGGACTGCGGATTACGTCATAGATGTTGGAGGCCTTTTGCAGAAGGAGTATCCCTTGACGGCGACGATAGAGGGTACGGAGTCAGTCACGGTACCGGCAGGAACGTTTGACTGCTACAAGATCGTCTACTATCAAGATGGTGATACGATCAGAATTGAAGCGTGGTTTTCGGAGGATGTGAAAGGCCTGGTCAAGTATAGCGAGGACCTTTTCTGGCATGGCCCAGACATCTGGGAGCTTGAATCCTATTCGGTAGCACCATAACATATAAAGCTACGTCTCAGTTGGACAAAGTTGTACGAACTGGGGGAGTGTTGGGCTGCTCCAATAGTTGGCGTAAATATAGTAGTTGTGGTACAATTGCCCGAGACCGTACCTTAATAGTGTGATACCAGGCTTTGGCCAGATAGGATCAGATATATAAGACACTAGAAGGCTGAGAACAAGAGTAGTAGCCCTCAAGCGAGGCTCAGAGAGTCGGGTTAGGTGTGAGCCGATGTCAGCGCAGAGGGTGAATGGGCTTGGGAGCTGCAAACCGAAACCCCAATAGGTCGGGGGAGTAGGCTTTGACGGAGGGACACCGTTATCAGAGTCCAGGCTATAATAGGGTGAGCGGAGGACATCACCTTTGTAGCTGATAAGAGAGATGGTCTTTCTCCACCTTCGTCAATGGGAGAGGACCAAGAAGGGTGGCACCGCGGAATAAACCCCGCCCCTTTAGTAGGGCGGGGTTTTCTTTTATAATTACTACGGGTATGTAGGGCGAGGCTTTAGCCTCGTAAAAAAGGGGCGACCCTAAAGGGTCGCGCTACTGTGACAACGATTAGTTTGAAAGAAGAAGGGGGGTGAGGCGACTAATAATCTTTCAAGGTGGCATAGCGGATAGTTAAAAAAACAAAAAAGGAGGTAGAAATGGAAAGAACAATGTACTTTCTCGATCAAAAGGACATGCCGACTCATTGGTACAATATACAGGCTGATTTGCCCGAGCCATTGCCGCCGGTGCTCCATCCTGGTACCGGAAAGCCTGTGGGACCTGCTGACCTGGCGCCCCTTTTTCCTATGGAGCTTATCAAGCAGGAAGTGAGTCAGGAGCGCTGGATCGAAATTCCTGAAGAGGTGCAGGTCATCTACCGCACCTGGAGGCCTACAGTATTGCATCGGGCATACCGGCTGGAGAAGGCCTTAGACACACCAGCTAAAATCTTCTACAAGTACGAAGGGACAAGCCAGGCTGGGAGTCATAAGCCAAACACTGCTATTGCTCAGTGCTACTATAACAAGATGGAGGGCGTAAAACGCATAACTACAGAGACAGGTGCTGGGCAGTGGGGAAGCGCCCTGAGCTTAGCTGGTGCGCTATTCGATATTGAGATCAAGGTGTACATGGTTAGAATTAGTTACGACCAGAAGCCCTATCGCCGCATCCTGATGGAGACATGGGGAGCCAAGTGTGTGCCCAGCCCCAGCGAGGACACCGAAATAGGGCGCCGCATACTTAAGGAGGATCCCGAGTGTACAGGCAGCCTGGGTATGGCTATCAGTGAGGCGGTGGAGGATGCCGCCAGCCGCGATGATACAAAATACTCGCTGGGAAGCGTCCTGAACCATGTCCTGCTTCATCAGACCATCGTAGGAGAGGAAACTAGGAAGCAGATGGAGATGGCGGATGCCTACCCCGATATTATAGTAGGCTGCATCGGCGGCGGGTCAAACTTCGCCGGGCAATTCTTGCCCTGGGTTAGAGATAAAATCAGCGGGGCAAAACCAGACCTACGTATCATATGTGTTGAGCCTACAGCCGCTCCCAGCCTGACCAAGGGTCCTTATACCTATGACTTTGGCGATGTAGGAGGGCTCACCCCACTCTTGAAGATGTACACCCTGGGGCATACCTTTATTCCGTCGCCGATTCATGCCGGTGGGCTGCGTTATCACGGAATGGCGCCAATCATCTGCCACCTTCATAATCTGGGCCTAGTCGAGGCGCGTGCGGAGCATCAGGTAGCCACCTTTGAGGCAGGGGTACAGTTTGCCCGAACCGAGGGCATTATCAGCGCTCCCGAGCCATGCCATAACATCAAGGTTGCTATTGATGAAGCCATTCGCTGCAGAGAGGCAGGTGAGGCAAAAACCATTCTGATAGCTCACAGCGGGCATGGGCATTTCGACCTCGCAGCCTATGATGCTTACCTATCGGGTAAGCTTGAGGACTATGCGTATCCCGAGGAGAAGGTAAAGGAAGCACTGGCTCAATTGCCGAAGGTGCCCTCAGCCTAGACGAGAGAGGAGTCTGAACTTTACAGACACTTTACATTCGGTACTATATAATAGGTACGAGGCACCCGATGAGCAGAGTTGTAGCCTTTCTACTGGTGATGATCTTGGTTTTGGGGCTGGCTGTTGCTGGTTGCTCTGGTTTAGCAACCAGCACACCCACACCCATTCCATCGCCCACCCCATCGCCTACCGCCTCTGCAATACCAGTGACGTCTCTACCTTCCATTACTGATGTTGTGGAGGCGGTGAAACCGGCGGTAGCGTCTGTTGTCGTGGGAGCCGTTGGTTATAATATCTTTCTTCAACCGGTTCCCGAAGAGAAGGCAGGCTCCGGGGTCATCATCGACCATAGGGGCTATATCATTACTAATAACCACGTGGTGGAAGGGGCGGAAAGCATAGCGGTAACCATCCCTGACGGCAGAAGCTTCGATGCCACTATAGTCGGCACCGACCCCCTGGCCGATCTGGCGGTGATCAAGATCGATGGGAATGACCTGCCCACCATCACCTTTGGTGATTCAAGCACTCTAGCCGTTGGAGAGTGGGTGGTGGCTATCGGCAACGCCCTGGGTCTTCCCGGCGGGCCCACGGTCACGGTTGGGGTGGTAAGCGCCACGGGGCGCACCATTCAGGAACAAACCGGGGTGGCGCTCTATGACGTTATTCAGACCGATGCCGCTATAAACCCGGGCAACAGCGGTGGCCCACTGATTAATCTCATGGGGGAGATTGTCGGCATCAACACTGCCAAGGTAAGTGCCGTTGAGGTCTCGGGGGTTGGCTTTGCCGTAAGCTCCAATACTGCCAGGATGGTGGCTGAGGAACTCATTGAAAAGGGATATGTTACGCGACCCTACCTTGGTATCTCGGTTGTCACGGTCACTCCCTATATTGCTCGGAACTACGATCTGGCCACCGAAGAGGGAGCCATGATCTCTTATGTGGAAAGTGGCAGCCCAGCTGATAACGCCGGTCTGAGGTCTGGCGATGTCATCATTCGCTTTGATGACGTACCAATAGCCACCGCCGACGATGCAGTCCTGGCGATCCGCGACCATGAAATCGGTGATAGGGTGGAGATCACCTACCTACGCGGCAACAGCCAACGCACCGCCTCGACCACCCTGATAAAGAGGCCAACCGACTAACCAGAGCCGGGACTCTTTCTTACTCCCAGCACTATTTCCTCGCCAGCGATCTTGTGGGTCTGCTGGTAGGCATCCGGGGGGATGCCTATGCTGAGGTCACGGGAGAGGGTCTCCTGTTTGATGTAATCGGCGTATTGCTTCGTCATAACCACTCGCCGTATCGCATTACTACCTTCATAGAAGGTGACGATGTAGTCGGCGATGTCAAAACCGGCTTTCTTGCGCATTGTCTGCAGGCGATGCACGATCTCACGAGCAATGCCTTCATTGGCGAGCTCTGGCGTAAGGTGGGTATCGATAGCGACCCAGTAGGTATTGCTATCGTCAATCGCCACCGACCAGCCTGACTTATCTACCACCTCTTCCTTCCTGTCAGGAGGAAGGAGGTTCATTTCATTCACATTGAGCTCTTCCAATACCTGGGAAGTCACACGCTTCAGGCCTTTCCACTCGTTAGATGATCTAGTCAAGACTTTGACCTCGGCAAGAGGCTGACGCACCTTGATGCCCGCCTTGCTCCTCGCTGCCCGGCCAAGGCTCGAAACCTTCATGGCGAGATGAATGTCCTCAGTTAATTGCTGGTCAACCTTGCTCAGTTCGGCGACGGGGAAATGGGCGAGGTGCACACTTTCAGGTTCATCGGGGTAAAAGGGGCGAACCAGATTCTGATAAATCTCCTCGGCGACGAACGGGGTCAGGGGGGCGAGAAGCTTCGAAAGGGTGACCAGGCAATTATAGAGGGTGGCGTAGGCCGAAAGCTTATCGGCGTCGCTCTCGCTCTTCCAGAAGCGGCGGCGGCTCCTCCTAACATACCAGTTGGACAGGTCTTCGACGAAGTCCTGAATGCCCCGCCCAGCCTCCGTTGGATTGTAGCTCTCCAGGGCATTGGTCACTTTCTCGATGAGCTGGTTCAGCTCGGATTTTATCCAGCGGTCAAGCTCCGCTTCGTAGTTGCTGATGGACGTGGCTCGAGGGTCAAATTTATCGATATTGGCATAGGTGACGAAGAAAGAGTAGGTGTTCCACAGGGTGAGGAGGAACCTTTTCAGCCCCTCGCCCACTAGCTCTGCTGAAAAGCGGCGCACGCTTCCCGCTGGCGAGGAGGTGAGAAGATACCACCTCAAAGCATCGGCGCCATGGCTGTCGATGACCGACCACGGATCAACTACATTCCCCTTGGATTTGCTCATCTTCTCCCCCGTGGCATCGAGAATGTGGCCCAGACAAATGACGTTCTTGAAGCAGGGCTGGTCGAAGAGCAGGGTGGAAAGGGAGTGGAGGGTGTAGAACCAGCCTCTGGTCTGGTCAACCGCCTCGCAGATATAGTCAGCGGGAAATTCATTTCTGTTCTCAAGCATTTCTTTGACTTGCTCAGTTGACATGCTGTGGAGGTTATGTCCCCACGAAGCAACCGGCATCGCCCCCGAGTCGAACCAGGCGTCGAGAACATCGGGGAGGCGGCGCATCCTGCTCCCACATTCGGGACATTCAAAAGAAACCTCGTCTACAAAGGGGCGGTGAAGCTCAAGAGGCTCCTCCAAGCCGGAAAGCCCTCCCTTGCTTCTCAGTTCGTCAACGCTGCCGATGCATTCATCCTTATCGCAATCCTGGCAACGCCATACGGGGAGTGGTGTGCCCCAGTAACGCTCGCGGGAGAAGGCCCAGTCCACATTGTTCTCCAGCCAGTCGCCGAAGCGCCCGCGCTTGATATGCTCCGGATACCAGTTGATGTCCTCGTTCCCCGAGATGAGCCTTTCCTTTTTTGCTGTCGTTTTGATATACCACGACGGCTTGGCGTAGTAGAGAAGGGGTGTTCCGCAGCGCCAGCAGAATGGGTAGGTATGGCGGATGGTCTCGCTGCGATATAGTAGCCCCCTAGATTGCAGGTCTTCGATGATGAGTGGGTCGGCATCTTTGACGAACTTCCCAGCGAAGGGATAGGTGCCCTGGATGATACCCTGTAAATCGATATAGTCGCGCACAAACTCTAATATGTTATCCTTGCCCGCTTCGAAGTCAACATCGCCAAAGGCGGGCGCGATGTGGACGATGCCGGTGCCGTCCTCCATGGAGACAAATTCACCCTCAATAACTGGGTAATTTAAAAAGCCCCCTGGTTTCCACCTAATATCGTATGAAGGTTCACGAGCTTCTTCCCTTTCTCCCCTTTCTTCCCATATGGACATTTTAGTAACAGGTACTCCAAAGTCGAACGGATTAAATAATGGCTCATATCTCAGTTCCTCCAAATCACTACCCTTGAGTCTGGCTACCTCGCTATAGCCTTCGAGTCCTACGATGTTTACAAGAGCCGAAGCCATGATGAGGTGGTCATTCGCTCCCTCCAGCACTGAATATTCGGCATCCGGTGCTACAGCAAGAGCTGTATTGCCAGGCAGTGTCCACGGCGTAGTCGTCCATGCCAACAGGTAAACGGGCTTTTCGCCTACAAGTTCAATAAGCCACTTCGCGAAATCTGCTTCCCTGTCGCCATAACCGGCTCGCAGTTTATCTAAGAAACCCGGCTCGGCGTATAGTGATTTCGCAACCTTGAACTTAATATACACTGATGGGTCATCGGTCTCCTCGTAGCCCAGCGCTACCTCGTGCGAGGACAGCGAGGTACCGCAGCGGGGGCAGTGGGGGGTGACCTTGTAACCCTGATAGATAAGCCCCTTATCCCAGAGCTGCTTTATTACCCACCAGCAGGACTCGATGTAGCTATTGTCCAATGTCACGTAGGGGTGCTCCATGTCGAGCCAGAAGCCAATGCGCTCGGTGAGATCATCCCATTCCCTGACGTAACGGAACACGCTTTCGCGGCACCTGGCGTTGAAATTGGCAACGCCGTAGGCCTCTATATCAGCCTTCGACGAGAAGCCCAACTCCCTCTCGATCTCAAGCTCCACTGGAAGCCCGTGGGTATCCCATCCCGCCTTTCTTGGGCAGCAGTATCCCATCATCGTCTTGTAGCGGGGGATGACATCCTTGAACACCCGTGACAGGACATGGTGCACCCCTGGGCTGGCGTTGGCCGTCGGCGGCCCTTCGTAGAGCACGAAAAGCTCCTGCCCCGCACGCTCCTCAACGCTCCTCTCGAAGATGTGCTTCTCCTTCCAGAAGTCGAGGATGCGCCTGTCCAGCTCTGGAAAGCTTACCTTACTCGCCACTGGGTTGAACATCTTTTTGAGACCTCTAAACTACGATCTTGTAGCGCGACCCTTTAGGGTCGCCAATGGCGAGGCTGAAGCCTCGCGCTACATTAATCTAATATCTTCCAATTGAAAAGAGCCTGAATGTGGATAATCCGAATAATCCTTTACATATCCATTTCTAACTGGATTTTCAAAAATATACCGTGCCACCTGTACCGTCTCCTCATCTTTTCTGAGAATGTGTTCATAATAATTCTCTTGCCATAGCTTCATACCATGGTTGTACTGAAACAAATACCCAGTCTTTTGCTTGAATAATGACACAAATTTCCTCATATCTGAAGCCTCAGCATTTCCTTCAATTAGTAAATGTAAATGGTCGGAAATAAAACAGTAAGCCCAAATATAGAAGTTTTCTTGCTCCGAGGTGGCTTTCAAAACGCTCAATATTTCAGCTATAAGATCACTATCAGTAAAATAGTCCGATCTTTTATAACAAGACATGGTTATGAAGTAACGATAGAATCCTTTGTAAGAGAAGTGTTTTAATCTAATCCTTTTTGCATATTTAGATTTGGTTTTCATAACCCGTTTTCTAAGTATGACCCTTGAGGGTCGCCAATGGCAAGGCTGAAGCCTCTCGAAAGTTGCAAATGACGAGGGCAAAGTCAAGGTTTACTGCTTTTTAATGGTAACCTTTCGGGACTCTCCCTCGCCGGCGCTCTCCGTGGTCACTCCAGAATAGTCCTGAAGAGCGATGTGGATTATCCTTCGCTCGTTCGCCGGCATTGGCTCGAGGTCTACCGACTGCCCGTTTGCCGCAACCGATTCCGCTATGCGAATCGCCAGTCTGGTAAGCGCCTCCTGTCGGCGCTCTCGATATCCCTCAACATCGATGATTATCGGCACACGAGCCTGCATCTGGTGGCTCACTATTAGGTAGATTAAATGTTGCAATGAAAATAGGGTCTGCCCCCTCCTCCCGATAAGGATGCCCAGGTCATCGCCGGTGATGTCAAGTGCAATGCGGGCTTCCCCTTCTGATGAGGATATTTCCTTTTCGTTAACGGTGGCAGAGACCTTCATTAAAGAAAGTAGCTTCTCCAGAATCTCCTTGGCCAGAGTGACTGCCTCTCGCTCCATAGCCTCAGATTGACGTCTTGTCACCCTTATGGTGGTTTCCTCACTGCCAAGACCGAGAAATCGTGATTTGCCCTTTTTTACAACGACCACCTCCACCTCTTCACGAGCGGCGCCGAGCTTTTCTAGAGCGATCTCGACGGCCTCCTCTTCGGTTCTTGCGCTTATCTCTAGACTTTCCATGCTCCAACCTCTTTTCTTCCTTCATCCTTTCGGCAGCCAGTGCCTCCTCCTGCTCGGCCCCCACGGGCGTTTCCAGTTGTTGTGCTGACTCTGGTGTAGCTGGCGGCGGTGCTTTGGCGGGTGGTTTAGTAAGTAAACCGGCAAAAGAGAAACCGGCAAGCGTTCCCCAACCGGTAACATAGTACTGCATTACAATACCGATAATGTTTGATGCCACCCAGAAAACTCCCAGCCCGCTGGGAACCATCAGGGTAAACAGGGCAAACATCATGGGCATCATCCAAATCATGGTTTTGCCCATCGACTGCTGCTTTGGGTCCGCTGAGGGTACGGTGGACATCTTCTGCAAAACCCACATAGACGCGCCACACAGGATAGCGAGGATAAAGTATTGATCAGGTTTACCAAGGTTAAGCCAGAGGAATTGCGCTTGGAGAGGCACTGTCTGCTGTATAATCGGCAGGGAGTAAAGGTTCTGGGAAAGGTTCAGGAGTTCCTCAGGGGATGACGCCAGAGCCCTGGCGATCGACTGATAAAGGGCGATCCAGATGGGAAACTGAATGAGCATGGGGAGCATGCAACCCGCCGGATTTATACCGCTCTCCTTGTAGAGGTTGGCTACCTCTTTGCGGAGCTTCTCCTGGTCCTTGGCATACTTCTTCTGTATTTCCTGCATCTTTGGCGCAAGGGCGCTCATCGCCTTCGTGGCGTGCAGTTGTCTCAGGGTGAGAGGGAAGGTGAGGAGGCGCACAACGATAGTTACGATAATGATGGCTACTCCAAAGCTGCCGAAGAATACATTAGACAGCAGGATGAGGAAATTCAGCAGTGGCTGAAGGAGGATGAGGTTCCAAACTTCTATCGGCCCAAATGTCACTAAGATGACGATAACGGCAATAACGACGGCGATTATGATAAGGGTTTTCCTACTCATCCGGAACATCGTTATAACTCCATTGCTGCCTCAATCGGCGGTGGAAAAGCTCCAATTTATACGGCCATACTCCATTTCCAAGGCATATATCTTTTGATTACTGGCATGAACATACACTACGCCATTTCCAGCACAAATAGGGGCACGGATAGGGCCAAGGTAATCCTCTTCAGGAGGGTATTGCCAAAGTTCCTGCCCCGTAGAGGCATCTAAGGCATAAACCTTGCCGTCGTCAGAACCAAAAACAACTACGTCTCCAACCAGAGCGGGGTCGCCACGAACCGGCCCAACCTGCTCCTCAACTGGGAAATGCCATTTGCATTTCCCAGTTTCAGCGTCGAGGGCATAAACTCGACCATCCAGACAGCCTGCGATGATTGTATTTTGGTAAGCTATAGCCTGAGCCCAAAACCAATTCTCCGCTTCGTCGAACTGCCACTTCTTTGTGCCATCGAGATTTATGGCGTAGAATTTGCGGTCGAAGGAGCCAACATAGATGGTATCGTTGTATATCAACGGGGTGGACGCAATGGCAGCCTCGGTATCGAAGTGCCACAACTCAACGCCACTCTCGGCATCCACCGCATATAGCTTCTGGTCAAAGGAGCCAATGTACACCACGCCGCCATGCACCGCAGGGGCAGCCCAGATGTCATCACTTGTCTTAAAAGGCCACCATTTATCTCTGCCCGTCTCGATGTCGATGGCATATAGCTTGCCGTCGGATGAGCCGATATATAAGGTGCCATTAGCAATCGCGGGATTGCCTATGATGGGACCGATGGAACCCTCCTCGGGGTAGGCCCACATTCTCCACCCGTTTTCGCTATCGATGGCGTAAACCTTGGGGTCGCGCGTCGAGCCCCCATAGGCACCAACATAGACCACTCCGTCCGCCACACAAGGTGTGCCATAGATATAGCCGAGTGCCGATTCATCACTTGGAGGGTACTGCCATTTTATTCTCGCCCGCGCCATGGAGAGGTCATCCAAAGCGATAACTCTGCCCGTCATAGAGCCTACATACAGTGTATCATTGCCCACCACCGGCCCTGACCATCCGCTCGGGGCTGAGCCGCCGCCGCAGAGGAAACCTCCGCCAGCGCCAGGGAGACAACCTGCAAGGAAGAGGCTACCTACTAGTAACAGGGAAAATAACAACGAAAATCTCTTTTTCATGAGAGCACGACATAAGCGGCAGAAAAAGGGGTATCAAGGCACTGGGTCATATCCACCGGGATTAAATGGGTGGCAACGAGCGAGTCGTCTCATTCCTAACCAAACGCCCCTTAAAAGGCCGTATTTTCCAATCGCTTCTAGGGTATATTGAGAGCAGGTGGGGACAAAACGGCAGGAGGAGGGAGTAAATTGCGAGATGGTCATCTGATAAAATAGGATCAACCCTTGGGCAACCCTCGCTGGGATACCCGCAAGATGGATAGTTTTTTGGGGGAGAGTCGTCGTCAAGCCTTTTCCCTCCCATTTCCCAGTAGCTGCGCCCGGGCCAGCAGTTCCTCCATAGCCCTCTTCAAAGTATGATAATCGGTATCAACCGCATGCTGACGAGCAATGAGTATTATATCCCAACCATCCTTAACCGGCGTTAGCCTTGCCCCTTCTCGAAGCCGCCGCTTCACTCGATTTCTTACCACTGCTCCTCCTAATCGCTTCCCCACAGCGAAGCCATATCGGCTTGCTCCGACCTCGTTTGGCAATGCCCTCAGCACCAGCAGATTATTGGCCCACGACCTCCCTTTTTTATAGACTGTCTCAAAATCCTTTCTCTTGGTGAGCCGTTCTTCTCTCCTCATCCCTACACCGTTAGCCGTGTGCGACCCTTTAACCTCCTCCTCTTGAGCACGGCTCGGCCACCGCGAGTGCTCATGCGCTTTAAAAAGCCATGCTCCCGCTTCCTGGGTATCTTCTTTGGTTGATATGTTCGCTTTGGCATTGCTAAACTACGATTATACGATACCACAGTTGGGGTGTCAAACAATTTTACTCATTCATATGGTTAGTGGCCCCTAATCTTCCACCCGCTGCTATCGACCGGGGTGCATTCCAGCATAAAGTGATAATAACTAAGGAGGTTAGGTATGGGCCCGACAAGCAGGTGGCTGACTATGCCATAACGCTATCGTCCTATCCGATGAGGTGTTGCACCAACAGGCGCAGTGTCCAATATCCAGCGAATGCCACAAGCAACCCCTTGAACATCTTGCCGGCAAACATGACAAGAAGGAACTTCCATACGGGGTAGCGGGTGGCACCGGCGGCCACACCTGCGATGTCGGTAAAAGGGTTTGGTATTGCCGAGAGTCCGAAGATAACCAGCGGGAGCCTTTGCTGCATCCGCCGCTCCAGCCTGGTATAAAACTTCCTGTTCTGCAGCGCCACCTTGCCACTATAGCCCGCCATATAACCGGTTAACTCGCCTATCGGCTCGGACAGCCCTACCATCAGCCCCACGAGCCATGGATTCAATATCGCACCCATAACGAATACCACTGGAAAAGCAGGGATGTATATTATAAGAGTGGCGCTCGCCATAAGGCTAAGCAGGAATACCCCAAAGTAGCCGTAGAGCCAGGCATTACCCAGCGCTTTACTCAGAAGGTATACCACTAGGAAGACAACGATGATGCCTACAATGAGGAGGAGGCCTACCCAATGCTGCTTTGTCCAGCGCCGCGCCTTCGCCTGCTTGGCCCCTGTTTCGCTTGAAGGGGGCACATCGGCGCTGGTGGTCTCGATGGTGCCCCCCTCATTTGACTTTTCGTTTTCCCTGTTTCCCATCGCTTTTCCGTTGCAAAGCTACAGGAAACAGCTAGCGAAGTCAAGTGGTGAAGGTGAATCCGTCGGGTCCTACATCGACCTTGACGTGGTCTCCTTCTTTGAAATCCCCCTGTAGGATTCTCTTAGATAGGGGGTTCTCCACCTGACGCTGTATGGTGCGGCGCAATGGGCGTGCCCCAAACACCGGGTCGAAGCCCTCTTTTGCCAACTGAACCTTTGCCTCTTCGGTCAACTCAATGGTTATCTTCCTGTCAACAAGCCTCTTCTGTACGTCCTTCATCATCAGGTCTACGATCTCTTTGATCTGCTCCTTGGTAAGGGACTCAAATATGACGATCTCATCCATGCGGTTGAGGAACTCGGGGCGGAAGGTCTTCTTCAATGCGTCATCTATGGCGCTTCTCAGCCGCTCCCTCTCGCCCTTTGTTTGACGCGAGAAACCTAGTGACTGATGCTGAAACTCCTCGGTGCCCAGGTTCGAGGTCATGATCACCACGGTGTTCTTGAAGTCAACAGTCCTGCCATGGCCATCGGTCAGCCGGCCATCCTCGAGTATCTGGAGCAGGATATTAAATACATCGGGGTGTGCCTTCTCCACCTCGTCAAAGAGGATCACCTTGAAGGGTCGGCGCCTCACTGTCTCAGTGAGCTGTCCTCCTTCCTCATAGCCGATATATCCAGGTGGCGCCCCGATGAGACGCGAGACGGTGTGCTTCTCCATGTATTCGGACATATCAAGACGCACCATGGCCTCTTCATCGTCAAACAGGAACTCAGCCAGCGCACGAGCCAGCTCCGTCTTGCCGACGCCGGTCGGCCCCAGGAAGATGAAGCTCCCAATGGGCCTCTTGGGGTCCTTGAGCCCGGCTCTCGCCCGCCTGATGGCCTCAGATACGACCCTGATAGCGTCATCCTGGCCGATGATCCTGTCATGGATGCGCTCCTCCATATGTAAAAGCTTCTCTGTTTCCTCCTCCATCATGCGGGACACAGGAATACCTGTCCATTTGGAGACCAGCTCAGCGATGTCCTCCTCGTCAACCGCGCCATCAATCTTCTTCTCCTTAAGCCAATTACTCTTCGCCTGACTGTACTCCTCTTCAAGGCGGAGCCGCTCGACTTTAAGTTGGGCAGCACGCTCATATTCCCGCCGTTGCGATGCCGCTTCCTCCTCATTGACCAGTTGCTGCACCCGTTTTTCCAGTTCCTTTACCTCAGCGGGGGCGCTCTCGGTATCGATCCTGAGCTTTGATGCAGCCTCGTCGATAAGGTCCACCGCCTTGTCAGGGAGAAAACGTTCCGAGATGTACCTCTGGCTCAGCTTGGCAGCAGCCTCAAGGGCGGAGTCAGTGATCTGTATCTTGTGGTGCGCCTCATATCTTGGTCGCAGCCCGTGAAGTATCTCAACGGTAGCCTCCACGCTAGGCTCGCCAATGTAGACGGGCTGCAGCCTCCGCTCCAGTGCGGCGTCTTTTTCGATGTGCTCCCGATACTCGTCCAACGTTGTTGCCCCCACGCATTGCAGTTCTCCTCGTGAGAGGGCTGGTTTGAGCATATTGCTGGCGTCGATGGCACCCTCAGCAGCTCCAGCGCCCACCACGGTGTGCATCTCATCGATAAAGAGAATGACCTCGCCTTGAGCCTCACGGATCTCATCCATCACCGCTTTAAGGCGCTCCTCAAATTCACCACGGAACTTCGAGCCAGCTACCAGCGCTCCCATATCAAGGGCTATCACTCTTTTGCCTTTGAGAGAATTGGGTACATCGTCGGCCACTATCTTCTGGGCCAGGCCCTCCACGATGGCGGTCTTGCCTACCCCGGCATCACCGATGATGACCGGGTTATTCTTGGTGCGCCTGGTGAGGACCTGCATCACCCTTTTTATCTCGTCCTCTCGCCCGATAACCGGGTCCAATTTACCCTCGTGGGCCAGCATAGTGAGATCGCGACTGTATTTCTCCAGAGCGCCGTATTTACTCTCTGCCCGGGAGTCGGTTACACGGTGTCCTCCTCGTATGTCTTGAAGGGCACGATAGACCTTCTCTTGGTCGATGCCAAAGTCACCAAGGATGTGGGCAGCCTCACCGTCCTGCTCGCTGGCCATTGCCACCAGGATGTGCTCGGTGCCGATGAATTCATCCTTAAGCCTATCTGCCTCCTCGGAGGCATTCTGTAGGAGACGCACAGTGCGCGGCGTGGCATAGAACGTAGCGCCTTCGTAAGCAACTTTAGGCGTCTTCTCCAAAGCATCCTCAACGCGGCTTCGCACCTCATCAGGATTAATGCCGAGCTTTCCTAGTATCTCGCCGGCTAGGCCTTTCTCCTGCCTGAGCAGAGCGAGTAGAATATGCTCTACATCCCACTGGCTGTGTTTGTATTCGTGCACCAACTGCTGCGACAGGGCTAGTGCTTCTTGTGCCTGTTCGGTAAATCTATCCTGCCTCATTTTTACTCCTTCTCGAGCTAGAACTCGGCTCCCTTGCAGCGCTTCAACTCTAGCTCCACATCCTCAATTTGTCTTTCTAAATCATTTATTCTTTCGGTGAGGCGGAGGATGACCTCCACCCCAGCAAGGTTGACCCCGAGGTCGTTCATCAGCGTCTTGATCTGGCGCAGCCTCTCGATGTCCCTCTGGGAGTAGAAGCGCACCCTGCCCTGGGAACGTGATGGCTCAATGAGCCCCATCTTTTCATAGTAGCGCAGGCTCTGGGCATGTACACTCAGCATCCTGGCCACAACGCTGATCACATAACAGGGTTC
>Ga0307431_1000395_pt1 | contig 30316 bp, 25 predicted proteins | sample SalMarWE160170MG_FD_202155 | JGI IMG/M metagenome (GOLD analysis project Ga0307431, IMG submission 202155) | Salt marsh sediment microbial communities from the Plum Island Ecosystem LTER, Massachusetts, United States - WE1603-170 | ecosystem: Environmental > Aquatic > Marine > Intertidal zone >...
TTACAATTGCCGGTTTTTCTGTGAATGGTTTGACTTCCATAGATAAAAGTGACATCGACAAAAGATTCGAGGATTTGCGAAAACTAACACGATTTTGAAATATCAAAATACGAAGCATGAAATCATAATTTCGGATTTTTAAGATATACGAGATGGTAGGGTGGGGCTTGCCCCACCATGACCTTATCGGTGGGCTAAAGCCCACCCTACCTGCTTAATAACATTTTTAGCCGACAAATAAAATGAGAGTATTTATAGCTATAGATATTGATGAGCAAATCCGAGCAGGATTAAACCGCCTACAGCAACAGTTGCAGAATAAGGCCGACACTAAAAGAAATGATGTCAAGTGGGTATCACCTAAAAATGTACATTTGACTTTAAAATTCTTGGGCGAGATTAAAGACGAGCAGGTCGTCGATGTCTGCAACATAGCCAAGGATGTTGCCGGCAGGCATAAGAGCTTTGAGCTGGCGATAGAATCGGTCGGCTGCTTCGGCGGCAGAAGCGCAAGAGTCTTATGGGTCGGCTTAGGCAAAGGCAAAGAAAACCTGCTACAGCTTCAAAAGGACCTCGAAGAGCAATTGGCTTCGGCTGGTTGGCCGCCGGAAACAAGAGAATTCACCGGCCATCTGACACTGTGCAGGGTAAAAAATCCAAAGGCAGGTGCCAGGCTCGCGGAAATAATAGAAAATTACAGAGATTTTAAGCTCGGAACGACACCTGTGGATTCGGTTCATGTTTACCAGAGCCAGTTGACTCCGAGCGGTCCTGTTTATACTGTATTAGGCAACTATAAAATGAGCTAAGAAGTAGGAGAATGGAAGATGGTAAAAACGAAAAAGGCAGAGGAAGGTTCGCAGGCAACCGGCAGAGAAGCTGCTCTACAGCGTGTTATCGCACAGATCGAAAAGCAATACGGCCAGGGCGCAATTATGCAGATGGATGAGCACAAGTACGCTAAGATCGCAGGCATCAGCACCGGCTCACTATCATTAGACATTGCTTTAGGTGGAAAGGGTATCCCGCGTGGCAGAGTCTCCGAGTTGTTCGGGCCGGAGTCGTCCGGCAAAACCACCCTGGCACTGCACATCATTGCAAACGCCCAGCGGGCGGGTGGCGTGGCAGCGTTTATCGATGCTGAGCACGCCCTTGATATAACCTGGGCCAAAAGGTTGGGCGTCGATGTCAGCAGTTTGTTGGTTAGCCAGCCCGATACCGGCGAGCAGGCGCTTGAAATTACTGAAATGCTGATCGCATCTAATTCAATCGATGTTATAGTTATAGATTCGGTTGCCGCACTGACGCCAAGAGTGGAGATTGAAGGCGAGATGAGCGACACTCAGGTGGGACTGCAGGCAAGGCTGATGAGCAAGGCAATGAGAAAGCTCACCGCTATTATCAATAAGAGCAAAACCGCTTTGGTGTTTATAAATCAAATCCGTATGAAGATCGGCGTTATGTTCGGCAATCCCGAAACCACCAGCGGCGGAAGAGCACTGAAGTTTTATAGCTCTGTGCGAATCGATCTGAGACGAGTGACAACGATAAAAGACAGCAGCGGTGCGGTCGGCAACAGAGTCAGAGCCAGAGTGGTAAAGAATAAAATCGCACCGCCCTTCCGGGACGGTGAATTCGACATTATGTTCGACTCCGGAATCAGCTACGAAGGTGATTTGCTGGACCTGGGCATCGGATGCAATGTGCTCGAAAGAAGCGGCGCATGGCTGAACTACGGCGATATTCGGCTCGGTCAGGGAAGAGAAAACGCAAAAAAGTATCTGGTGGATAATAAAGACCTGCGCGAGGAAATAAAAAACAAAATCCTTGCCGCCAAAGGAATGGCAGCGCTTAGCGGCCCGGAGATGCCAATAGTTGATTATCAAAAAGACACAAAGAAAAAAACCATCAACAACCGGGAAAGAATAAATGAAGCATAAAGTTTCAAGTGCGGCACAAATCAGGAACAGCTTCATAGATTTTTTTAAAAGTAAGGGCCATGAGTTTATCCCCAGCTCGCCGATTGTACCCATCAACGACCAGACCCTGCTTTTTGCAAACGCTGGGATGAATCAATTCAAAGATATATTCCTGGGTCTGGAGTCACCGCAATGCCGACGAGCGGTCAATAGTCAGAAGTGCCTGCGGGTAAGCGGCAAGCACAATGACCTTGAAGAGGTAGGCAAAGATACTTATCACCACACCTTTTTTGAAATGTTAGGCAACTGGTCGTTTGATGATTACTTCAAGGCTGAAGCAATCGAATGGGCCTGGGAGCTGCTTACAGACGTTTGGGGCATTGACCCGGGCCGTCTTTCGGCTACATTTTTTGCCGGCGACAAGGCGGACGGACTGCCGAGGGATGAAGAGGCGGCTGGACTTTGGACTAAAGTGACACCAATATCATCCGAGAGAGTCCTGGCATTCGGCAGGAAGGACAACTTCTGGGAAATGGGTGAGGCCGGTCCCTGCGGGCCGTGCAGCGAGATACATATCGACCTTGGGCCTGATATGTGTGACAAAAAGGATGTGCCGGGCCACAAATGCGTTGTCAATGGCGGCTGTAGTCGATTCATCGAGTTATGGAATCTGGTTTTCATACAATATAATCGCACGGAGGACGGCAAATTACTGCCCCTCGGCGCCAAATACGTTGACACCGGTGCCGGCCTGGAAAGAATCGCTGCGGTGCTGCAAAACAAAAAGAGCAATTACGACACCGATTTGTTTATGCCTGTAATCGAGAGTATCAGCCGTCTAACCAGCCACAAATACACTTCAAAGCCTGGCAATAAAACCGATAATGCTTTCAGAGTCATAGCCGACCACATTCGCACGCTTGTTTTCGCCATAACCGATGGTGCCACGCCCTCCAATGAAGGGCGTGGATACGTAATTCGCCGAATACTCCGCAGGGCTTCAAGGTTCGCAAGAGAGCTGGGAATGCACGAGCCTTTTATCTACAGACTTGTGCCAGTTGTAGCTGATTGCTTAGGTGACGCTTTTGGCGAGATAAAGGAAAGGGCCGACTACGTCTCAACAGTCATCGAATCGGAAGAGGCCAGCTTCGGCAGGACGCTGGATAGGGGCATTGAAATTTTTGGCTACGCTGCCGAGCAGGCGGCGCAAACCGCAGAGAAAACCATCAGCGGCGACGATGCTTTCCAGCTTTACGATACATACGGCTTTCCACTCGATTTGACACAGCTTATGGCTGAAGAACGGGGCTTGAAAGTAGATACATCGAAATTTGACGAACTGATGGAAGAGCAAAGACAACGCGCAAGGGCAGCCCAAAAAAGTGATTCTTTAACCGGGACCTTTGCCGATGTCGAACTTCCTGTCACCGAAGATGCGACTAAATATCTTGCGGACAATTGCGATAGTGTCATCGTCGGCTGGATTGACAGCGAAGACTTCAAGACCGAAGATAGGATTCCAGCCGATACCGAAGTCGGCCTTGTGCTCGATAAAACGTGCTTCTATGCCGAGGCCGGTGGACAGGTTGGTGACTGCGGCATCATTCAATCCGATAGGGGGAAGTTCATCGTCGAGAATACTACAAAAATAGCAAGCTGTGTAATTCACAAAGGCAAAATGGCCGAGGGAACCTTTGATAGCGGCGAAAAGGTAAGAGCAATTGTCAGCAAAGATAGATACGCCACGAAGAAAAACCACACCGCGACACATCTATTGCAGTGGGCACTGCAAGATGTATTGGGCAAATCCGTGTCACAACAGGGAAGCTACGTTGGGCCGGACTATTTGCGGTTCGATTTTACCTGCCCCAAGGCGCCCACAGCCGGGCAGCTAAGAGAGGTCGAGAATTTGGTTAGAGAGAAAATTGCCGCTGATTTGCCCGTGACGTGGACAGTGATACCAAGAAAAAAGGCTGAGAAGCTCGGTGCGATGGCACTATTCGGCGAGAAGTACGGAAACGAGGTGCGTGTAGTCGGAATCGGTGTAGAGCATGGTGACAAAATTAGTCAGGCGTTCAGCAGAGAGTTTTGTGGTGGTACGCATGTCGATAGGCTTGGCTCTATTGGCGGCTTTAAGATAATTAAAGAAGAAAGCATATCCGCCGGCGTTCGCAGAATTACAGCACTTACAGGGTCGGCGCTTACGGATTATTTTGAGAATTCAAGTGACATTGTCGAATCCCTTAGCCAGATGCTGAAAGTCCCTGCTGAGACTGTCACGAATAGAGTTGAGCATTTGCTCGCCGAGAACAAAAAGCTCGCCAAGAAGCTCAAAGCAGCCGGGACGGCAGGCGGCCCCGACACCATAGCCGAGGCCAAAAAGCTCCTTGAAAATTGCGAAAAAATTAATAGTGCTCACGTGATAATAGGCCAATTATCAAATACGCCAATCGAACGGGCCAGAGAAGCTGTGGACATGCTCAAAAAGAAGGCAAAATCCGCAGCCATAGTTCTCGGCTTTGCAGATGGTGACAAGGTAACACTTTTATCCGGCGTGACAGATGACCTCGTCAAAAAAGGTCTAAAGGCCGGTGACGTTGTCAAGGTGATTGCGCCAATAGTCGATGGTGGAGGCGGCGGACGACCGCAAATGGCGCAGGCCGGCGGCAAAAACCCGAGTAAAATCCAGGAAGCGCTAGCCAAAGCCGAAGAAATAATAAAAGAAAAACTTGTGAGCAGGTAACTGGTTAAATGGTTATTGGTTAAATAGTAAATTCAATCACCGATTACCAGCCGCCATTTATCAGTCCTCTAAAGAGGGGACAAAATGAAGATATTGGAGGAAGAGCCCCCGTTAGCGAGCGAATTTAAGCAACCTTTTATAATTAACGCTTTTCTCTACCCTATCAGTGCAGCGGGAATGATACATGTTGCAATCTTTGTAATTGTGCCTCTATTGTTTTCTTTGTTCATCAGATTATTCGAGTTGTTATTGGGGCCGTTTCTTGGTTTTGGAACTGCTGTGTTCACCGAGCCATTAACTATAATTTTTTATGTAATCTTCTATAGCTATATGTGTTACTACATCGCAGATTGTGTTTTCAATAGTTCCAAAGGTCGTCAGCGTGCTTCAAGTATCTCGATGCCGAGTCAATTTAGTTGGATTGACTTTGCATCAGAGGCGGTTATTTTAGCTGGTTGCGCAGCTATCTGTTTGTCGCCAATAGCATTATATTCAGCCATTACTAAGAGGGCCGATTTATACTTTTGGCTTTTGTCAGCTTATGGAGTCTTCTTTTTGCCGATGGCGCTGCTGAGGGGAATTATGTTTAATGCCTTTGACGCTTTGAATCCGATAGAAATCATCCGGTCGATATGCCGTGTGTTTTTACCATATTGCGGCTTGGTTCTGTTCTTTCTTGTTATTGGTGGATTTATCGCGGCAGTTTTATCGAGACTGCCGATTTGGGGATTTCTTACACAAGGCATCAAGATTTATCTGATTTTCGTTCTGGCATATCGATTAGGCTGGTTTTACTGGTGGCACAAAGATAAGCTTAATTGGGGGATATAAAAACCCCCACGTAAAATCCGTCGATCCGGCACCAGACGGACGTGGGGGCTAAACAAATAAAACTTTTTTGTTCAGAACAACAAATACGTAAGCATCAATCCTGCTGTCGGATTCTTATGCTTCTTGCATGGGCGTCGAGCCCCTCAACCTCTGCTAAGCGAATAATATCCTCAGCACACCCAGCCAACTTTTCTTTGTCGTATTCGATTATGCTCGTTGACTTGATAAAATCATTAGCACTAAGAGCGCTGAAGAATCTTGCCGTCAGTCCCGTTGGAAGTGTATGGCTCGGACCAGCCCAATAATCGCCGACAGCAACAGGCGAATATTCACCTATAAAAATTGCACCAGCATTGTGGATTTGTTCCGCATTTTTTTTACTTTCATCGCCGCACTGAATCTCAAGATGCTCTGGGGCAAAATCATTTGCCTCATTGATTACTTTCTCAATATTCTCAAAAACTGCTATAGCGCTGTATTTTTTCAGACATTTAATTGTCTCTTCAGCACGATTCAAATGTTGCACTTGATGTTTCAGTTCGTTTAGCACTTTCTCTGCTAAATCCTGAGAGTTTGTAAATAACACTGCACTTCCAGGTGCATGTTCTGCCTGACTGAGCATATCGGCTGCTATCCATGCAGGCTTAGCGCTATCATCTGCAATTATCAGCACTTCACTCGGCCCAGCTATCGAATCGATGCCAACAATTCCAGAGACCTCTCGCTTGGCGGTTTGTACCCACTGATTGCCGGGCCCCACGATTTTGTCAACTCTAAGGATGGTGTCAACAGTACCAAATGCCAACGCTGCTATAGCCTGGGCACCGCCGATTCTGAAGACTTCGTCGATATCAAGCTCACGACAAACAGCCAGAATAACAGGATGGATGCTACCTTTGTGCCTGGGTGGTGAAACAATTGAGATGTACTTTACACCAGCCACCTGTGCCGGTACTGCTGTCATTATCACCGTTGATGGCAGCGGGGCAGATGCTCCGGGGACACAGATACCAACCCGCTCTATCGGTGTATATTTGATTCCAGTACCCTTAAAACCACCAATAAAAATCTTTTTCTGATATTCTCTAACATTCTTAATAGCTTTTTGCAGCGATGCAAGAAGGTCCTTGTCGATTTCCTTGTAAGCCTTATCGATATCCTGCTGGGTTACTCGAAACTGTTCAGGCCGCAGCTTAACACGATCAAATTTCTCCGTGAATCTTGACAACGCTTCAGCCCCGTTCCGCTCGACTTCGCTAAGAATCTCAATAACCTGCTTGCGTCTGTTATCGCTGGCTAAAAACCATGCTTCGCGCATTATATTGATACGAAGTTCACCTAATCGTTTCTCAAAATCCACCTGTCGATAGGTAATGAGGATTTTGTCGAGTTCGTGGGACACGGTTGGGCCTTTCCAAACCACAATACTAACCTCCCAGTGCCGTAAGGCCGCTGGGATGGCTGGCGCCACATCTTAACGATAAACTGGGGGGCTAAACATTTTTTATCTGCCGAGGTTGCCGTGGCTGTAAGCTCTGGTTGCCCTGTGTAAAAGCAGAAATTTTTCTCCCCTATATTCGGTAACAATCCCTGCTATATTGAAACGGACCTGGTCCGGCTCGACAGATTGTACCTGCTCAGCAAGCTCCAAAGTCCGGCAAGGCAGCAGCCGAAATGTATCACCTGTACTTGTAGCACTTCGGCCAAGAGCATCAATAACAAAAACGTATTGCGTAATTGCTTCGGCGCGATGTATGTCACGTGTGACGCACGGCGAGATAAAACCCGTTCTGTTCGACAAAACATAATTACGCGTAATCTGTAATCGCCTAACAGCAGTTGCAGCGGCGGTCCTTTCAGACTGCTCGCGCCCCGCAGAAGGCAAAGTCGGCCTATTTCTGAGCTTTTCCAATATCTCTTTGGGTATTCCTAATTCATCGTTTGCAATACCAATCCGTCTCTGACCGGGTTGATCTTTTTCTTCAGTTTGCTGCGACGTCAATGAATCCAGCGATTTGGATTCGCTAAGGGGCAAAAAATCAATTGGAAATATAAAATTCCTGCCCTTGTATTTTGTGACTCTGGCCCAGAGCCTATAGCTTTCAGTCCGTCGCGGCGGGTCGTTTGCGTCAGCAACCATCTTTTCCAGTGCGGACGATGGGAGCAGCTCTAATCTCGCGGCGATGCCGGCTCGGTCGTTGCTGTTGATAACCGCCATATCAAATTCAAAGAACCATACTTCCGTTCCCCGCTTTTGCGGGGACGATTTTACTCCTGCCAAAGCAGGAGCAGGTGTGAGCTTGCCCCGCCGTAAGGCGTCCTCCGTGAGGAGTCCCAAGGACTGTGGACCGCGCAGGCTGGGGTCGTTGATATCTTTCCTGATTAATTTACCATCAACACCTCTCAAGATAAAGCCGTCCGGCAGCTCCAAGGCTCGCCGGGGCGAAAAAGTTCTGCCGGGTATGCCTGCACCAAGAGCCAACACCACCGAGACTACATTTATAAAAACAACCAAAATCAACAATGTATGTTTCTTATCCATTTGCAGACCTGTTCAGGCCCGTCCGCCACATTCAGGTGCCGACTGCTATCAGGGTCATCTATCGCAATCAAATTTACCAAAGGCTTCCAAAATTCTCCTACCAGTATAATCGGTTTACCCGATTCGAGAAAGCCTTTGTTTTTCAATTCCCAGACCTTAGCCAGCTCCAGCAGTGTTCCTGTTCCGCCGGGCAGTACAACATACGCCTGTCCCAGCTTTATCAAGGTATCGAGCCGTTCGTCAAGAGAGCCTGTAACAATCGTGCGAGTGGTATATTTATTGGCTGTGCTGCTCTTAAAGGCTGAGCAGGTTACGCCTATGATTTTTCCGCCAGCCTCGGCTGCTCCTTTAGCGGCGGCCTCCATCGTCCCGCCGTAACCGCCGTTGGCTATTGTAAAACCTGCTTGTACCAAAACTCTGCCCGTCTCGTATGCTATAGTATAAGCCGAATCGCCGGCTTTAGCCCTGCCGGTGCCAAAAACGGATATAATTTTCTCATTCATTTGTTTTTTTCACGTATATAATTCAAAAGTCCGGCAGAAAGCAAAATTTCCCTGTCTCTGCCGGAAAGATTTAACCTGCCGACAAATTCAAATGAGCCCGTCTTATCTGTAATTTTTATTTCATCGCTGCTTTTTATGGCTTCGAGCAAATCGTTGATTATTATTTCGTCATCAGATTTTATTTTGTCATAATCATTTTTGTCGGCAAACTCTATTGGCACGATGCAAAAGTTAATTAAATTGGCTTTATGAATTCGCTCAATACTCTTAGCTAAAACTGCCCGAACGCCCAGATACATCGGACAAAGTGCAGCGTGCTCTCTCGATGAGCCTTGTCCGTAGCTTTCACCTGCTACGATAACACCGGCTATGCCTTTTTGCTTTAGCTCAAGGCTGCGCTCGGCGAACGTAGGTTTACCCTGCTCATTAAAACAGTTGAAAACCACCTTGGCATATTCCGGCACATTTGAGCGCAGTTTTAAAAAAGGACCAGCCGGCATAATATGGTCGGTCGTCACCTTATCGCCGCACTTGATCAGCACCCTTGCACGCAGCTTCTTCGGCAGCGACGGAGGAACCTCCGGAACAACAATAGTCGGTGCTCTTAGGACCTTTGCCTTCGCAGCCTGTTTGTCACTCAAAGGCGGCTCTATCATACTGTCGTCTATGATAAACTCATCCGGCAGGCTTATTTTCGGATATTCGATTCCAAACAGCTTTGGCAAGTCACGTGGATCGGTAATTCGGCCGGTCAGAACCGAAGCTACCGCCGTCTCCGGACTTACTAAATAGACCTGATCGCCTTTTGTGCCACTTCTGCCGGAAAAGTTCCTGTTGAATGTGCGCAGACTTATTATATTCTCAGCCGGTGAAAAGCCCATGCCGATGCACGGCCCACAGCCGGTTTCGAGAATACGAGCACCGGCTGAAATCACATCCGCCAGTGCCCCGTTTTTCGCCAGCATATTCAGTACTTCTCTACTGCCCGGTGCAATTGCAAATTCGACCATATTATTTATACGCCTGCTCTTGAGCACTTCCGCTACCATCATTAAATCAGCAAAGCTTGAATTCGTGCAGCTTCCTATCGCAACCTGCCCTGTTTTAGCGCCTGCGATTTCCTTTACCGTCTTGACTTTGTCCGGCGAAGACGGACAGGCAGCCATCGGCTCAAGCTCTGATAGGTCAATTTCGATGACACGGTCATACTTTATATCAGCATCAGCCGCTAAGGGCTGATAATCTTTTTCCCGCTTCTGAGCAGCGAGGAACCTTCTGGTCTGTTCATCACTGGGAAATATGCTTGTTGTTACGCCTAATTCCGCTCCCATATTGGTTATGGTGGCACGCTGTGGAACAGACAGTGTTGAAGCGCCTCCTCCGAAGTATTCAACCATCCAGCCCACATTTCCTTTTGTAGTCAAGATGCTGAGCAGTTTTAGAATCACATCCTTTGCCGCCACCCAATCGTTAAGTTTTCCGGTAAGTTTAACTCCTAAGACTTTCGGACAGGCCAGATAGAATGGCCCACCGGCCATTGCTGCTGCCACATCCAGGCCACCGGCACCGATACCGAGCATACCAATACCGCCGGCGGTTGGAGTATGCGAGTCGCTGCCCAATAGAGTCATGCCAGGCTTTCCGAACCGCTCCAGATGAACCTGGTGACAGATACCGTTTCCTGCACGTGAATGATAAACCCCATACTTTGCAGCAGCACTTTGCAGATATAAATGGTCGTTATGATTCTCCGGGCCAAAACCGGCCATATTATGGTCAATATAGCTCACAGAAAGGTCGGTTTTAACTCTGCCTGCTCCCATAGATTCGTAAAGCAAAAAAGCTGTTGTGCCCGTTGCATCCTGGGTCAGCGTTTGGTCGATCCTGATGCCAATCTGCTCGCCGGCAGCGAGCTTGCCGTCAACTAAATGCTCTGTAAGTATCTTATAGGTAAGTGACCATCCCAATTTTTTTCTCCTTGTAAATCGATGCCTTAATGTATCACAAACATCCCATAAAGACAAATCCGATTTCTGTATATATACGAGTGCAAATACAATACAAAACAAGCGGTAAAAACCCCCGGTAAAACCGAAAGCTAAATATGTCGTTTATTTAGCCCAGCGTTTTACGAAGGGTTATTTTATACGTTTCACACGGGATTGTTTTTAGAATGGTATAAGAGTGATAAATGATTTGAGCAACCTTTCCCTTAGGGACGGCGAAGTGATTTATTTGCGACAAGTTATGGCTACGTAGCCCCTCGGGCTCTTGGACCGATGAAATACATAGATAAAAAACTGCGAGAGCGGAAAAAGCAATTTATGATGCCTCAACTACCAACAGGCAAAGTTCTCTTAATTCTTTAAGCTTACTATCGATATCTTCCTCGGATAAATCATCAACTGCTTCAAAATAATAATTCTCAAACACTCCCGTGACGTTTGCTAACCATGTGGGATCTTCTGGTGAATAATCAAGATACATATAATCGTCATCGTAAACTGCATCCCAAAGTATGCCCTCTGCAAGAATCTCCACCTCATCAATCCATTTCTCTATATCATCGCACGTAGATGCAAGTGTGCATTGCCCTGCTGTTGTCTTTCTGGCATCGATCACCTTTGCTCTCCAGTTAGAACCAAGCGCAGGCTCATCAATTTCAACAGCTATTAAGTTGATCAAATGCTCGAATACCGATGCAATAGCACCCTCAGCTACCTCTGTTAGTTTAACGCACAGAACGTCCGTTCTCAATAAGCCGTTCCCGATGGTGGATAAAACAGAAATCTTTTGCCCGATAGTAAGCTCGTCAAAAATTTGAACACCTATGTAACAGTTATTAAATGGTCTAAGTTTTATTTCTTCCACTAAATTTAACAAGGCCTCAGCAAATAGTGTGGCTTCAGCACCTTCAAGCGCTCGCTCACCGTACGCTGTCCACCACACTGTAATCTCCTTATATCTTAAAAATTGAACATTCCGTTTTTAACCATAACTGATCCTTTCGGGCTTGTCAGCTATTAAAACTATCCCTGAAAGCGTGCTTTCTTTAGGTGCAATCATCAACTCGTGAGCACTAGTCGCCCATTTTCCCCGAATACCTAATCTTTTTTCATCCATTAACAAAGGTAGCACTGCCAATGCTATCAACGTATCGTGAAGACGGGGTCACAAGAACTGTGTCTTCTGCCTTTTCAGCAACCCTCCAGATTTCTATTATGACATTTTTTCTCTTATATAAAAATTGTGGGGATTGCGTAATTTCTGCTTGATGAATTATATTCAATATAGATTCCTCGTTATTCATCAATAAGAACTCTACATGTTCGGGAAAAGCTCATAAAAAACTGAAACAAAGAAAACCGCTGGCGTGAAAAATTAACAAGTTTGTTGTTAATTCACAAATTTCAGTATGGTTTTTTTATATTTCGAGGACGCTCGGCAAAACAAAAAGGGCCGCGGTGGAAAGTCATCGCAGCCCCTGAATTCGTCTGACTTTATTATTTATTTAAGTTAAGCTTTCCGTTTGCGCAGAAAAATCAGTCCGCCAAGCCCCAGCAGGCACACAGTAGCCGGCTCTGGAACCTGAGCTATATAGTCCTGCTTTCCGGCGTTGACAAAGGCCATAAGTTCCGCCTTCGGTCCGGTACCGTCTAATGCATGTAACCAGTTATTAGCGACGGTTGAGTCAATATACTGGGCCTTGAAACCATGTGAACCATAGGAGCCGTCATCTGTGACATCCCAGCCCAGCGGAGATGTCGGCAAGTCCTCATATATGATTTCCCATATAGCTGCGGCAAAGGCCTCAGCCTTGCTTTTTTCCTCGCTTGAATATGGTCCGCCGTCGGCCCAAGCTGAGTCATAGAATCTGCCCCACAGCTCAGAAATATAATCGGATTTATCGGTTCCTACCAGGCCACCCATAAAGCTGTTGTTGACCTCATCCAGCGCAACCACATCATATGTCAGCGTACTGCTGCTGGCCCATTGATGTAACTCGATGCAGAAGGCGCCGATCTGGCCATTCGGCCAAATATTTCCCTGGCCTGTACCGTCGGTTTTATCGAGCATATAAACACCGCCATGAACACTTTCGCCGCTGTGTCCACCGCCCCAAACTTTAACATAACCATTCGCTCCATAACCGTCATGTGCTATATCCACAGTACCAACAGGACCAGCTTTTGTTATGCATGGTAAGGCCAGAAACACTACGGCACAAAGAATCGTTGCTGTTTTAGGCATCTTCATTTTGCACCCCCCTAAAATGTACAATTTGTGTAGATTTAAATCCGGCAACTAAACTTAAACACGTCGATAGTAACCGAATTCCTCCGTGTACTTAATTGGTGGAGATTGAAATACCCCCCATTCCGATTACAACCACCCCCGGTAGCGATTATGGCATTAGTATATTGTTTTAGCCCACGAAAGTCAAGATAATTTGGACAGTGACATCAAGTATAAACAAAATTTTTTCGCCATTTCCCTTAAGGAGCGGAAAATAGAATAATTATAGGGTCTAACTTAGTTTTGGATTGATAATTTGTTCTCCTTTTCATTAAAGTTTTTACGGCGGTTAGCAACAAGCTCGCCGGAAGTGTAGAAATTTGCACAATTATCCCGCAACCTTTAGAACACTTATATTTTGTTGTTGCCCTTTTAGCTGCTGGCGGCTTTAATAATATTGGCCGTGCTAAGCGGGGTGCTAGCGGTACCCTGTACTCGCAATCCGCTACAGCGAGGCTGAATTCTTTTCCGAGGGTTGATTGAGATGGGACACTGTTGTCATAAGTGATGTTGACAGCCGGGTTCCATGCAAACGAACGGCGTGAACCTGGTCAGGCCGGGAACGGAGCAGCCATAAACGTTAGCTCGTTGTGCTGTGGAGCAACCCAGCTCGAGTTGGCTGTGGCAGCAAACCCATCAAAACCAACTCGAAGAAAAGTGCACGGCCATTTTAACAAAATATTCGGCAAAATGGTTAGACGGCACACTGTTGTCTATTTCAAGTTAAAAAAAGGAGAAGATTGTGAAAATAAGAATTAGTATTGCGATGTTGGTATTGGGCTTTTTTGTTGTGATGCCGGTTAATGCAGCAGAGAAAGGCACCACAAAAGATGTTAACGAACCTGAAATCGCCGTCCAGGCTGCTGACGAGAAAGCCGAAGTATTTAAGACGGAAATGGACAAGGTCAGCTACATAATAGGGACGCAAATAGGCGAGAATCTGAAGAAAGCCGAGATTGATGTTAATCTTGAATTGCTTATACAGGGACTCAAAGACACTCTCAAAGGCAAGGAGCCGGCGCTTAGTCAGGCCTATATGCAGAAGGTTTACTCTGATTGGCAACAGCGTATGAGGGCCAAACAGGTCGCCAGGCAGAAAAAGGAGGCTGCTGAAAACCTGGCCGCAGGCACTGCGTTTCTTGAAGCGAACAAGGCAAAGCAAGGCGTAAAGGTTCTGCCGAGCGGTCTGCAGTACAAGGTGATAACCGAAGGGACGGGCAATACTCCCACGGCGGACGATAAAGTGAAGACTCACTACCGCGGCACTTTGATTGATGGCACTGAGTTTGACAGTTCTTATAAGCGGAATGAGCCTGCCGAGTTCCGCGTTAAGGGTGTAATAAAAGGTTGGACGGAAGCTTTGCAGCTTATGAAAGAAGGCGGCAAGTGGGAGCTTTATATACCCGCTAATCTCGCTTATGGCCAGCGCGGAAGGCCCGGCATACCGCCCAATTCCACTCTTGTTTTCGAGATTGAGCTGATTGAAATCGTCAAGCCGGCTGAAGCGACTAAAGAGGTTAAGTAGAAAATATAGAAATGTAGGGTGCTTAAGCCCACCGAATCAAAACTTTATTTATAGTTTATGTAAAGCTTCAGTATCTTTGTCGAGATACGCTTCACGCTTCACTTGTGCCTAAGGTACGAGATACGAACTCATTATCAATCACAACTCATCAAAATCGACTCGAAGAAAAGTGCACGGCCATTTTAACAAAATATTCGGCAAAGAGGGTTGTTAGCTGGCACATCCGTTGTGCCGGTCGTTTGAAAAACAGCAATTAGCCGGCACCCCTGCGGTGCCGGTTTGACGGGCCGGGCAAAGTTCTTGCGGAAAAAATACCAACTTACCAGAATGAAATAATAAACGCATTTCGTTGAATTTCAGCCGATTCATAGAGATGGTGTATGAGAAGATTTTATGTCCAGCTTAGGAATTGCTTTTCTTGGAGAAGATCATATTTGAACATTGCAACAATACATTAGTGACACTTTCCACTCAGATTGTCATAGTGTTTAAGAATACGGTCAAAGGTACTTGAGCCATCAAATATTCCCTGTTGCTCCTTACGAACTCCGCTGAAAGTGGATAGAACATACTCGACATCTTCACGCCCAATTCCATAGAGCAAGAAGAATGCGGCATCAAGCTGTGCCTGCAAATCAAGACGCTCAGCAGGATTCCATTTGTGCACTAATGGCTTAAAGCCTGTGGCTTCAGCCAATGGTTTCATATCATTACTCGTACAAGTCAACTTCAGAACACGTTCACTAATCCACTTCTCTAAAGTCTTTCGCTTATCCCAGGGACAACGCTCAAAGTAGAAGTCTGGCGTGAAGATAGGAAGTTGTTCAACAATAAAGAAATTTAAATGTACACCTCCAACTTTGTGACGCGCAACAAAATCCATAGCGAAGCTATTAAGATTTGCCAAAATACAGCTTTGGGCTCTTAATGATACATTGTCTCCTGTTAAAATCAGTGGGGAAGAATTAAGCACAGCCACGTGCGGAATAAATGCCGCTATCATCGTCCGAACATTTGTTGGGCTAGTGACATCCTTGAAGGCAATGTATGCGGGTTGAATTCTATTTTCCAAGCATTTATTCACTTTTTCTTCATAAACCCACCACCTGGATTCTGTTGCAAATTCAGGGTTCTGGTGTTCAACAAGGGTTGTAGCAGTCGTTTGACCTTGACGCATCCAGTTAGCGTCCTTGACTAATACACTTGCAGCACGATGGTCATACATCTGTATCATCTTTGCTTCGTAGAGAGGCAGAAAAATCTTTTTCCCCTTTTTCCAAATAGAACCCTGCCGTTTGAATTTGGCAGCCTTTAGTTGTTCGGCCACGCTGAAGATTTCGGCATCGTTGGTTTGGTCGAACATTCTGAGGAATTTGATGTCCCAGGGGTTTCCACCTTCTTTGCGTCTCCTGTCTCGTAATACAGGTATGCGTTGATAAATAGCTTTTGTCAACTCAGCATCGTGGTTCGAGCGAAAGACTGGACATGTTTCTGTGTTTGGATTCAGAAGTTTAAAGTCTTTGCTGTATAGTGAAATATGACGATTTTGGTCTTTTAGTTCTTCCATCCTGTGAGCGAAGAAAACGAAATCAGCCTCTGTAGTTTTTCTTTCCGATCCACCAAAAAGAAGAACGCAAAATTTGTACGAGCGATGGACATCAGGAAAGAATGGTGCTTTGTTTTCGAAATCATATAAACCAATTAAAGATTTGTTGTTTGTCAATTCAGCAAAAAATTCTTTGTTTGTTTTATCCGTAGCGATACCTGTAGGCACCAAGAGACCTACTCTGCCTGAGAGGGTGACAATATTCCAGGCAAGTTCTGCAAAGACTGCATAAGTGTTTATGTCACCTTTGCCGGTTAGAGGAAAGCGTGTACAATTGCGAACGTAGTCGAGCGTTATTTCGGCTGAGTCCTTGGCCTGAGCATATCGCTGGTGTAGTTCAGGGTTAGTCTTCTTGAGTTTAGCGATAAGCTTTCGTCTCGTTGCGGCATCAACGGCTGTTGCAATGGTGGTCATAATAGAATCGAAGAATTCTCTTTCTTGAAGTTTTATTCGTTCCCAGGGTGGGTTGCCTATGACACAATCGAATCCTGGATTGTCGCGCGTGAAGACTTCGGGAAATATTTTTTCCCACTGCATAGCATGTGGGTCAACAGTATGGTCGGTGACAAGGCTGTTGCCGCATATTATATTCTTCGATAAATCAGCAAGGGATTTGCCTTTCTGTGCGGAGCGAAGCCACAATGCTAATTGCGTGATTTCAACTGCTTCAGGCGATAGGTCAACGCCGAAAAGATTATCGTTCAGAATAAAACCGGAGACTTTTTCTCTTAGCTTTTCAGCCTGGGTAGAATTGTGAAATTCAAGGATATCAATTAAGTCTTGATATTTTTCTTCGAGTATTTCATAGACTTTGATGAGAAATGCACCGCTGCCACAGGCTGGGTCAACGATTTTTATCTGACGCAGAGCATCAATGGATTCAAGGGCAAAACGCACAACCTTTCCATCGCTTTTGGTGGTGTCAATATCGTTTCGGTCTATGTTGTATTGTGCTGCAATAGTATCAATTTTTTCATCGGCTATTTTGGCCACAGTGTTGTTTGTGATGAATTCCGTGAACTCGGGTGGTGTGTAATAGATTCCGCCTTTTTTACGTTCGGCTGATTTTTTCATCTTGGGAGATATTACCTCTATAGCTTTTGATTCAAACAAGCCGCCGAGGCGGATTTTTTCTATGTCGTTGATAGACTTTTCAAAGAGGTGTCCAAGCACATCAACGTTGACTTCATAGCGGAAATCATAATCTCCTATGCTTTTAAAAAAGTTGGTCCAATCATCATCGAGGTCGAGCCCGTCAACTTCATCATCTTTTCGGAACAATCCGCCATCATACGGTGAAATGCCTCGCTGCTCGTTTCCTTCATCGATACTGCGAAAAAGGTCGATGAAATTTCGCCACTTGGGATTTGTGACACGATGGAAAGGAGCAACCTGGCTCCATGCTTTATATAGTGATTTATCCGGCAGCAACTCACGGTCTTCACAGAAAGCTATGAAGACTATTCGGTCTATGAGCTTCTGGGCGATTTTGATGGCATTATCCAAAGGCTTATTATGAAGCTCGCTGGTTAAGTGATGGATAAGACGGAGCCTGTTTTGGTGGTAATCTTCATAGAGTTCATCTCCTACCTCCCGCTGGCGTTTATTGCTGCGTTCCAAAAGCATGTCTGCTCGCGGAACTTGGCCAAGTGTCGTGGGAAGAAGACCTCCTCGCTCAAAAAGATAATAGAATTGCAGGAAATTGCCTTTTTTACAAAGGTCTTGAAGCGTAAACAACTCGTAAGCTCTTGGTGTTTGATTTCGATGATAGAGACGAAAGCTCACAAAGTTGCATACGATGCCCCAAGGACATTCAGTTAAAAAGTTAAGATAATCCCAGCATTGCTGGACGGGTGTGCGGCCGTTGAACCTGTCTCGGTCCACATTAACGGTGGGACCTTTAAGTTCGATTATAGCACGTGGAGGACGATTTTTACACGATTCGAACATTCCAATAGCAGCATCTGCTTCGCCACCGTTAACGTAAAACTTAGGTTTCAAGTTCCATTCTTGCTTGCCCTCGGAAAACAACGTATATCCCAGAGCTTCGCCGAAAATCTGGGTCAGAAACTCTCCTTCGAGCGTTGTCTCTTTTTCTTTTTCAAGTTTGCCGCTTGTTTCTAGTTCAGCCCATCTGAGAATTATCTCGTATGCGTTGTCCTGTGCTGCACTTCTCAGGCGGTTATCCTGTGATTCTTCCTTTAAGTGGTTAGGTATGAACAACGGTCGCTTGCGCCGATTATCTCCATAGCGAGCCGTGTTTGTCTCTGGAAATAATTCTCCTTGTTTAGCAGCCATAGTGCTTCATCAGTAAACTAAATAATAGTAGTAATCGTTATAAGTAAATTCACGTTTTTATTCTACATGCAATTTAAGAACAGGCAACTAAAAAAGAGAAAGCTACGGGTGCACCTTAAAGAACAGAAAGAAAAACAGAAATTCTATATGAAAGGCAGGAAAGAAGAAGGGGGCTTCTTATGATGTAACTGATGCTTGCACGTCATCGGCGGAATCCTACCATAAAACCTTCCTGAATTGGTTCGAAGGATGGCATGGCTAAATATTTGGAATAAAAATAGATTGCCACGTCGGCCAGGAGACGGCCTCCTCGCAATGACGTCGGTGGATGGAGGGCAGAAGACAGAGGACAGATACCGGAGAACAGATTGACTGTCTTGAGAATCAAGCAATTATCTTATTCCAACGATCCTTTTAATAACTCTTTAGAACTCAATAGTGCTGCCAAGCCATGTAGTCTTAAGACTACATGAATATTATCTAAGTCGGTGCTATTTCATCACATCCTATGTTCTCGCCGTGCTGCGCACGTCGCAGCAGGTCTTTGTAATTTCCCTCTTATTCAACCCGTGAGATAAAACTCTTACGGGTTTAGCTGGTAATACGGTTATTTATCTCACGGGTTTATTCCTTTCTTTCACCTTTATTCTATTTTAACTATCAATCTCATAATAGTCACGTACGTAAAGCGCGTACGTAAAGCGCGTACGTAAAGCGCGTACGTAAAGCGCGTACGTAAAGCTCATACGTAAAGCGCGTACGCGCTTTACGTATATGGTTTTGAGCATCAAGTATCAAGAGTCCGCCGTCAGGCGTCCTGTGGAGAGCAACAAGAAAAAATTTCACTTGAAAATTAACACTTAATATTGTATAATGTGACACCAAATTTAGTATTTAGTATTTAGCATTTAGTATAGCATGTCACGGTTAGCGGATATTAAAAACAGATGACGGAAGACGGCTTGTCCTTCGTAGCACGCCTGCCCAGCCCGTTCTCCGTAGTCCCTAAGGGACGAAGGGTGAAAGTGTACGGCGGGCAGGCTTTAGCGAAGATGGAAGGACAGAAGTTTATCCACCTCTGGCGGAACATAAAATAGCAAAATCTTCACCCAAATGGCGTAATGGGCTTGGCCATCCCTGTCGGGAGCCATCCCCTAAGATTATGTGGGAATATGAAAATGGTGCGAGGTTTCGCACCCTACGTTTTATAATGCCGTAAGGCATGGCCAAGTCCATTGTCGAGAATCCTCTACAAACCTGCTGCGACGAGCGCCTGTCGCGACGAGTCGCAGACACAGCGGGCAGCACGGCGAGTCGGCCCTATTTTTATGCAAAACAAAGCCAATTTGCTTAAGGACAAAATTAATGAAAAGTTCTTTGACACAAAGGATTAGGAAAATATACGACTTCGCAGACCTGCTGGAAAACAAACCCAAACAAAGCCAATCTCGAATGCGTGGAATTAGCCTTGCTTTTTTCAACTGTATTTGGTAAGCTGCTGAAACTTAGAGTTTTACCCGCCGGAGGCGGGCTTGGAACTGCAGCGAGTCGAAAATTCTTGAATTCCTGAATAAAGGAGATTCTATGAAAGTCCTATTTATCTGTTTATTGACGTTTTTGCTTATCTCCATGGCCTCTGCAGCGGCTCAACAGAGCGACTCGAATGAACCTGTTGAAGGCTCGCTGAAGTCCGAAACACTGGACATATACGTTATCGACACCTGCGGAGGTAAGGCGATAATCCTGCTGACGCCCGCCGGCGAGGCAATGCTAATCGACGCCGGCTATCCAAGAGAAGACGACCGAGACACTAACCGGATCGTCGAGACGGCTCAGGCTCTCGGAATCAAACAATTCGATTACATCGTGGCTACCCACTACGACGCCGACCATGCCGGCAACATCCCACAAGTGGACGCGAAAATACCCGGGCGGGTCTTCGTGGACCATGGCGAGGTTCTGCCCACGGCAAACGAAAGGGATAAAAAGAAATATTACGAGCCATACCTCGAAGTGATTGGCGAGCGAAAACGCATGTCGGTCAAACCCGGCGACGTGATTCCAATGAAAGACTTGAAGATTACGGTCGTTACTTCAGGCGGTGACGTGCTCTCCGAACCTCTGCTGCAAGCCGGTCAACCCAATGAATTTTGCGACGCAGCCGCCAAGCCGGACTATAAAGATGAATATGACAATGCTGGGTCTGTGGGATTGCTGTTTGAGTTCGGCGGATTTCGTATGCTCGATCTGGCCGACCTGCTAAACACAATTGAGTATAAGCTCATGTGTCCAAATAATCCGATCGGAACGGTGGACCTGTTCATGGTGAGCCATCACGGCTTTAAGGTATCAAACTCTAAATTTTTAGTTCATGCTCTGCGACCGAAAGCAGCCATAATGAACAATGGAGCACGCAAGGGCGGCGAGCCGGAGGTGCTGGACATCCTCAAAAGCTCACCCGGCCTGCAGGACATCTGGCAGTTGCATTACTCCATCCCAGGCAAGGACAAAAACGCACCCGAGGACTTCATCGCCAATTTGGAGGAAAAGTGCGAAGGCAAACTAATAAAGGTGTCTGCGCAGCGTGATGGCACCTTTACTGTGACGAATACCAGAAATAATTTCTCAAAAACATACAAACCGAAGATACATTACGAGCCGATTGAGTTGGATTTTGATATTCCCGTTTCGGTGGGCAAGAGCGAACCTAACGACTGAGAAATCCGATTATGCGCGGCCCAAGAATAAGCACGGCAATCACAACAGAGCCTATAGCTGAAATTAGCACCGCACCAGCCGCGACGTCTTTTGCTCTTCCAACTACCGGATGAAATTCATCGGATGCCACGTCAGCTAAAAATTCCAATGCCGTGTTCAACGCTTCTGCCATCCAAACGGACATGATTGCTATGACTAACCAGCACCATTCTGCCTTTGTAGTGTGCAATACGGCCCCAAAAATAAGGACGAGAACAGACGCCGTGGCGTGGATCCAGGCGTTGTGCTGCGATTTAAGCATTAAACCAACGCCATAGAACGCGTTTCTAAAGCTTCGTATTCGGCCTGTAAACGAGAATTTTTGATCCATATTCTTCCAACCACCGGATGTTTAAGACATATTTCGGCTCTTTTGCTTTCTTTTAAGGCGATAGAATAACTCATCCGCTAAATATTATATCGGAATAAATTGTGTCCGGATTTAACGAAAAACCCTGTGGCAAGCCACAGAGAATTATCAAGTTAAAGATTTGCAGGAAAAAAGGATTTTAATGACTCAATGCTCTGTTGAAAAGTCCATTTGTCATTTCGACCGAAGTGAGCGTAGCGAACGGAGTGGAGAAATCTGCTAAAGGCTAAAGCAAATTTCACTTCAATTTCTTCTCTAACCCTCTGCAACTTGGTATGCTACCCCTGCCGTAGATCCTTCAACAACGCTCAGGACAGGGGCGGGGGCTAAAAGGACAGGTGCGAGAATGTATTTGATTGACCGTCGTGCGGTGGTTAAAAGCCCCACGCAAACATGTCCCCTGCGAGGGGCATCAACTATCAAGTTTTGTCTTTTTTTTGCCGGTTCGTTCGGCGACGACGTTTGCCATTGTAGTCCAGAGATACAATCAGCAACGGCTCAATAACCATCCATGAATCGTCCGGCTCAACTACGATGATCCGGCGTTTACCGACAGCCACCATCTCCGGGTGCGGTACATCAAGCGACCGACCATCTGCAAGACAAATACTGAAAGACTCGAACGGCCGACGTAGTAGAGCTTCACGAATACCTTGTATATCCATTCTTTATTCCTATACTTTTAAATGTTTTGGTGTAGAGCAAATGCTAAAAACCCCGCCTATGCGTACATTATGATAACCGTTGTTTGGAAAGGCAAGATAAAATGAAGATTGGCGATTTGTGAATGGTAACTGGTAATTGTTAATAGAAAATCAAGTATCAAAATGCTTTGTAGAAAACACAGTATTTGTCATTTCGAGCGAGCCGAAGGCGAGTCGAGAAATCTACTTTTTGCGCAGATTTCTCCGCTTCGCCCCCGTGCTTTCTGCTTGCCCCTGCGTCTTACGACGCAAGGCGGGGCAGCGGGCGAAAGCAGAAATGGACGCTTCGGTCGAAATGACTTATAATCAACTACACATAGCATAGTCAATAATAAATTAACTAACCAGCACCTTCTCAAACTCCGCTACCTTTGGTGGTTTTTTGCCTTTGCCGGGAGTGATTTTATGGCCTTCTTTTCTCAATAGCTTAGCATGTGACTCGACGCCGCCGGCGAATTTGGGGTTTAGGCTGCCATCGTCCTTGATTACCCGCCAATAAGGTGTTATCCGCTCCCTCGACTGCGCTCGGGACATGTTTTTGCCGTTTAGCCGATCTTCCTCCGCTGCCTCGGATATTATCCGCAAGAATATACCAAGTGTCATCGGGCAAGTTGAGTCGGCATCCAACTTTTTCGTGTCATTTTCAGATGTCCTATTTTTAGTTATACAGAGTATGGCTCTCGTCTGAGCGGCTCGTCTCTGCGAATTGCTTCACCGAAGAGGGAGTGTGCCGTAGCCCGATGCGTCATCGCCGGGATGGCTTACGCCATTACCAGCTTCCGCCGGCACCACCTCCGCCGAATCCGCCGCCCATACCTCCGCCGAATCCGCCGAACCCGCCGCCGAAGCTGCCTCCACCGAACGAGCCGCTCCTTCCATAGCCGCCGTGCCCGCCAAAGCCACCTAACATAAACGGCAGGAAAAACCACCAGCCCATCCCCCTGCCGAGACCACCAAAAATAATCAAAAGGAAAAATATAAGAGGTAAAAAACTGCAACAAGGAAGACCTACTGTCCTGCGTCTCTGCTGAACCGGTACAGTCTTAATTTTTGGCATGCCCGTTAAAGCTACACCGGCCTGCTCAGCGATCCTCTGGACAATCTGTAAATTGGCCTGGTAAATTCCCCCGCCGTAGTCCCCTCTTTTCAGATACGGCACGAGGACGTCTCTGCCGACTCTGCCGCAGTACTGGTCAGTGACAAAACCTTCCAATCCGTAGCCGACCTCGAAGCGATACTTCCTGTCGCTCTTTGCCAGGACGAATAACATACCGTTGTCTTTGTCCTTTTGGCCGAGCTTCCATTTCTCCGCTAATCCGATTGCAAAATCTTCAATCGGCACCCCGCCGGTAGTTTCCACCGTCAGAACGATATATTGCGCGCCGGTCTTTTGCTCCAGCTCCTGCAGGACGCCGTTTAGAGACTGCTCATCGGAGCTGTTTATCACATTGGCATAATCCTCGACATAATGACGAGGAATGGGCAATTCGGTCTGAGATGAATCTGCCGTACCAACGAAACAGATAAGTAGCAGTACTGCTGTTAGGTTAAAGAAAGTCCGTCGCATTTTAACTAAATTTCGTATATATTATTATACATACTGTGTTCCAAGTGGGGCATATGCCTCCCGGTAACCTAATACTTAATATTACGCGAAACCTTATACGATTTTAGCATAAGATGCAAGCGGTTGTAGGTGAATCATTTGAGTCCATATTTCTTTTTGAAGTAATCATAAGCTTCATTGATCTTTTTCATTTCTTGCTCGGCAATTTCTTTTAACTTGGGTCCAAGTTGGTGGACTTTATCTGGATGATATTGAACTGCAAGTTCTCTATAGCGGTGCTTAACTTGCTCGGGGTCTATACGACCATTAAGGCCAAGTATCGATCCATAGTATCTTTCATCCTTGAATAGTTCCCGCTTGCCGGACTCTTCTGACCGAGTTCTCTCGTTCTCCTCTCGATGATTTTGCTCTTTCTCAGCTCGATAGCGATCATCCTCGCGATGTGCTTCTTCGCGACGCCGAAATTCTTCTTCCGACCGACGCTCCTTCTCCTGTTGTTGCCTTTTCTCTTCTTCAGTTTTGCGCTTGGTATCTTGAAATTTTTCTTCGGCCTCTCCTTTTGCTTTCTGAGTTTTATATGTTGTTGTCCTTTTGTGCAGGATCGAGTATGATACCACACCGAATAGAATCAAAGCACAAGAACATAGAAAAAGTACACCGCCCTGTTTATATTGATTTTCTTTTTTTTGAGGAGATAATTTATGTAGTGCTGTAAGTGTAATACCCGAAGCATCAGCGATTTTCTGTACGACCTGTAAATTGGCCTGGTAAATTCCCCCGCCGTAGTCCCCTCTTTTCAGATACGGCACGAGAACGTCTCTGCCGACTGTGCCGCAATACTGGTCGGTTATAAAACCCTCCAGTCCATAGCCGACCTCGAAGCGGTATTTTCTGTCGTTTTTCGCCAAGACGAAGAGCATACCATTATCTTTGCCCTTTTGGCCGAGCTTCCATTTCTCCGCTAATCCGATTGCAAAATCTTCAATCGGCACCCCGCCGGTAGTTTCCACCGTCAGAACGATATATTGCGCGCCGGTCTTTTGCTCCAGCTCCTGCAGGACGCCGTTTAGAGATTGCTCATCGGAGCTATTTATTACATTGGCATAATCCTCGACATAATGGCGAGGCATCGGCAGAGCTGCTTGGCCCAACGCCACTTCGCCAACAAAACAGAAAAATAACAATGCTGCTGTAAGAGAAAAAAGGATTCGTCGCATATCAAATCTCAAGCTCATCTACAATATCAGCTAATCTCTCAACGATGGTATAGACCGACTCGAAGGCACTTTTCATTTTAGCCTCGTCTAAGCGAATCTTTTCGTATTGCCATTTTGCTACAGTTACCAGAGGGTCTATGCCGATCCCGCTCCGGCTCGCTTCGCCGTGACGAGTAGAAAACTCGGCGCCTGCTTTTTTGAATGTTGGTTCAGCCTCATGTTGTCGGTCAATATCTTTCAGCCACAGCATCGCCCTTAGAAGCGGCGTCAAGCCCTTTACGGTGGATATTAGGATGTCACGGACGAGCTTGCGGTTGGCTGCTGCGGCAATATAGCCTTGTCTTAGTCTAATGAGCATCGCTTTAAGCTCCCGCTCACACTGAAGGCGGACATCTTTCTTTACCAAACTGAGCGATGCGAAAGGGTCATTGCCCAAAATCGTTTGGTGAGTCAACTGAAAGTCCAGAAACTCCACGCCGAAGACGTCGAGCGAGCGCTCGATATAAGCCGGCGTCATTAGAAGCGGCGCCGAGATTTTTTTCTTGTTCATGGTCTTAGCCATGCCTGCAATGGCGTCGAGCGAATTTACCGTCAGTTTGCCGAGCACGAGAACGGTGTTTATGTCACTTCGGCCGCTCTTATAGTCTTGTGTTAAACTGCTGCCGACCACCGTGACGCTCTGTAGATTGTCGCCCAGACCGGCATTGAGTTTCTCAGTAAACAGCGTCAGAGCTTCCCTAATCTGTTCAGGGACAGCGTCTAATTTAAGGCTATTTTCTTTTTCAGCCATTTATCGAACCCCTCAAGTTTTGACTAGATTTAAATCCTTATCGTCAAGATGCCTCCCGAAAGGGATCCCTTACGGGATTGTGGCATTACTTTACTCTATTTAAAAGACCGCCGCAACCCGTAATTAAATCAAAAGAAAATGTGAAAATTGTGTGTAACCGGATATTGTGGCAAATCCTTGTCATTGCGAGCACGTACTCGGAGGGTGGCAGCCTCAATCCTGCTTTAGACGGATTAGGGATGGCTTTCCCACAGGTTAATCACCTACAACTCAACAATCGTAAACTTATGGCCAGCGAAGCCGAACCATCGCAAACCTGTGGTGAGCAGACCTGAACCTTGAAAATCGAAATTGATCTGTAGAAAACAATGTCTCTTGTCATTTCCACCGAGAGGTGTCCTGTGGAGAGCGAACCGAAGGTGAGTCGAGAAATCTGCTATTAGTAGATTTCTCCGCTTCGTCCCGATGAATCGGGACTCCGGTCGAAATGACAGTAAGTCTTTTCTATAAAGCAATCATAAATCGCAAACTTGTGGTGAGCGGACCTGTCTTGAGCGTAGTCGAAAGAGCCGAACCATCGTCAATTGAAAACCTGTGGTGAGCGTAGTCGAACCATCGAAAATTGATCAGCATTTCCTTCCTAAAATAACCGCACCAAAGCCGAGAGGCAAGAGTAGGGACAGTTTAATTGTCTTTTTTTTTCTTGTTTTTGAATGTAATAATTAAGCCGCCTGCTATAAGAACCTGTATGAAAACCCACCTATAAAATCCACCAGAACCATCAAGTATCGTAAGTATTGCAGGCAACACAATAGTTACTATTCCCAACCACATACAAATAACCTGTTTTCTGTTCATAAGCCATATCTCCGCATTTGGTTAAACTCTTTTTCTTAATACCACCGCACCCAAGCATTTGTAGGGTATGCAGATTTCTGCATAACTATCCCTATACATTTTTCAGAGTATGCTACCTTACCAATTCGGTCGATCACGATTCCTCGTGTCACGTATTTCGTTTCTATCCTTCATTATCTCTTTGTTGAACGCGTAGGTGCACTTCCAATGCAGCTAAAAAATATAGAGGCCAGGTTAGAAATCCAATCAGGTTTAGTATTAAGATATATACAGGAAGAACCGCGAGTATCGCTAGCACCAAATTAAGCGTCCATATATGGTAGACAATTTCTCCTGTTGTGACTACTATAGTAATGTGACGAACGGCATCAAGTAAGGGAAAGGTACCTAATCTTAATTGAAATTTTCGCACATGCTTTTCATCTTTTAAGATCAAATTTACAGAATCCAGCGTATCCTTGGCGGAACTGTATAACCACAAAACTACAGTGTTAAGCTGTAAAAAAGGTTCAGATTGTGTCTTTATGTCCCATCCTAAGCGCAGCGCGAGTGTGGAAGTAAGGTTGTCGAGGCAACTCTGTGATAGATGCCCACAGAAACGGTTACACAGATGAGTAGCATATTCTCGGTCAAGACCAGTTTCAACCAATTTGTTTGCATATCGATCGCATACGTTCTTGATTGCATTGCCCCATGCTTGCTGCTTTCCGTCAATCGTGTACAATCGCGAAGACGATATTGTTTGATTGTATTCACGCATATTATACCAAATCTCTAAACATTCATTCTCTCCAAGGTAATTCTTGGTGAACATAATCTCAGATTTCAAATAAGGAAGAGATTTGTCATGGGACATGTCTCTTTCCGAAAGACTATCTTTCAATGCCAGGCCGAAAAGTTCCATCCATAGCGAACTCATCTCCCGCTGAAATAGGCCAGGTTCGACGTTCGCCAATAAAGGGTCAGACTTCGTCACAAATTCAAGGGTTTTTTCCCAGAGACCTGAGCCTTCCTTACTATCAAGACCACTTTTGTAGAAGATCACTGAATTGTAGAATTCCTGACATGCTTGTTCTACGCTAATCTTCCGCTTGATTTTGAAGACACCCTTTATTGACTCAGACAGTGAGTACTGTGTGTCAAGAATGATGTCTTTCATTGGTGTTGCTTTCATTATTCAATATCCCGAATCGTTCATTATTTGCTAATTAGGTCAAAAAGCTCGTCTGTTAATTCCTCGTCAAAGCTTTTCAATATACTTCTGCGTATCAAATTGTGCTCCTCAAGTGCTTGGATTTATTGATCCTCCTAACAAATATTCTCGTTTTATTGCATATCGTCCTAAAACAGGCCTAAATAGAGCAATAAGCTGATTATTTAGGGCAAATTAATAGCCGATAAAAAGATGAAAAGTATTTTTATTGGTCTATGAACATGTAATGTTGTGAATTTATTAAAATGCACATGGCTTAGAAGAAGCGACCGTAGAAAAATACAAAAAAACAAATGAAAAACAACGCGCAAAAAGAAGAAATATCAAGTCGTATTCAAGTATTATGTTCGGATTTGAGAGACTTCCGTGCTGATTTTATCCGGGGTGCCATTGTATTTAGGGCTTGTTGTCGAGCAAAAAACATACCTGATAAGTTCAAACCTAAAGATAAAGACCTGCCGGATAATATAGAATGCAGACTGCGTATTTCCTTTCGTACCAATCAACACAAATTCCATTTATGGAATGACCGGGAACCCCCCTATAACTGGCTGATTAACAATACCGGCCTGGCGGATTACACAGATATGTTGGGTGATATTTGGCCGGAGGGTGGTTATAGTTGGTTAGTTGAAAAACTGGAACACATTGAGCTTCTTAATAAAAAAGCAGGCAGCATTTGTGAATTATCAAAACCACTATTAAAAATAAAGAAATATCGCAGATATGCGGCTAAAGTAAGAGCAATTGTCCGGTGTAACGGTGGTCGATGGACTGATAGATCGAATGTCGATTGGTCTTATCCTGAGGAGATCGAAAAGATAGTTAAGGAACTTGAAAATGCTGTTGCTCAAAGGCTAGCAGAAACAGAGCAAAAAGCTACCCTTGACAAACCGGAAAAGGAAAAATGGTTCTTGAGATTATACCGAATAACCGTTACGAGTTTTTGGTATGCGTTTTGGGATAAAGTTCTGCGTAAGTGAAAAGTGTTTTGTTATTCGTTGATAAAAAAGGTTGAGATTGCTTCGCTGCGCTCGCAATGACACAGCGTCATCTTTCATAATGGAACGGCCTCACGCAGCACATGCTCGTGGATATAAGGATTGAGCGCTTTTTCTGTCACGACTTCCACAGGTCGGCCTTTCGGCCTGGCAATGACGAATGGTGAACCTGCCGTGAAACGGCAGAATAAATAAGAACAAGAACCCTGCCCACAGGTGGCAAAAAATAAGGACCCTGCCATGAATGGCAGGGCTAAACATTTCGGCGCCATGACCCCCTCCAAATTACGGCAACGGACGGTTTCGTATAGGGTCGTTCCGACCGGAGTCCCCATTTCTTCTTTCGCCCGCTGCCCCGCCTTGCGTCGTAAGACGCAGGGGCAAGCAGAAAGCACGGGGGCGAAGCGGAGGAATCTGTTCAAAATAGATTCCTCGGCTTCGCTCGGAATGACGTGGTAGTGAACTCCTGCCATTCGACAAACTCATGCCAGGCCTTGCAAGTGAATGACAATTGTGAACCTTCCGTGTCCACAGTCCACAGGATGCCTCACGGCAGACGCCTTATGGTGAAACGGCAGGCTAAATAAGAACTCTGTCATATCACTCCGCCAGAAAGATAACCCTGCCATAAAAATGGCAGGGCTAAACATTTTAGAGCAATGACAAAGGACCATATTAAAGCAACGAACGGTTTCGTACAGGGTCATTCCGACCGGAGTCCCCATTTCTGCTTTCGCCCGCTGCCCCGCCTTGCGTCGTAAGACGCAGGGGCAAGCAGAAAGCACGGGGACGAAGTGGAGAAATCTGTTCAAAAAGGATTGGTGGGGCAAGCCCCACCCTACCCAATGGATTCCTTCCTGCGCGGGGAGGTGACAAAAGGCGACCAGCCATTATCGATTGAGATAATAGGTAATACGATGGTGTCAACCTCACCTACAAACTCGACATGCACCCCCGAAAATATGCCAAATTGACAGCTATTTTCACAAAAAAATCGCAGCCGAAAAACGATTAAGTGCCGATTTTGACCGGTTTTAGCCATTCCGGCCTCTGGCATGAGTTTTGCTCATATTCACAATAGAGATTAAACAATGTGTGATGAACAGAAAAAGTGATTTCAAGACAATGTAATGGTTCCCAGCCGCAAAAAATGGCGGCTGGGGTCCCAAAGGAGGTGTTACTATGGCACTGGTACCTATTCACAAAAGACCAAGAAACGAGCTGGCACGGCTTCACGGTGAGATGGACGATTTATTTGACAGCTTTTTCAAAGGACTCGGCAGGCCCCTGACAGGCTATAAAGCCTGGCCGACGATTGACGTAGCCGACAAGGATGACGCAGTCGTGGTAAGGGCGGAAGTGCCCGGCTGCAAGGCTGAAGACATCGACATCTCCGTGTATGGCAACACTCTAACTATCAGCGGCGAAAAGAAAGAGTCCAAAGAGGAGAAGGAAAAAGGCTATTACCATGTAGAAAGCAGCTATGGAAGCTTCAGACGCGAAATAGCTCTGCCAACGGATGTAGATGAAGACAAAATTGATGCCGTCTGCAAGGATGGTGTGTTGTCCATAACAC
>Ga0307431_1000398_pt1 | contig 30138 bp, 36 predicted proteins | sample SalMarWE160170MG_FD_202155 | JGI IMG/M metagenome (GOLD analysis project Ga0307431, IMG submission 202155) | Salt marsh sediment microbial communities from the Plum Island Ecosystem LTER, Massachusetts, United States - WE1603-170 | ecosystem: Environmental > Aquatic > Marine > Intertidal zone >...
GAATATTGGAGTTATTTTCACGATGGTTTGCGCTTAGCGCAATGTGCATAATCGATGATAAAGGAAAGGCAGAATATGGTACCTCTCCGCTTTTTGAAATTCCTGAAAATATCGCTAATCGCCTCCTTAATGGTGTTGAACTTGGTGAGGTAATTGATAACTTGGTTGGTGAACAGGACAGCAAGCGGAAACAGGGGGCGGCAGGGTATTTCACTAAAGGTGTCATAGATAGGGAGAGAATTTATACTGATGGCTTGATTGCTGCTTTAGTTCCCTTTTTGAACGAGAATTTGTTTGTGAAAGGAGGTTCCAGATGAAAATTGTCTTGCTTGGTGGAGGGGGGATGGGAGAAATTGCGCTGAAGGACTTGGTCGACAGCGGTGTTAAGCAAATCGTTATCGCCGATTATGATAGGGCCAAAGTAGAATCCTTGGTAAAAGGCTATCAAGGTCAGGAGGTGCAAATTTCAGCGGCATTTGTGGATGCCAACGACCATGCTTCTTTAATAGAGGTAATGCAGGATGCCAGCGTTGTAGCCAGCGCTATTGGTCCGTTCAGCGAATATGGGGTTAAGGTTCTCAAAGCGGCAATAGAAGCTCGAGTGAACTTTGTCGATATTTGCGATGATCCTCAGCCAACGATTGAGGAGCTTGATTTACATAACGAGGCTAAGCAAGCTGACATAACTGCAATAATCGGTATGGGTAACAATCCTGGGGTGGGAAATTTATGTGCTAAATATGGGGTGCAAAAGCTGGATGAGGTTGAAGAAATCGAGTTCATCTGGGTTCATCCTGCTATTTCTCGAACAGGAGGCGCTGGCGTCCTGCATGCTATTGGCGCATTTTCAGGTGATGTGCCTTCCTATCGCCAAGGGCAGTGGGTTGATGTGCCTGCTGGTTCGGATAAAGAGGTAATTGATTTTCCTGAACCTGTGGGCAGAGTCGAGGTATTCCATTCGGGACATCCTGAGCCGATAACCGTTCCCAGATATATTTCAGTCAAGGATGTCTCATGTAAAGGTGGCATCGTTCCAGTATGGATAGGACAGGAATTCATAAGGTTGCTCTCTTATGGGTTGGGAGGTGCTGAACCTATAGAAGTGAAAGGAACCCCGGTGGTGCCCAGGGAGTTCACCGTTTCTTTGCTGGAATCACTGCTTCATGGGAGGGGCAAGGACATGATTGGTGATGGACAGCTCACTAAGGTATCAAGGGTAATCGTGAAGGGCAAGAAGGAGGGTAGGGCGACAAGTTACACCTATGACAGGATAGGCAATGATTGGGAAGCGGGCATAGCATTGTCCATCGGGGCTCAAATGCTCGCCAGTGGCGCTATCACAGAGAAAGGCGTGTTCGCACCGGAGGGCTGCATTGAGCCACGAGAATTCTTCCAGGAGCTAAACAAAAGAGGATTAACAATCTTGGAAAAGATGATGACAGAGCACTATCTATAAGATTGTCTGCAATACTTATCTTTTCATTGATAAATGTCCTGAAATTGATTCCTTAAATCTTTCTTTAAGGCCTTCCCTGAAGGGTTTTTGGGGATTTCATTGAGCGCGATGACCTTCTTGGGCACTTTATACCCGGCGAGGTTCTCCTTGCAGAACTGGATGATTTCTTCCTCAGTGATGCTCTCGTTCGGTTTAGCGACCACAAACGCGGTAACTGCCTCTACCCACCTCGGATGGGGAAGACCCAATATAGCGACATCGGCAACTTTGGGATGGTCAGATATGACTGATTCCACCTCAACGGTGGAAACACTTTCCGCTCCACTCTTGACGATATCCTTCTTTCTATCGACGAAATAGAAGTGGTGTTCCTCATCCATTATGGCAAGGTCACCGGTATGGAGCCAGCCTCCTCTGAAAATCTCCTTGGTTTTTTCCTCTTCTTTGTAATATCCCAGCATTACCGAAGGGCTTCTAGCGACCATTTCCCCGATGGTTCCTGGCGGAACATCATTGTCGTTTTCATCCATTATTTTCATCTCCACCATGTTATGAGGCTGTCCGATTGGCTCTGCTCCTCCGAATCTTTCCTCAGACTCCTTAACCTTCCGGAGCACGTCAGGGTATTGCAGCAATGTTCCCAAGGGTGTCAATTCTGATTGCCCGTAGTAATTCATCCAGTAAACATTGGGTAGTATCTCAACCAATCTCCTCATAGATGGTCCGGGGATGGGTGCGCCGAAGAGGATAATCCTCTTCACTGAAGCGAAAGTTTTTCTCATAAACTCTTCGATATTCGGTATAGGGAGCTTCAGGATATTAGTAAAGACGGTGGGGGGATAGACCAGGTAAGTAACCTTCTCATTCTGAACCAGTTGCAGAATTTCCGTAGGACTGGGTTCATGGTGCATGATAACCTTCACGCCAACGCCAAGAGTGCCCATAAGCAAGTTCACGCCGGCGACATGATAAAGCGGTATCGAGTCTATCATGCACTCATCCGGCGTCCAGGCTACTGCGTTGAGGTCACCAAGCTGGCTCATAAAAGTGGAATGCCAATTGTTGTGGGTATTCAAGATACCTTTAGGCATCGCCTCAGTCCCCGAGGTATACATCAGGGTCATGACATCGTCTCCGTTGATTTCAAAATATGGCTCGGCATTGGAATATTTTTCTGAACATAACTGGTCGAAATCAAGCCATCCTTCAGGTAGTTGCTTATCCCCGGCAAGATTTATCATGATGTAATATTTCACGCTGGGCATATCTTGCTGTAGTTCCCGTACGTTATCCGCTAGCTCGTCTTCCACAATGAAAGCAACAGGTTCAGCATGATTGATTAGCAGAGTAATTTCTCTTGCCTTGAGGGCGAAATTCAGGGGGGTTATCCAGGCCCCCGTCTTTGCCAGTGCGTACAAATAAATGGCGTATTGGGGACAATTGTGTGAGATTATAGCAACCCTGTCTCCTTTCTTGATTCCGAGTTCGGTTAAAGCGTTGGCAAATCTGTTTACTTTCTGGTTGAGTTCTTCGAAAGTGAGCCGAGTTGTGACGGTGCCTTTATAGCTATAAACTAATGCTTCTTTCTTAGCGGATTTTTGCGTGCTCCGCCTGAGCATGTCCCCAACGCACAGCCTCCGCATAACATGCGATTCCAATGCCCTCTCCATTTGAGCGCCTCCTTTTTTCTTTGCTGAAAAATTTGGTTTTGAATTCCATTTTACCCCTTTCACGCTGCCTTAACAAGATGTTGGAGGCTCGTTTCGTGTTGTTTTTTGGGGCATCTTTAAGGTAAGATATTTGAATAAAATAGATTTAAGAAGGAGGAAAGGCAAGAATGAATGTTGGCCGATTGATAAAAGATAACATTAGCGATTATGGTGAGTATCCTTTATTGACGTTCGAAGACAAGCAATATTCCAATATTGAAATTGACCACTGGTCAAACAGGGTTGGCAATGCACTTAAGAGCCTCGGTGTAAAAAGAGGTGACAGGGTTGTTATCCAGCTGCCCAACTGTCCTGAGGTTGTGGTCAGCTTTGTAGGAATATTCAAAATTGGCGCTGTGGTTATCCCTCTCAGCTTCCTGTACACCGCTGAGGAAACGGCATATATCTACCAGGATTCCACCCCCGTTGTGGTAATAAGTGCTGCAGAGTTCATAGAAAGGGTCTCCGCCGGCAAAGCAGCAACACCGAGTATAAAGCATGTAGTCTCGGTTGACGAGGCCCCGGACACATTGCTATTTCGGGACATAGTTGATAAAAACTCAGACAAATTGGAGATAGAAGATACCAGGGATGATGAATTAGCAGCCTTACTTTACACTGCTGGCACTACAGGAAGACCCAAGGGAGTTATGCTCCCCCACGGGGCTTTGTATGCTAATGCTGAAGGACAAGCTGAAACCCTCAAGGGACCACTCATGCACGGGGATACGGTGTTAAGCTCGCTTCCCCTTTCTCATTCCTACGGCATGTCAACAATGAACGCGATGTTCTACGGCGGCAGTAGATGGGTATTGGTCAGGTGGTTCGACACCGACCTTATTTTTGAAGCGATACAGAAACATAGGGTAAAGCTGACAGCCCAGGTGCCTACTATGTTCGTCTACCAGAACATATATCCTGAACCGAAGAAATACGACCTTTCTTCGATGAAGTTCTGGGTTTCTGGCTCTGCTCCGTTGACCGAGGATACTAGGAAGGAGTTCGAGTCTAAATACCCCGGCAAGGTATACCAGGGTTGGGGATTAACCGAGGCGGTGGCCAATAATTGCGCTTGCCCAGTTGATAGACCGTATAAGCCGGGTTCGATAGGTAAGCCAATGGGTGGTAAAATGAGGGTGGTGGACGAAAGTGGTAAACCACTCAATGTTGGCGAAGTAGGGGAGCTAATGGTGGGGGGACCTGTAGTGATGCAGGGATACTGGAACAAGCCGGAGGAAACTAAGGAAGCATTTCAGGGTGGCTGGCTTCGCACTGGAGATATGGGCTATATGGATGAAGATGGATATTTCTTCATCGTAGAGCGCAAGAAGAATATGATAATAAAGGCAGGGGAAAATATCTTCCCAAGTGAGATTGAGGAAGTTGTCTATCAATATCCCAAGGTATCCGAGGCAGCCGTTGTTGGCGTTCCTGATCAGAAATATGGGGAGGAACTCAAGGCTTTTATCGTGTTGAAGTCGGATGAGAAAGCTACTGAGCAGGAAGTAATCGATTTTTGCAAGGGGAAGCTCACCAGCTTTAAGACACCGAAGTATGTTCAGTTCCTCGATTCGCTCCCCAAAGACCCCGTAGGTAAGACACTGTATAAAGAGCTGCGGAAGATGGGCTAAGTTTGCCACATTGGTGCGTCTAGGGGGATTTGAACTGGCGATCTGCTTGACAAGGTAAGACAGCGGGGATTGACCAGCGAGTAGACGGTAAATTGTAACCTGTCGCTCATTTTGCTTACGTTCTGTGATTAGTCAAGCCTCTTGGCTTAAAGGCTGTTTTCAGGGAAAATGGTTGCCTTTAGAGCTAACCACTATTGACAAATGCAGCAGTTTGTCTATAGACTTGTCTAGTCTTATGGCAAATCAGGGTTTGACAATAGCAAAGGCGGCCCACTCAATGGGGGTATCGACCCGGACAGTCAGACGGTATGTCAAGAGCGGTAAGCTTCATGCTGAATTTATTCGGGGAAATCATGGCGGGGAATTCAGAATATCTGCGATACCACCTGAGCTAATCAAGGGGAAAACCCTGGACAAAGAGCCTGGACAGACCATGGACACCCTTCAAGGCCTACTACATGAGTTACAGCAACAAAATCTACAGCTTGCTGCTCAACTCGGGGTGGCGACGGAGAGGGTCCATTCTTTGGAAAGTCAGGTTAAATTACTCACTGCCGGCAAACAGCCCTGGTGGCGGAGACTATTTAGGCGCATCTCCAGGAACTCTGCTTAAGGAAACGATGCTGGCCGAAGGGCCTGCCGTCTGGAGTGAATTTTTGTGTCGTTTGTTTATATCTTTGGGGGAGAAGGAAAGAGCAGGGGGAAAAAACATTGGGTGGCTCAAAGTCGTTGGCACAGTGCGATTTTTTGAGGGGAAACTTAGCGACTTGGCTCACGGGCTGTCCTGGGCATAACCTGTAACTATGTAATATTAGGACTTTGCGAAGTGGCGGCTTTGCCGTTTGATATAGTGCTCAAAGAGAGAACTCGGGCAGATGATGTTGGAGAATCTGACCATTTAGCTGGCGCGCCTAGAGGGATTCGAACCCACGACCCCCGGTTCCGAAGACCGGTGCTCTGTTCCGCTGAGCTATAGGCGCATAATTTACAAAGGGTGAGCGGTGGGATTTGAACCCACGATCTCCAGGGCCACAACCTGGCGCCTTAACCACTGGGCTACGCCCACCACAAACATAAACATTATAACCACAATCACCGTGTCTTTCAATTACCTAGCTTCGTTCATATAGTCGATGATATTTTCCCTCGTTATCGTTGTGTGGCATGCTTTCTTTTTGTCATTGCGAGGCTTGTCCCGAGCGAAGCGAGGGAACTCGACGAAGCAATCTCCAAGTTAATAGCTATTAGCTTTCAGCCATCAGCCATCAGCCCCATACGGCCTGTTTTTTCATTTTTGTTCTGTCATTTTGCCCTTTGATTTTTGAGTTTTGCTTTCCTGGGATTGCCACGCTCCGCTCGCAATGACAGAGGGGTAGGATTGTCACGCTTCCCCTTCACGGAGCCTGTCCTGAGCAGAATGAGATTCTTCGCTACGCTCAGAATGACAAGAGGTGAAGGGTTCAGGGCTTTGGCTCACCGCAATGACAGAAAGGGTTGTTCTTCGGTGGTATGAGGATATAAGAAGGGTTACTCCTGTGCATAACCTCATTTCCTGCATTCTCTATTATATTGGGCAGCGATGTAGTATTATATTGCCTGAAGCGAGCTAAAAGGTGATTTTTCTGAGAATAGCCAGATGAGTGAACAACTTAAAGCATGGCGAGGCAAGCTTTTTAGTGGGGAGCGGAAAGGATCTCAAGGAAGGCGGATTAAACTTTCCCCGGCGGCTATCGCCGGTATAATCGTATTTGCCCTCTGTGGCATCGCATTATTTATCCGGGTGTATTTTCCCTACGACCAGGTTTTTTCCGATGGCTCAGTGTGGTTCAAGGGAGCCGACCCCTGGTATCACATGAGATTGGTGGATAACCTGGTTCAACATTTCCCCCATCGTATTTACTTTGACGCCTATTCCAATTATCCCCATGGCCTTGTAGTACCATGGCCGCCTTTCTATCACTGGCTTATCGCTGGCGCTGCCTGGATAATTGGGCTGGGGCATCCCAGCCAGCATCTGGTAGAGACAGTCGGGGCCTTTACCCCCGCTGTTCTCGGCGCACTGACAGTTATCCCGGTGTATTTCATTGGCAAGGAGCTATTCAATCGCTGGGTAGGCGCAATATCGGCTGCCATACTGGTTGTATTGCCCAGCGAGTTCCTGAGCCGTTCCCTTCTTGGCTTCACCGACCACCATGTCGCTGAGGTTCTATTCAGCACGGTAATCATTCTATTTTTGATTATGGCGGTTAAACAGGCCAGGGAGAGGGAGATATCCTTCAGCCACTTGATAAACAAAGATTGGGCAGTTCTAAAGAAGCCTCTTATCTATACCCTGTTAGCCGGTATTTTCCTTGGTATTCTCTTTCTTACCTGGGCGGGTGCGCCGATGCTGCTGTTCATCATCTTTGCCTATCTCGGAATTCAGTTCATTGTAGACCATTTAAGAAACAAACCAACCGACTACCTGTGTATCATCGGTGTCTTGGCCTTTGCCATCGCTTTCATAATGTTAATCCCCTTTTCGCCCAAAACAGCTGCAGCAACTATCTCCCGAGTGTCTCTGATAATTGCCATAATTGCCCCGCTGGCATTAAGCGGTGTTTCCCGATTCATGGTGGGCAAGGCGGTGAAACCTGCTTACTATCCCCTGGCATTGCTTGGAGTTGCCGGCATTGCGCTTGTCATTTTCTGGGCCATTGACCCTTCGCTGCTGCATTCAATGCTTAACAAAATGAGTTATTTTACTCCACGAGAAGCTGGAGGTCTGACTATCCAGGAGGCGCGACCTCTCGACTTTGACATGGCATGGTCTAACTTCACCACTTCGTTGTTCATCGCTTTTGTTGCATTGGGACTGCTCGTTTACCGTGCTGTTAAAGAAAGGAGTGCCGATAAGACGCTGTTCCTGGTATGGTGCATAGTAATGGTGGTGCTAATGTTTGCTCAGCGCCGCTTTTGTTATTACTTCGCCGTAAATGCTGCCTTGCTCACCGGTTACTTCTCCTGGAGAGCCCTGGACTTCGCTGGGTTGGGCAAATTACTGACCAGGCCCGGAGAAATAGTGAAAACATATACCACGAAGAAGAAAAAGAAAAAAGCGAAGGAAAAGGTAACCGAAAAAAGGTTCTTACGGCCCAGGACTACCTGGATAAAGGTAATTGTGACTGGGATAGCTATCTTTTTCCTGGTTTTCTTCCCTAACATATGTCCTACGCAAGGCTTCTCTTTTGGGAAACTGGAGGCATCTGCCAGCAGGGGACCGGTTGCGGTTGACGCTGACTGGTATAGTGCGCTGGTATGGTTAAGGGAGAATAGCCCTGAGCCTTTTGATGACCCCAATTACTATTATCAGCTATATGATTTTCCTCCTAGAGAGGACGGCGGCTTTGAGGATTATGATTATCCCGAGACAGCCTATAGCATAATGTCGTGGTGGGATTATGGGCACTGGATAACCCGTATTGGGCGGCGCATACCGATTGCCAGTCCGTTTCAGGGGCTTGCCGCCCCGATTCCAGGCAAATACCTTACCTCTCAGAACGAAACCACGGCTAATGGAATAATGGATGAATTTGGGGGAAAATATGTGATGATTGATTATGCCATGCCCGTCTATAAATTCTACGCCATGGTGGTCTGGGCCGGCAAAAGTGAAAGCGATTTTTATGATATCTACTATGTGCCTGCGGAAGGTGGAATATTGCAGCCGGTGAGGCTGTTTTATCCCTCTTACTATAACTCCACCGTTGTCAGGCTGTATAACTTCAATGGTGAAGCTGCAGCTCCTTCTGAAAACGCCACGATAGTCATTTCGTATAGGGAACAGGTGGATCGACAGGGCATGAGGTATAAAGAAATCACCAGCTCACGGTCTTTTTCCACCTATGAAGAAGCCATGGATTTTGTAGCAAGCCATGCTTCCGAGAATTACAGAATAGTAGGTGTGGACGCGTCCAAAAGCCCTGTGCCGCTGAAGAAAATGGAGCATTACCAGCTGGTTTATGCGTCATCATCACCATATCCGGTGAAGATATTTAAGTACACTGAATGAGGTTATCCGAGCTTGCCCCATTTAAGGTAGTTGCTGAAGCCGTAAACATAATCACCTCGAGAGAAAGGCTGAAGCAGTTTATCGCCATTCCTCTCTATAGCAATGCCTTTTACCTGATGCTCAATACCGGGGTTAGGGCTCTTTTCGGCTTGTTCTTCTGGGTCGTAGTAGCTCGATTCTACACCGAAGCTGAGGTGGGACTTGGTTCTGCCATAATCTCAGCAATGAGCCTCCTTGGCATCATAAGCCTGGTTGGCTTGAATGTCTCTCTTGTTCGCTTCCTGCCCCACTCTGATAAACCACAGGAATTGATAAACTCCTGCTATACCCTGGGTGGCCTCGTCAGCCTGGCAATAGCGGGCATTTTTCTTGCTGGACTGGGCTTCTGGTCTCCCGCTCTAGTCTTCGTTACGAAAAATGCCATCTTCGCCTCAGCCTTCATCGTTTTTACCATATTGTGGACGCTACAAAGCTTGGTGAATCACACCTTCATAGCCGAGCGAAGAGCCGGATTTGTGTTATCCAAAACCACCATTTTCTCGGTCGTCAGGCTTGCTTTGCCCGTTCCTTTTGCCCTCTTTTTTCACACCTTTGGCATAGTTGCCTCCTGGGGCATTGCCGTAGCTTTAGCTGTGGCTGTCTCTGTCTTCCTCTTCTTGCCCATGGTTCAGCATTCCTATAAGCCGCTGCCGACCCTAAAGATAAATTTATTGAAGGATATGTGGCGCTATTCTGCTGGCAATTACCTGGCCGATCTATTTTCAACTTGTCTCCCATTCATTTTGCCGCTGATGGTGGTCAATCTTCTTGGCGCACAGCAAAATGCCTATTTCTATATTGGTTGGATGATAGGCGCCCTGCTTTTTGCCATCCCCAGGGCAGTTTCCCAGTCATTGTTCGCCGAGGGCTCTCACTTTGAGGATAAATTAAAGGAAAATGTCACCAAATCATTGAAATTCACCTATCTATTGCTAGTTCCTGCGGTCATCGTGCTTGTTTTGGTGGGAAAGTGGGTGCTGCTTGCCTTCGGGCAAAGCTATTCGCTAAATGCCTTGCACTTGCTGTGGGTTCTGAGCCTATCGAGTCTGCCATTGGCGGTTACTCACATCTATAGCGGCATACTTCGGGTAACAGGAAGGATAAAGGAGTTGATGGCAATCTGGGGATTCGTCGCCTTAGTGGTGGTTCTGGTCAGTTATCTAATTATGCCCGTAACTGGCATAATCGGCATTGGCTATGCCTGGCTTGGCGCTCAGACTGTGGCAGCTATTTATGTCCTCGTCCGCAGACTTTCCGTATAGCTGGTACCCCCTTTTAGACCCTTCGCTATCGCTCAGGGTGACAAAAAGGATGTCATTGCGAGCGTAGCGAAGCAATCCCCGGGAAGCCTCTTCTTCCTTAATGGAACTGACTGTAGTGCGAGGCTTTAGCCTCGTGCACGACCCTGAAGGGTCGCACTACGATCAACTCTCCTCTCCCTTGATGGGAGAGGAATAAGGTGAGGGTGAAATGATATAATAAACTAGCTAGCATGGCAAAAACGTTTGACGATAAGGAAATGAGTTATACCAATAGAGGCATAGAACAGGTCTTAGCTAAGGCTGAGGGAGATGCTGAAATAGTAGCTGTTTTCCTTTTCGGCAGTCAGGCTCGTGGTGAAAGCACTCTTGCCTCGGATGCAGACATCTGCCTTATTCTTTGCCCGTGTAGCTACGATGCCCCGACGCTGTTTCAAAAGAGGCTCGACTACCTTAAGGAAACCAGTGCTGATGTCCATATCTTCTCACAATTGCCGTTATATATTCGGAGAAGAGTTCTGAAAGAGGGGAAAATTCTCCTATGCCAGGATGAGGATGTTCTCTATGAAGTGGCTTTCAGGACGGCGCAAGCCTTTGAAGACTTCAAACACATTTACTATGGCTATCTGGAGCAAGTTGCCCATGCTGGATCGTGAAAGAGTGCTAGCCAAAATAGACCAGCTTGAAGGATATCTTAGAGAACTTCATCAGATTGTCCCCGAAAGATTTTGTCACCTACCAGAAAAAAGTGGAGAAAAGAAGGGCTTGTGAAAGATTACTTCAATTATCTGTAGAAGCTATGATTGATGTTTGTCGTTTATTGGTAATCGGGCTTCGCCTGGGTATCCCTTCGGAGGAAGATGACTTATTTGAAAAACTGAAGATAGCAGGAATAATATCTCCACAGGTTGAGGAGAAGCTAAAAGAGATGAAGGGATTCAGAAATATTTTAGTTCATGAATATACTCGGATGGATGACAAAATCGTTTATCAGGTAGCAAGGACGAAATTAGGAGATTTTGAAGCATTCAAACAGGAAATACTTCGCTATTTACAGACAACCTGAACAATACTAGGCATGATGAATATCATAGTTATCGGTGCTGGATAGTTACCATCTCAGACTCTTGGGTATGGATGATATAAGACCCTGGCAGGAAGCGCTCAAAGATTATATAATACAGAAAGGATATATCAAGTAAATTTAGTAGGCGGAGGTAAGGTTATGGCTAAGCAAAAAGAGAAAACGATTCCTGTGACCATTTATTTGACTACGGAGCAAATTCAGGAAGCTTATCGCCAGTTGATTGAGAGAGAGGAGCAAGGGGACTGGATAAATGACCCGGTGATTCTGCAGATGCTGGCTAAGCGTGAAAGGAAAGTGGCCAAGGAGATTAGAGTGGGGAAATTTGTGACCTTAAAGGAGTTCCAAGACAAACTGACCAACTAGACGGATGTATGAGCTCGTCATTCCTGGCTCGGTCGAGAAAGATATTAAAAAGTTGCCAGGTCAGCTTCAAAAGGCCGTAGCAAATAAGCACCTTGTTTCAATTCAGTCTGATCCACACCAAGGTGGCTTCCTACGCGGAAGATTCAGGGGACTCCAGAAGTGCTCTTTATCCTACAAGGGAACCGAATACAGAATTGTTTACAAGGTTTCGGAGGTAACCAAATCAGTGATACTTATTATGGTTGGCTCCAGAGAGGATTTCTACAAGAGGCTAAGGCGGCGCGTTTAGTGTAACAAAGGAGGACAGTGGACAATATAAGACCCTGGCAGGAAGCGCTCAAAGATTATATGATACAGAAAGGATATATTGAGCGATAAGGAGGTGGTTGCTATGCTGAAGATTACTTTTCGTGCCGAAATTTTTCGAGAAGGTGACCTCTACGTAGGGCTCTGCCCTGAGCTCAACATCTCCAGCTTCGGAGAAACTATTGAAAAGGCAAAGCACTCCCTTCATGAGGCAGTGGAAGCGTTCGTTGAGGAATGTGAAGTTATGGGAACTGTTGAAGAGGTAATGAGCGAAGCTGGCTTTATCAAAGAACACGATACTTGGATTTATCGAAAGCCTGTCGCCGAAGAAGTGTTATCTACCGGTTGATAACTGTCATCGCAGAAACTCACGCCAATTCACTATCGCAAGTTAATAAAGATATTTGAACTAGCCGGGTTTGCTATCAAGCGCCACAAGGGCGACCATATCATAATGACCAAGCCGGGGTAAAGCGCCCCGTGGTTATTAAAACTAGCCTCCACGAAGTTCCAGTGACTCATATTCGCACTAATCTGGCAAGTGCCGGTATAAGCAGAGAGCGATATTTTGAGCTTTTAAATCAGGTAAAGTAGAGGAGACGTAAAGATGGCAAGGGTTAAAGACTTAACCATGGAGGAGCTTGAGTATTTAATAGAACAAAAAATCTTAGAACTTCTTGGAGATCCTGATTCTGGGTTGGAGTTAAGGGGGGAATTCAAAAAGGAATTAAAGAAACGTTTAAGTTGTGAGTCGGAGAATGGAGGGTAATTTACACTGTGGAGGGCAGAACAATGGTGATTCAGTTCGTTGGTCATAGAAAGGAGATTTATAGAGTCTAAGCTTGGAGTTGCTGGCCATTAGGTTAAACGTGAATGAAAAAGTCGCTAAATTTAGATTGTAATAATAATTGAAGCATAATGGCTCTCATAGTTATCGGCGCTGGATATGTTGGACTGGTGGCTGTTGGTTGCCTAATTTATGGACTACCCAAAACAAATTAAACTGCCTCACTTACCCCCTTGACATAAATAATAGTTCTGGGCTACAATTATACTCTGATTGGAGTGTCAATGCAAGACAAAGTCACTATTAAGATACCCAGGGAGCTTTACCAAAAATTGAGCCAGATGATAGAGGGGAGTGGCTTTTCCAGTGTTACCGAATTTATTGTTTTTGTTATGCGGAGTTTAGCATCAAGCGGCGAAATAAAGGGGGCGGATAAGTTGACGGAAGAAGAGGTAAGAGCAGTGAGAGAAAAATTAAGGAGGTTAGGTTATCTATGAAGGAAGAAAGGAAAACGATATCTTTACCTGCCGAGGTTTACGCTAAAATAGAGCAAAGAATAGCCGGCACGGAATTTCACTCTGTAGACGAGTATGTAAACTTTGTCCTGGAGGAAGTCCTCAAAGAAGAGGAGCCGGAGACGAGTTTCAGCAAAGAGGATGAAGAAGAGGTAAAGAAGAGGCTCAAGGCTTTGGGTTACCTGGATTAAAGTTAAAGGTGAAAGATTAAAGATTAAAGATTGGAAATGCGAGATGGTGTTGATGCGCTAAGTGGCTGACCGCTGATAGCTGAGCACTTGTGATATGGAAATAACGATAACTTTATTTGTGGTAGTAGCTGTCATTTCCCTTGTTTGTGAATATATGGATGCTTCCATTGGGATGGGCTATGGCACCACTTTATCTCCGGTGCTTTTAATTATAGGATTTCTACCTTTGGAGGTGGTGCCGTCTGTGTTGCTGGGGCAGCTTGTCGGTGGTTTGGTTGGGGGGATTGCTCACCACAGGCTGGGAAACATACATTTAGACTTCAGGCGTGATGAGGCTATAAAAAAGCGGTTACATGGGCTGGGTTATATACCAAAGTCCCTCGATTCAAAAGTTATCTTGCTCCTCGCTGCTTGTGGGTTTGTAGGAGCGGTGGTAGCGGTGTTCTTTGCGCTGAACATTCCAACAGTCGCTCTTAAAACCTACATTGGGGCAATGGTGCTGGGGATAGGGATAGTAATCCTTATACGCCGGAATCGTGAAAGCAATTTTTCCTGGAAAGGGCTTACCGCTATAGGGCTGATAAGTTCTTTTAATAAGGGGGCAAGTGGTGGAGGCTATGGGCCTCTTGTGACTGGAGGACAACTAATAAGTGGAAGGGAGGTGAGGAGTTCTGTAGGAAGCACTACGCTCGCAGAGGCTCTGGTATGCATAGTGGCTTTTGTGAGTTACCTGGCAATCAAGGGGGATATTTACTGGACACTCGCTGCTGCGACGAGCATAGGTTCGGTTATATCGGCGCCATTTGCAGCCATGACGGTTAAAAAGGTAAATACAGGTAAGTTGAAACTGGCTATTGGGGTAGTCACATGCCTGCTCGGGGCTTTAACCTTAGCCAAGACTTTTGTCTTTTGATAGAAAACTTAAGGAGGTATTTGCTATGTCGGAGTTGAAGGATTTAGAAAATAAGACCCTGTATATAATAAGGGAAGCCTACGCCGAGTTTAAGAGGCCGGCAGTTCTGTGGAGTACAGGCAAGGACAGCACCACCATGCTCTGGCTTTGCCGTAAAGCCTTCTTCGGCAAAATTCCTTTTCCCGTAATTCATATAGATACAGGCTACAAGTTCAAGCAGATGTATGAATTCAGGGATAGAATCGCCGCAGAGTGGGGATTAGATTTAGTGATAGCTAAAAATGAAGAGGCGATGAAAATGGGAGTCGGTCCCCAGGATGGCAAATTCGAATGCTGCACGAAGTTGAAAACACAGGCTCTCATGGAGTGCCTGGAGAAAAATGGATTTGATGCCTTCATTTTGGCCATAAGGAGAGACGAGCACGGAATAAGGGCCAAGGAAAGATATTTCTCCCCGCGTGATGAGGACTTTAGGTGGAACTACAAAGACCAGCCGCTGGAGATGTGGGACCAGTATCAAAGCATAACCGAGGATAAAACCCATACCAGGGTTCATCCAATTCTCCACTGGAGGGAGCTGGATGTCTGGGAATATGTGAGGCAGGAGAATATGCCGGTGAACCCGATGTATTTTGCTAAAGATGGAAAGAGGTACAGAAGTTTAGGATGTGAGCCATGTACCTCCCCTATTGACTCTGATGCCAAGACTATAGATGAGATAGTGGAGGAGCTAAAAGTGACCAAGATTGCCGAAAGGTCGGGGAGGGCACAGGACAAGGAGAAGGCGTTTACCATGCAGAAGCTCCGCGCTTTAGGCTATATGTGAGGCTAGCAATCAGCTTTCAGTTTTCAGCAATCAGTTGGCAGGAGAGGCTGAATGCTGATAGCTGAGTGCTGATAGCTTATATAGGAGGGACAGGTATGAAAGTAAATGTAGTCATTGTAGGACATGTAGACCATGGCAAATCCACTTTGATAGGGAGGTTGCTCTACGACTCGGAGAGCATTACAGAGGGGCGTGTGGAGGAGATACAGAAACTGGCCGAGGAGTATAAGAGGAGGTTTGAATTTGCCTACTTTCTCGATTCCTTTGATGATGAGCTAAAGGAGGAGCGCACCATAGATACCACTGGAGTTATGTTCAGGGGGAAAAGTAATCTCTATTCCATCACTGATGTGCCAGGTCACAAGGAGTTCATCAAGAATATGCTCACCGGAGCTTCACATGCCGAGGTAGCTGTCCTGGTTGTTGCCGCAGACGAAGGCATCCAGGAGCAGACGGGAAGGCATGCATTCTTGATAAATATGCTGGGGATTAACAAGCTCTTTGTGATGGTGAATAAAATGGATGCCGTTGATTACAAGGAAGAGATTTTCTTAGATATCAAGAACAAGGTGACTAAACTTTTAGCTTCATTTGGTTATCACGATATACAATTCATTCCTGGCTCAGCAATGGAGGGAGACAACATCTATAAGACATCAGAGCGAATGGAGTGGTACCGTGGCCCCACATTAATAGAAGCTCTTGACAGCGTGGAATTGTCCCCCAAAGAGGTAAAGCCGCTCCGGTTTGTCGTCCAGGACACCTATGTAGTCGACTCCGATAAGGTCGTTGTGGGAAGGGTGGAGTCCGGCGTCTTGAAAAAGGGTGACGAGGTAGTATTTCAGCCCTCGAGTGTTACGGGGAAAGTAGAAAGGATAATGGAATTCGAGGGTGAACTGGAGAAGGCGGCGATGGGGGATAGTGTTGGAATCATCACCGATTGTGAGCCCGGGCGGGGAGATGTTTGTGGGCTGGTAGAAGCTCCTCCTATACCTACAGAAGAATTCCTGGGCGAAGCTGTGTTGCTGGAAAGCGATTTGAAGAAAGGGGATAAGTTGGAACTGAGATGTGGAACTCGAAGGGTGAAGTGTGAGATAAAGGAAATAAAGGAGAAAATAAATTCCGAGACTGGTGAGGTGGTAGAAAGACATCCCGCAGAGATAACCGAGAATGAAGCGGCAACTATCCTGTTTGCCACTGAACCTCTGGTGGTGGAGAAATTCTCGGAGATCCCTGAGCTTGGCAGGTTTATTTTGGTGAAGGATAGGAATATTGGCGCTGGCGTGGTTCTGGAGGCCGGAAGATGATTTTTGTTCTCGGTATTGATGCAGCTACCTGGACAGTTATAACGCCAAATTTGGAAAAGTTGCCTAATTTTAAGAAGCTTACCGAAATTGGCAAAGGCAAGACAATTGTACTTAAAGAGAAGCCGATATCAGCTTCTATCTGGTGCGGCATGTTCTGTGGGAAAACTGCACAGGAACACGGGCATGAAGCTTATGTTATTAATGGAAATATTGTGAGGAGGGAAGATATAAAGGTGGATTTCATCTGGGACATTCTTGATAAAGAAGGCAAAAAGGTTAAAGCACTGAACGTTCCCTTCGTTGTCCCTCCTTATTCCTTCAATGTCGATTTTAAGCCCGTGGGTTTTGGATTACCCACTAATGAAAGGGAGTGGCAGGAAGAGCTTGACAGGGTCACTGAGAAGACCAAAGAGCTTCTTGCCGAAAAGCCAGATTTGCTTATCTCCGTTTATAGCCTTCTAGATAGAATCCAGCATTTTCACTGGGGAGAGGATTGCGTGCTGGAATGGTATAAAAAAATGGATGCCAAAATTGGAGAGCTTATATTTGACACTGGCTTTCTGAGTGATAGGAATAACAGGATAATCGTAATCTCTGACCACGGATTCTGCTCCTTTGGAGAGGCGAGGGTACAAACGCTCCCTGAGAAAACGGAACATGGAAAGCTAAAGGGGGACCATCACGAAAATGCCCTCCTCGTAACAGTCAATGTAAATTATGAAATAGATAAGCCCCAGGATGTATTCAATGCTATCAGGAAGGAACTGACATAAAAGAAGATTACATCTTGTGGTCTGCGGAGAGCAGCAGGGAGGGCATAGTAGTTTCCGATCGCAGGAGATTTCAACGAGGGAGGAGGTGAAGACCGTTCAGTACTGCCTCCGGGAGCTTCAGCGCTGGCAGCAAGCGAGACTGTCTATATTAGGGCTGGTATTTCTGTGATAGCCGCAGCGGCGTAAGTGGTCATATCGCAGGGCATCAATCGTTATTAGAATAATATTTGGTGCCTCTGTTTTTGACGCCTGCTTCATATGACACAGTAATTCCCCAATTTTCTTATTCTGTCTTTTAAAATGTTTTTCGGCTCCTCGTCGAGTTGCGTGGGAACAACTAAGTGCTAGTGGAAACCTCAGGACCATTTTGGGTTACACCATCTGGCTGGTTATCTTCTCCCATACCCTCAAAACCTCTCTGCCATCTTCTGCAGTAACGGGTGGCTCAGTACCATTCTGGATGCTCTCCATGAATTTTCTAATCCCGGTGGGAATCCCCCGATGCTTTCCCTGAATGAAGTTGACACCACCAGCAAAGGTATCCGTTAATATCCGGAAGCTTCGCTGCAGATTCTCCTTGGCGTATAGAGAGGCAATGCCCTTTCCCATGTCTGTTTTTCCTCCATATGTGATTACCACCGAATTATGGAGGTTCGCGTGTATATTCTTCTTTGTCCCGAAAATATCAATCATCCACAGACTGGGCCAATTGCATGATGAAATGATTGTTCCCACGCCTTTCTCACCTTCCAGAATTATCTGGACTTCATCAAAACGCATATGGTCAAGATTACCCATTTTCTTGGGATACACTGCGACAGGCTCTATCTCGCCCAGGAATTCCCTGGCAAGATATATTGGGTGAGGTAAGGTATCGCCAAATACCCCTCCAGGCAATCTATGCCACCAGTGGTTTGGGTCTGCAATTATGGGGAAGTCCTGCGGCGGGCAACTTTGCTTAATTTCCACCCTTATTAAATCCCCTATGATGCCTTTTTCTATAATGGATTTCACTTTCCTGACTGGAGGTATAAAAAGCAGGTGATGATTGGTGCCTAGTTTCACATTATTTTTCTTCGACACCTGTATCATTTCATCGGCATCCCTGGTATTGAGCGCCAAGGGCTTTTCGGTAAAAACATGGCAGCCAGCCTCCATCGCCTGGATGGCTAAAGAGGCGTGTGTATCTATTGAAGTGCAAACGTTTACCACATCAAGTTTTTCCACATCCAGCATCTGTTTAAAATCGGTGTAGTATTTGCCAATCTTGAATTTTCCTGCAACGCTCCTTGCTAAATCTTCGTTCCTGTCGCAAATTGCTGCTAACCTGACGTTTCTGCATTTGAGGAGCGAAGGTATGTGGGCATTCTGAGCTATGAAGCCACAGCCAACTATCCCCGCTTTCAAAATTCTTTCACCCATTTCTTATCACCTACTTTCTGCTAAAGAGACGGTTTAATTCTGCCCCAGATCCAAAACTAGATTTGCCCCATCCACTTTTGATAATCTTTACCTGACAATTTTCGTAGTGTGACCCTTTAAGGTTGTGCATGAACGAGGATAAAAGCTCGCACCACATTTTTAGATACCCTAACTAAATCTACTCGATTTATAATATGCTCCATTTCTCAAGCTTCCAAGAGTCCCTGTGTTTCCATTATCAATTCCCTCGCCAGGCATGGATTATTCCTACTGGCCCAGCATGATGGTAGCCGGACCTTATTATCTCTAAATCACATGTAAAGCCTGCTTCCTCCAGCCTCTTACCCATTTCCTTTAATACGCTTTTCTTTGTTGTCAGCCGTTTTATGGTATGGACTTCCATTTCTATCCGCCTTATCCCTTCTAGCTCCCCTGGCTTTATTGTCCATTCGCTACCCTCACAATCAATTTTCAGAAAGTCGCATCCACCACAGAGTTCCTTTATCTCCCCTAATGTCGAAGTCCTCATATATTTGTGTTGGCTTCCCCAACTTACCTTATTCGGTTGCCCATCTCCAAGCGCAACCTCGAGGACTGTTATCTTCCTTCCATTGAGCTCAATGTTCTTCCTTAGTTCCTCTACTGTGATTGGCTCAACGGCATAAACATGCTTTGATACTCTTGATGCTGGTATGCTAAAGCCTCCGATATTAGCTCCAATATCAATCACAATATCGTCTTCCCTTATGTCGTCAAAGCGATAATCGCCTCGAACCTGGAGAACTGATATTAGGTCTTTGCTGGGGAGATACTTGTCCCCGGTATCCATTACCATTGTGGTGACATAATCAAGGCATCTCTTGTCTAGGCAAACTATGTTTTTATCCTGAACCCAGTTGTAGGCGTGTTGAACCAATCTCGAGTTCTTCAGTAGCTGTTTCAATAAATCAAACATCTCTTCTCATTAGCCATCAAAAATTTTCTTGCCCTTTTGCGCAATCACAGCAATACTACATTCTGCTGCCATTGCAAGTATAGTCGTAGGACTTTTAAATACGTTGTCCTTGACAGAAATTACTTCATAATTTCTATCCACCGTTTCATCAATATCCTCCCCAAACCTCCGATCTACTATACTACTATTAGAGAGTTTTCGCAGACTCACAGTTTCCTCAGGTGTTTCAACTTAGATATCTTATCTTTTAGTTTAGCTTTGGTTCTGCTCACTTTCTTTTGTTCCAGATAAGCTATCCACTGCGATAGCAGGTTCTTCAACTCCTTTGCTGTTTCAGGCCTATCTTCCACGATATTGTGATTTTGCTCTGGATCGCTCTCCAGGTCATATAGCTCCTCCACGCCACCATGAATTCGGTTGCACAGTCTACAGACCGCTGACTCCTCAGTGGGTGCCTTTATATATTGATATTTCTTTGTTCTTACAGCCATTTTCCTCTGAGCATAGGCTTCCTCAACATAAACGGAAGAACGCAGTTCCTTACCTTCGTAAATCAAAGGCATCAGGCTTTCCCCATCAAAGTCCTCCTGAGGGTGCTTTATATCAACTAAATCCAAAATGGTTGGCACCAAATCGGCATGCTGAACAAATCCCTCAATCACCTTGCCGCCAGGCAGCACTTCAGGATATCTCATGATGAGCGGCACGTGGATGGAGACCTCATATAGACCGTGATGGTCAAAATAAATCCCATGCTCTGTGAGGCTCTCGCCGTGGTCAGAGGTTATGATAAGAAGTGTCTGATCTGCAATCCCGTGTTTCTTCAGGGCTTCCATTAGTCTTCCAATCTCACCGTCAACATATGTGATTGCTCCATCATATTCCGCAGTCTGTTCACGCACCGTTTTAGTTCTGGAGAGAAGCTTCATTCCTACGCTTCTCAAGCCTTTGTCAGAAATGGAATAGAGACCCCTTATCTTTTCAGTGTGGTGAGGAATTTCGGAGTAGTTCATGTCACGAAATGGTCTTGAGTACCGCTTTGGGACAGTGTATCCTTGATGAACATCCCAATAGTGAATAAAAAGGAAAAATGGTTTTTTTCTATTTTCCTTGATGCGACCAATAGCACGGTCTGTAGTGAATTCAGCGGCGTAGGTCGTACTGAGGATCTTGCGGCGGAGTAGAATCAGCCCAGCCCTTAATGACAGAAGAGATTTGTGGGGAGCGATTGCTTTTAGAACGCGATTGATGGGGCGAACTAGTTTGACATCCGCAATGCCGCTATAATAGTCATAGCCTCTGCGGTGCCATCTTCCCATCCAGTCCAGAGCAATCGTAGAATATCCCTCAGACCGAAGGATTTCAGGGAGTAATTTTATGCCACTTTGAATGAAAGCTTTGGCCTCTTCATCCCCTAAACTTCCTCCGTGGTGCAAAATGCCGTGACCGGGAGGATATATGCCGCTGAATATACTGGGCAGAGAGCTACCCGTATAATTAGTGCAGGAGTAGGCATTACGAAAAAGTACGCCTTGTTGGGCAATCTTGTCGATATTAGGAGTTGTAGGCTTGTCATATCCATAAGCCCCCACATTCCTTGCTCTGACAGCATCAATAATTATAAAAATAATATTGGGTTTCATTCTCGCTTCTCGCCAACTCTCTTCACAAGTACCTTCTAATGCTTGAATTTTCTTGTCGGCATAAGCAATTCACGCAAAAAGCCACAAGACCAGGCAATTGCCAATATCAATGTTGCCAGAGGCATATTTAGTGCCACCTGGTACGACTTAGTCTTAAGGAAAGCAAAGCTCGCTGAGGATATAGCCACCAGGGATATCCCTCCTAGAATAAATATCGCAGCAAACCAGGGATTCAGAACTGCCAGTGCAATGGAGATTATGATGATGATTGGAATAGTGAGGCCGAGTGCAACTTGTGTGGGGGTAATGGTGCCTGATATCTTTCGCTTCATTAATATCTTCCCTAATCCATACCTATACATCTGAGACCACCACTTTCTGGGAGTGGCTCTGCGATAGTGATGAACAATTACGTCGGGGACATAAAGTAATTTGTAGCCCAGACGTTTGATTTTTTGATTCATCACCACATCTTCCCCCTCAAACATATCCTCATCTATCGGCATCACTCTACGAAGCACATCGGCTCGATAAATGGCATTAGACCCATGCGCTCTGGACTCAATGACTCTATCATACACCTTTGTGGGAGCCCCCCCCCCAAAAGAGAAAGCGTAGTCGAAAAGCAAACCTGCAGCTTTACCAAAAGCAGACTCACTTTGTGGAACCAAATTTGGCCCACCTATTCCGGCTACCCTCTCATCCTCAAAATACTTTATGGAGTTTTTGAGCCAATACCTATCCATAACGCAATCAGCGTCAGAGAAGGCAATGAGTTCACCTTGCGCTGCCTCAAATCCTAGGTTTCTCCCTGAGACTACTCTTAGCCCAGGATTCGCTATTACCATCGCTCCGTAACTCCCGGCAATTTCTCCAGTTCGGTCTGTGGACAATCCATCAGCTATGATAACCTCCATCCTGTCTTTGGGATAGTCCACCTCCCTCAGGCTTTTGAGACAATTGTCGATTATATCTTCAGCGTTTCTGGCAGGGATTACCACAGAGATAAAAGGCTCTTCCATTTATCATCCAACCCTCATCGCGCAATCCTCTTTCTTATCAAATAGAATAAGTTTTGTAGCCCGTCCCGCCAGTAGCGCAACTGCATTTTACCAATGCGGGCTCTATATTCGATAGGCATCTCCCTCCAGCGGCATTTAGCAAAGTAGCAAGCTTCTAGTTTTAATTCTTCTGAGAGTGGCATTCCATTAGACCTTAGCACCAGGTTATCTAAAATGCTCTTCCTGAATACCCACATTCCGGATTGTGAATCTACCAAATTAATTCGAAATAGCAACCTCGTGGTGAAACTTACCACACTATTTCCGAACTTATTCCGCCGCGACATAGCATTCTTATGCATTTTTGCAAAGCGATTCGTAGTGATGAAATCCAATGTCTCATCCTCAAGCAGCTTAACAAATCCAGGAATCTCTTCCACAGGATAGGTTAAGTCGGCATCAGCAGTAGCGATGATTTCGCCTGTGGCATTAGCAAAACCCGTTTTATATGCTTTTCCATAGCCTCGCCTCGGTTCGAGCACTACGTCAGCCCCGGCTTTCTTCGCCAGTTCCCCCGTTCCGTCGTTCGAGTTATTATCCACCACCAAAATCTGGACTTCGTAGCCCATTCTTTCAAGCTCGGCTTTTGGGATGGCTCGTATCGTTTGCTCAATTGCATCCTTCTCATTCCGGGCGGGAATTACAATGCTGATTGTTTTCATGGGCAAAGTTCTATGTTAGCCTTACTGCCTATTATGCACTATCCATCGGGCTGCTTCAAGGAGACTTCGGGCAGTGTAGTCGGGCATTTGAGGTTCAGGGTTCAAAGTTCCAGGTTTCAAGTTTACGGATTGAGGACCATGGACTGGAGACTTGGGACTAGAGATTAGGGGCTGAGGGCCAGTAGTTACCAGAGCTGTTTTGCATCCCAGGGCTTTGCCAGCATCTATATCCATCTGTTGGTCACCGACTACATAAGAAATTTTCAGGTCAATGTTATGTTCTTCTACCGCTTTAAGGAAAAGGGCTGTCTTCGGCTTGCGGCACTGGCAATCATTATCAGGATGATGAGGGCAGTAGTAGATGGCATCCACCCGGGCGCCATATTTTGCCAGCTCATCTTTCATCTTTTGGTGAATCTGAGCCAGGGTTCCCTCAGTAAAATAGCCTCGGGCAATTCCTGACTGGTTGGTGATTACCACAAGCTTGAAGCCATTTTCATTCAGGAGCTTTATGGCTTCAGGGACAGTGGGGAGGAGTTCAAAGTCCTCCGGTCTGCGGCAATAATGGACATCCCTGGCGATAGTACCGTCTCTATCGAGAAAGACTGCTCGGTTCATAGTTCTATGTTCCATAGAGTTCTACATTCTAAGTTCTAGGTTCTACGTTCTAGGTTTCTTTAGATAGCGGATGAAGCCATCAATCAGGCTGGTCACTTTCGTAGCCTGATTACAGGTCTCCTCAAATTTCTCTTGGTTTACATATTTGCGATCCAGAGCTACATACAAATGGCTTCTTACTTCCGAAGTAGAAGCTCTGGCTATAACAAGAAATTGTATGAATTCTCTATTTGTCCCCCGGTCAAAACCTTCAGCGATGTTGGACATTATGGAAACTGAAGCACCGCGGAATTGATTTTTCAAACTAAAATCCTTAGAGAACTCCCCTTCATTCGAAAGGGCATAAACTACGTCCACTAGCTTTCTGGCCTCCTTCCAGGCATCTATATCTTCAAATCTCTCAATTCGCATGGTGCCGCCAAGTTCCGAGCGCCAAACTCAAAGTTCAGCGTTCAAGGTTCTAAGTCGAGCCCGTCTAACGTAGAACGTAGAACCCCCAAACCTAGAACGTCCTTATTGGCTTGATTGTATTTCTCAATGGTGCCAATATCAATGAGATAGTCCTGGGACTTCAAGGCGTAGCCATAAACAGGGAGGCCTAGTTCTAGCAACTTGGGGAAGATATCATAGGCGAAATCAGAGAAGCCTTGAGCGGGGATGTAATTGAGGACTTCTTTTTCGAGGATATAGACTCCACCGCTGGCGGGGGATTGGAGTTCTAAGTTCGATGTTCTACGTTCTAGGTTCGCTGTTTTCGGTTTTTCTACGAAGCTCAGGATTTGGCCTTCGGGGCTCATGTGCACTACCCCGACTTCCGTTGGATTTGGTGCCTCAAAGATGACCAGGGTGGCTGCAGCCTTCTTTTCTTGATGAAACTTAACCATGGCTGAGAGGTTGAAATTAGTAAGTACATCAGCATAAAGTACCACAAAAGTGCTGTGGAAGAAATGCTCCATCCTTTTAACGCCGCCTGCGGTGCCTAATAATTTTTCTTCGGTTGAGTAAAATATTTTCACCCCAAAACGAGAGCCATCACCGAGGAAATCCTTGACCTTCTTCCCCAGGTGATAGAGATTTATAGCTACTTCTTGAATGCCGTGATGTTTAAGCCAGGAAAGCTGATACTCGATCAAAGGCTGCCCACCTATAGGTAGGAGAACCTTTGGCATTTCTAGGGTAAGGGGTCTGAGTCGAGTCCCCTCCCCTGCAGCCAAGAGCATGGCTTTCATTGTTTAATGTTCAACGTTGAACTTTGAACTTCGAACTGCTCAAACCTCAATACCCCTCTGGGTGCTTCCTCATCCATTTCCAAGCGCTTTCAATTATAGCCTCAAGTTCAGGGAACTTGGGCCTCCACCCGAGCTCGTCTTTAGCCCTGCGTGAGCTTGCCACCAGAACTGCCGGGTCTCCTGCTCGTCTGGGAGAGATTTTGACAGGGATTTCGGCATGGGTGACCTTTCTCGCTGTCTCTACCACCTCAAGCACGGAGTAACCCTCTCCATTACCCAGGTTGTAAGCACTACCGCTTAATTGTTCAATCTTTTCCAGTGCCAGGATATGTGCCTGAGCAATATCTATTACATGAACATAGTCCCGGACGCAGCTTCCATCCTTTGTGGAATAATCCGTGCCGAATAACTTTACTGGTTCTATGTTCAACGTTCTATGTTTTATGTCCTCACTTCCTGACTTAGAACCTTGAACTTTGAACCTTGAACTGTCCGGTAGAGCAGCTTTGAGCACATTGGGGATGAGGTGAGTTTCCGGGTGGTGGTCTTCACCCAGGAGCTCGGTTGCCCCAGCGGCATTAAAGTATCTCAAGGAAATGTGTTTAAGCCCATAGGCTTTCCCATACCATTCCAGGATGCGCTCAAACATGAGCTTGGACTCACCATAGCTGTTTACCGGGATTTTCGGGTGGTCTTCTTCAATGGGTGTGGTTCGAGGCTCTCCATAGACCGCAGCGCTGGATGAGAAAATGAATTTACGAATCCCGTGCTTCAGCATAGCATCAAGGAGGTTTATCCCACCAACAATGTTATTGTGGAAATATCTTTTGGGGTCAGTCATGGAATATTCCACCACGGTCTCTGCTGCCATGTGCATTACAGCATCAATTTCAAATCGGTTAAAGACATCCTCAAGAGCCTGAGCTTCGCAAATGTCAGCCAGGACAAATTCAACTTCAGGAAGAACGGCTTCTTTATGCCCTTGTTGAAGGTTATCTAAAATAATGACTCTGTAACCCTTATTCAGAAGTTCCTCAGCAACGATACTCCCGACATAACCCACTCCACCAGTGACCAAAATGTTCCAAGTTCTGTGTTCCATGTTCTTTAGGTTCCTTCCTGTACTCTGGGTTTTCGGAGATAACGGATAAACCCATCAATCAAGCTGACAACGCTGGTTGCTTGATTGTATATTGCTTCAAACTTATTACTGTCTATATATTTGCGATCCAGAGCCACATACAATTGACTTTGCACTTCAAAGGCGGAGGCTCTAGCAACTACGAGAAATTGCACGAATTCTCTATTTGTTCCCCTACCAAAGCCTTCACTAATATTTGACATTATAGAAACGGAAGCACGCCGGATTTGGTCTTTCAGACTGAAGTCGTTAGCAAATATCCCTTTCGCTGAAACCTCGTAAATCATGTTCACCAACTTTCTAGCCTCTTTCCAAGATTCGATATCCTCAAACTGCTCAATCTTGGCCATTTATCTTAACCCCAAACCACGAACTTGTAACATGGAACCTAGAACTGTCTTAAACAGGTGGTGATAACGTGTTCCAAAAGAAGGTGGATATCTTCGGCTTGTTCCATGTTATGATTGGGCACTACTATGGCTATGTCTACAAGCTCCTTGAGTTTCCCTCCATCGAAGCCAATAAAGCCAATAGTGGTAGCGCCTTTAGTCTTTGCCACCTTCACACCATTTAACACATTTTGAGAATTGCCACTCCCACTGATGCCAATAGCAATATCCCCCACCTCGATAAAATTCTCCAATTGCTCGGCAAAGATGTTCTCGTAGGCGGTATCGTTTGCCCAGGCGGAAAGAAGAGGAATATTATCGGTCAAGGCAAAGGCTTTTATTCTAGGCTTCCCCTGGGAGATTGCGCCTTTCGAGAGGTCAGAGGCGAAGTGGGAGGCAGTAGCAGCAGAGCCACCATTGCCGAAAGTATATACTCTTTTCCTGTTGGTACGTGCTTGTCCAAGCAGTTCAACAACCTGGGCGATTTCCTCCACAGGGAGCTTCGCCAAAGTGGCACTAACTTCGGAAAGATATTTTTTTATAATCTCAACATATTCTTGATTCATCGCTTTTATGTCCTGTGTCCTACCTCACAGTGTCTAATCCCTAACTCCTAACAGTTTTGAGCACACCTTCTTGCTTCATCACTTTCTCAGCCTCAGCATAGTAATCTGAGACCTCCGGTTGTTTCCTTGCCCAATCGATGTATTCTGTGGCAGCTTGCTCGATGGAGGTTCGTGGCTGCCAGCCCAGCTTCTTTATTTTAGAGATGTCGGAGATAATATGCCTTACGTCGCCAAAGCGAAACTCCCCGAGAATTTCGGGTGTGACACCTTTACCCATAACGTTCAAAAGAAGCTTACCATACTGTAACACAGGAAGAACCTCATAACGCGTTTCAAGAAGCAAATCAGCAGTGTGAGAGCCAATAAACCCGGCCCCACCGGTAACCAGAACCTTCACTGGCTTCTCCTGTAGTTGAAGATGACCTTGCTCCCATCTTGCTCGAAACGGAAGGGGAGTTGCCTGAGTCCCCTAAGCGCTTTGGTAACATCGTCTTGTTTATCTTTGCGACAATAGAGGAGTATGAAACCACCTCCCCCAGCTCCACTGACTTTACCACCGATTGCTCCGGCGCTGCGGGCAGTTTCATAAATATCGTCAATTGCTGGATTGCTCACCTTGCTTGCCAACTGTTTTTTGAGTTGCCAACCCTTATGCAGTATCTCACCGAATCCATCAAGCTCGCCCTCGAGAATGGCATCCCTCGCCTTGAATGCCAGCTTCTGCATTCCACGGAGCACTTCAACACTGCTGCTTATGTTTGCCTTTTGCTCCGACAAGATTTCGCTTGACTTCCTGGTTACACCAGTATAAAAGAGAAGAAGGTTATCATTTAGTCTCTTCTTATCTTCAGGCGAAAGCTCGATTTTTTTAACTTTAACACCACTCTTGTCAAAGGTAATGAATCGCATGTTGCCGTAAGAGGCGATATATTGGTCCTGCCTCCCGATAGGTTTTCTGAGAATATCTATTTCTATATGGCACGCCTCCTCAGCCAGGGTTTTCGCTGGCGTAATTTCACCACGGTAAGCATAGAGAGCTTGAAGCAACCCAACTGTGATGCTACTTGACGAACCAAGCCCGGTCCCCTCAGCAGGGATATCGGCAAGAGTGGTGATCTCTATCCCCTTATCTATGCCAACCAGCTTCATAGCCTCTCTTACCAATTCGTGACGCAAGGCAATCACCTTCTTAACCCTTTCTCGCTTGGAATAGTTCACGCAAATCATGTCATCAAATCTTTCCTTGACGATGACGAAGACATATTTGTCAATAGCAGTGCTGAGAACTGCCCCGCCATAGTTGAGGTAGAAATCCTCAAAATCAGTGCCTCCGCCTAGAAAGCTTACTCGCAGTGGAGTTTGAACCACAATCATTTCTCTCCTCGCATTCTGAAGTCAATCATGCTGTTAGACATTCGCTGAAAACCTGATGCACTCAGGTCTTTGCTGGAAAAAGTCTGTTACTTTTTCCTTGATGTCCCCTTTTTGTTCCCCATTTATTAGGTGAACTGTCATCTCTTACCACCTCACATTATAACATTTCCATAGCTCTTGAAGATGCTGTTTTGCTAAGTTGGTTCACTTTCATGGCTTCAAGGACATTATGGGTAGCCATTGTCCCTTGCTGTAAATCGAGTTTGGTATTTGTGATGCCCGCTCTGACATCACTAGCGGACACTGGCAATCAAAACCTTCGAGCTATCAATGTTCATGCTATCATGGGAGCCGTCTGCACCTCCACCTCCAAAGCTGATTCTTAACGGAGCTTTGCTTGCAATAATCACAGTTGTCTGTATCAGTTAGTTTTCCACGGCTTTTCGCAGCCTCATTTGAATTATATCAGGTTACGAACCTAAGTGCGGCAATCCCAGATGAAAAGCCTGCAGCCGCCGAGGTTGCGGAGCTTGTTCCGAGTATAACGAGGAATCTCGCTGTGGTTTGCTTCGGCTACGCCTCGCAACTGCCTGCACTCCTCACAATGACAAGAAGGGAAGTCATCTGTCACTGAGGTGGTGGCGAGTACATGAAATTGTATGCCGTGCTTGTGCATATTATAATAGGTGGATATGACTAGTTTGGTAACCAAAGGAGACTGGCGAAGGGATTTGATTGCCCTCGGTCCAACCACATTCGTGGGGTTGACTTTGTTTATCTCCGGTGTGGGCAAGATACCCGGTCAAACGGAGTTCGTTGACTTGCTGCTCAAATCCTTGTGGACTCCTACTATGGCTTACCTCATCGGTCATGTTTTGCCAGTAGGGGAGATAATCCTGGGGCTGTTTTTGGTTTTCGGGATATTTCCTCGAATTGCTGCAGGGTTATGTCTTCCGCTGCTTATCGGCTTTATGGCTAACAATTCAGTGGCAATGAGCCGGGGGGTGGGGGAATTCCCTTCGTGTGGCTGCTTTGGGGTGTGGGAGACGCTTTTCGGGATAGTGACGCCAATGCAGGCGATGGTTCTCGATGTTGTGCTCTTAATGCTGGCTGTAATTATATTGGTATTTCATCCCACCGGATTTCTGCACTTTCGTCCGTGGCTGATTAAGAAATGGAAATGGGAAGGTATAAAATGAACCTACTGTTAAACAGATGGCTGATTAGTTTGATTGTGCTTACAGCTATTGCTGTTACTGTTTGCGGTTGTGGCCCGGCTAGCCGCTCGTCGGTCAGCCTTAGCTTGGAGGCAGATAAGACGGTATTGCTTCCTTCAGAGACGGTCAATGTTGAATGTAATGCCACGGATGTTGATGGGGGCAACCTGAGCTACAATTGGTCAGTGACTGGAGGCGCCATTCATCCTCGCAAGAGCGGTGAATCTGCCGCCTGGACTGCTCCTGGTGAACCTGGTAATTACACCATCACGGTTAATGTAACGGATGAGGATGGTGGTGAAGCTACAGATTCTGTAATCCTCACTGTGAGGATTAATCAGCTGCCGGTTATCACTGGTTTGGTTGCCAGTGAGGAGAAAGTTCTCCCCTCAAGTAGTTGTCAGCTAGAGTGTGATGCTGAAGATGCTGATAATGACCCATTAACTTATAAGTGGGAGACGGAAGGTGGCAACGTCACTGGTGCGGGCTCTATAGTTAACTGGACTGCTCCTGAACAACCGGGCAGTTATAGTATCACCGTGCTGGTTGAAGATATCATGGGAGGCAAGAGCACTGCTTCGGTGACTATCGATGTGGGGGTTAATCATCCTCCCGTTATCGAGAGCCTAAGTGCTGAGAAGACTTGTC
>Ga0307431_1000409_pt1 | contig 29705 bp, 27 predicted proteins | sample SalMarWE160170MG_FD_202155 | JGI IMG/M metagenome (GOLD analysis project Ga0307431, IMG submission 202155) | Salt marsh sediment microbial communities from the Plum Island Ecosystem LTER, Massachusetts, United States - WE1603-170 | ecosystem: Environmental > Aquatic > Marine > Intertidal zone >...
TTCTTCGCATCGCCCCCAGAACCTTATCGGCGTCTTCGGTCGGGACTATAGCCACTAGCTTTCCCTCATTGGCTACATAAAGGGGGTCAAAGCCCAACATCTCGCAGGCAGCCAGAACTTCTTCCCGCACCGGAATTTTTTCCTCTTCAATCCTGATACCCACTTTTGATTGCTTGGCCAGTTCGTTCAGGCTGGTAGCCAGCCCACCTCGGGTAGGGTCTCGTAAGCAATGGATATTGGGGCTGGCGGCTAACATTTCCGCCACCAGGCTGCCCAGGGGAGCACAATCACTTTCCAGCCGGGTGGAGAAGCTCAACCCCTCCCGCTGGCTGAGCACAGCTATTCCGTGGTCACCTATAGTCCCGCTTAGAATCACCTTATCTCTTGGTCGGGCATTGCTACCCGAGATATCAATCCCCTCAGGTATGACACCGATGCCGGCAGTATTAATAAAGAGCTTATCAGCGCTGCCTCGGTGTACTACCTTGGTGTCGCCGGTGACGATTTCCACTTCGGCTTCCTGAGCTGCCTTCCGGGTTGACTCTACAATCTGGTCCAGTTCAGCCCGGGGAAGCCCCTCCTCAATAATGAAGGACAGAGATAAATAAAGGGGGTTAGCTCCGGACATAGCTAAGTCGTTCACCGTGCCACAGACAGCCAGCTTACCGATATCGCCACCGGGGAAGAAGATGGGACTCACCACATAGCTATCGGTGGTGAAAGCCAGCCGGCCACTCAGGTCAATAACAGCTGAGTCATCCAACTTGGCTAAAAAGGGATTAGCCAAAGCTTTAACAAAGCTTTTCTCTATTAGCTCATGGGCTAGCTTGCCTCCACTGCCGTGGGCGAGCAGGATTTTATCCTCCAAAACCCTCTCCATAAAGGTAATAGGCAGAGCAAGCCCCCTCGGAAGAGACCATACACGGTCCCACCGGATATTGTGGGGTGCAGGTTTTGCCAAAGAGTTGGCAATCAAGAGGGGTCTTGACCCCTCGCAGGATGTCACCGCAGATGCAGCCCACAGGTTCGTAAGCCGGGCTGAGGGTAATATCAAAAGCAAGTTCAGCATCAAAGCGCTGATATTCCTGCCTTAGCTTTAAGCCACTATCGGGAACCTCCCCCATCCCCCGCCATCGGGCGGGACAGGGCTCAAATACCTGCTCCATGAGTTTCAGGGCTTGCTGGTTGCCTTCAGGACGCACCCCTCGTCGATAGGCAATTTCAACCCTGGATTCCCCATTTTCAATCTGAGCCACCAGCATATCAACGCATTGCAGGATGTCTAACGGCTCAAAGCCGGACACCACACAGGGGATACCGTAATCCCGGGCAATGAATTCCCAGGGATGGGAGCCGATAATAGCCGATACATGCCCGGGGCATATAAGCCCACCAAGTTTGACCTCACCGGAATCAAGAATGGCCTGGATTACCGGCGGACAGAGTTTATGCAACGAAAGGACATAGTAATTCCCTATCTCCTTCTCCTCAGCCTGGAGAACAGAAGCCGCAATGGTCGGGGCGGTGGTCTCAAATCCAATTCCAAGGAAGACCACGGACTTATTGGAGTCTGCCTCGGCTATCTTAAGGGCGTCCATGGTGGAATATACCGTACGCACGTCAGCCCCATTAGCCTTGACCCTTTGTAAGCTGGTGTGGCTCCCCGGGACTTTGAGCATATCACCGAAGGTGGCGATAATTACCCCTGGAATTTGGGACAGGGCAATCGCTTTGTCCAGGTCGGCATTGGCGGTAACACAGATAGGGCAACCGGGACCGGAGACCATGGCAATAGTCCGGGGTAAAACCTGGCGAATACCATACCTGAAAATAGTTACCGTATGACCACCGCAGAACTCCATTAAGCGGGCTGAAGTTTTAGATTGACGGTGGATTTGTGAGATTAGCCCCTCAGCCAGTTCGGAGCGCCGAAATTCAGAAATAAACTTCAACCTTCCTCCTCAGCCACCTCGGCTATTTCCCTCAAAAGCCTTAAGGTCTCTTTAGCCTCTTCCTGGTCCAGAATATTTATGGCATAGCCGGTATGGACCAGCACGTAGTCACCCACTTTGGCTTCCGGGGTGAGCCACAGGCTTACCCGGCGAGCTATACCTCCTAGCTCAACCTCAGCCTCTCTATCTTCTATAAGCTTAATAACTGCTGGAATGGCAAGGCACATATCTAACTCCTATTGACCCCGTATTCGCCTCTCTTTGACTTTCTCAAATACGGCTAAAATTGGCAATCACCGCCTGCCCCAGTGAAATCCCGCCGTCATTACACGGCACCAGATGGTGGGTGAGCACAGTAAAGCCATCTTTATGTAAAGCCGACACGGCTAGCTTCTGGAGGAGCCGATTTTGAAAAACCCCGCCACTTAGCGCCACCTTATTTATACCTTTTTCTCTGGCGATGGTCTTACACATCTCAGCGATTATTTGGGCCACTGTGTTATGAAACTTGAGCGATATTATGGGAGTGGGAACCTGATTCCTAATATCTTGAACTATGGTTGAGATTAGCTCTTTCAGCTTTACCACCTTTATTGCCTGGTCTTTAATAATGGAGAACGGATAGTGTTTCCCCTCAAACTCACCTGGCTCATCCGGAGCCAGCATCTCAAGCTCAATAACTGCCTGAGCTTCATAATCAATCTCTCCCCTCACCCCGGCTAGGGCGGCAACGGCATCAAAAAGCCGCCCGGCACTTGACGTCAGCGGCGAGTTTACTCTTCGTTTTAGCTGTTGTTTTATTATGTCAAGCTCAGCCGAATTGACCTTACTAATGGGGAGACCCTCCACGGAGAAGTCCTCCCCCAGCAATGTATAGAGATAGCTTAAAGCCATACGATAGGGCTTGTTTATGGCGGCGACTCCTCCAAGTAGAGGTACATATTCTAAGTGCCCTACCCTTTGGCAGCGGTGGTAATCGGCGAGCAGAAACTCCCCTCCCCAGATTGTGCCATCGGTGCCGTATCCGGTGCCGTCAAAGGCTACTCCGATAACAGGTCCTTTGACCCTATTCTCCACCAGACAGCTTGCGATATGGGCATGATGATGTTGAACCGGGATAGACTTGAGTCCCCGCTCCTCACTTACCCTGAGGGCATATTTTGTTGATAGATATTCCGGGTGCATATCATAGGCTACAATTTCCGGTTCAATGCGGAATAGCTTTTTATACAGCCCAATAGTATTTTCAAAGTGGTCCAGAGTTTCCTCATTCTCCATATCGCCGATGTGCTGACTTAAGAAGGCATGCTCGTCTTGGGTGAGGCAGAAGGTGTTCTTCAGCTCGGCACCACAGGCGAGGATTGGCTTTGCCTTAAAGGGAAGGAAGATGGGGTATGGGGCATAGCCCCGGGCTCGCCTTATGGCCTGAGGCATGCCCTCCACCATATAGACGCTGTCATCATATCGGGCATATATATCCCGGTTATGGAGCAGGAAATAATCAGCAATTCCTCTGAGCCTTCTCAGGGCTTCGTCATTATCTTTGGCAATAGGTTCCTCGCTAAGGTTGCCGCTGGTCATAACCAGGGGAATGCCGGTCTCCCGTAACAGGATGTGATGCAGAGGGGTATATGGCAGCATGACCCCCAGGTACTTTAGATTAGGGGCTACGGCTGGGGAGATGCTGGATGAGCTATGCTTCCACCTCAGCAGCACAATCGGGCATTCAGGAGATTGAAGGAGTTTTCTCTCCTCGGGAGATATAAAGCAGTGGTTTTCAATATCCTCCAAATTACCCGCCATAACCGCCAGAGGCTTGGCGGGGCGCCTTTTTCTGTCTCGTAAAATATTTATCGCTGCCTCATTGGTAGCATCACACGCCAGCTGGAATCCGCCCAGACCTCTCATAGCCAAGATTTTCCCTGCTTTCAAGAGGTCGCTTGCCGCTTTAATGACATCATTGGCTTCAATAGAGTTACCATTGCTATCAACCAGCTCCAAACTAGGACCGCATTTAGGGCAGGCGTTGGGCTGGGCATGAAAGCGCCGGTCTGAGGGGTTATCGTATTCCTGTTGACACTCAGGGCACATTTCAAACTGGCGCATGGTAGTCTTGGGGCGGTCGTAAGGGATATCCTCAATAATAGTAAATCGAGGACCGCAATTGGTACAGTTAGTAAAGGGGTAGCGGAAGCGGCGGTCGGTAGGAGAGAAGAGTTCCCTCTGGCAGTCCTCACAGGTAGCAATATCCGGTGACACTAACTGGTATTCCCCCTCCTGGCTCTGACTCTCACCGATTTTGAACTGGGTATAGCCCTTCGGTGGGTGGAAAGTGGTTTCAACCTTCTCAATACGCGCCATGGGAGGGGCTTGGGCTTCAAGATTGCTCAGGAAATTCTCCAGGCTTTCTGCGTCTCCCTCGACCTCAATTTCTACATTTCCTGAGGTGTTACGCACCCAACCCTTCAGATTGTGCTCTTGAGCCAGCCGATAGACAAAGGGTCTGAAGCCAACCCCTTGCACCACCCCTCGCACACTTATCTTGGCTAATCTTACTACTCTGGTTAGCACCATTGGCTGTTATTACCCGGGAATTTCCTACGGAGTGACCCTCCAGCCGCTTAGCTGATAATCACGGGGAGGGCGAAATTCCTTAAGCAGCTCTAGCTTACCCATTTTCTTTAATCGCTCGTATATCAAAATCCAGGCACAATCTTTTTCGGGGTCAAGTTCACATTTGCCCTCTTTACTCCCGCCACAAGCACCATTAAGCAGTCCCTTGCTACACCTGGCAACAGGACAAATGCCGCCGGTCACCGCCAGGAGACAGTCTCCGCAGCCGACACACCTTTCCTCCAGAATACCTGCCTCTCTTTCCTCTGCCCCCATGAAATGGGTGTTTTGTGCTGGAAAGACGGGGAGCTCGGGGAAAATCTCAGCCAAGGTTTGCGTTCCTATTCCGCAAGCTAAAGAGAGCACTGCCTCCACCCCATTAATTTGAGGCCTGAGTATAGAAGCCGCCAAATAGTTATCACACTGCTTAGCTACCGTAGTTACCTTAAATGTGAAGTTTTTATTTCTTAGCTTTCCCCCAAGTTCAAGTAGTTGACTCAACGTCTTCGCCTCTCTTAAGCCTCTCGGTGGCTGGGTGCAGCCATCGCAACCAGCGACCAAGATATTAGTATAGGGAGAGAGAAAGTCTAAGAGTTCATCCAATGGCTTGGGCGTGGTTACTATCATTTTATCAGCTCTCCTTTGAATAAATAGCTTCTATTCTTTGTCTAAACTGCTCTAATTCCTTATCTAACTCCTCCGGGTGCCTTGGGGCTACAGTGCAGAAGTGGAGTCTATCTTGAAGACCAATCTGGCTTAGCCTTTTCTCTAGGGCTGCTACTGAGCGCTGTGCCTCCTTGCTCCCTGTCTGACGATGGCAGTCCTCTTCGGGGCAAGCCGCTATCAAAACGCCATCTATACCTTTCTGTAGGGCTTCTAAGATATGGGAGGTTTCAACCCTGGCGGCACAAGGTAGGTCTATGACACCTACATTGGAAGTGAATTTCCTATCCAGCGGAGGCAAAACAGTCCATTGACAGCGAAATACCAAAATCTTTGGCTTTTCCGTTTCTGAGGCTGCCTTGGTAATCAATGCTGAAATGTGCTCTCTCTCCCAATTCTCCATCTCCAGTGCCATAGCCGGACACACAGCAATGCACAAGCCACAGGCCCGGCAGAGAGTCAAATCAAACCTGACTCCCCTCGGACTTTTGAACTTAATGGCATCACAAGGACAGTAGAAGACGCAGTTACCACAGTCGATACACAACTCTTCATTATATTTGATGTCTGGTATCTCGGGCTGAAATTCTAGAGCCACACATGCTTTACAGCTCCTACACGGTCCACAACAAAGACACCTTCTAGCCTCCTCCACCGCCTGCTCCAGGGTGAATCCTTTCTCAAAGGGCTCGAAATTCAGTCTTTCCTCTACCGGTGCCCATACCAGTTCAGGCTGAGGCTTGTAATGCGCACCCTTCCGGATAGGCGCACTCTCATATTCCTTCTTCCTCCCCACCCTTAGCTCTTTACCCTTCAGGTAACGGTCTATGGACTCGGCGGCTATCACGCCGTCTCTCATTGCTTCGGCAGCAAAACCTACCCGTTTCACATCACCGCCGATGAAGACTCCCGGTTTAAGGTTATTCATGAGGGTAAGCTGGTCAATGTCAATTCTGCCTCGCTCATTGAGTAGGCCTTCCTGCCGGTAAAACGCCAGCTCTGGGGCTTGCCCTATGGTAACCAGTAATACATCGCCCTCAAGATATACCATGTCACTCCGGTCACACTTGGGGTTAAATCTACCATCTTCGTCAAAGACCGACGTGCACCGGGGACACTTTATTTTCTTAAATTTCCCATCCTCGCCGATTATCTCCTCTACACCTCGGGAATAGACTATTTTTATTCCTTCCTGAGTAGCGCCTTCTATTTCTTCCACATCAGCCGGTATACCATCTTTGGAGGATTTATCTTCACACTCCAGGCAGACGAGAGTGGTATCTCCCCCCAGCCTGCGGGCAGTCCTGGCGACATCAAAGGCGACATTGCCTCCCCCGACTACTATCACTTTCTTACCCTTATAGAGCCGGGGAGAAACATTCCCCTGGTTCACCTCGTGGAGGAGATTTAACCCGAACATGACTCCCTCTAGCTCAGCTCCAGCGACAAGTTCCCCTTCCATGGTGAGGGGTCTGGGCACGGGAGTGCCAGTAGCGATGAATGTAGCCCGATAGCCTTCACTCTTAAGGTCTTCCAGTGTTTTGCCACCGTCACCTATCTGGACACCGAGTTTGACTTCTATACGGGCAGTCCTGAGCAGGCTATTTATGACAGAATTAACAATTTCCTGAGGAAGACGGTACCGGGGGATATAGCGCAGAGCACCGCCTAACTCCGGGTTTCTTTCCAGAATGCTGACCTGGTACCCCATTTTGCCCAATTCATAAGCGCACATTAAGCCTCCCGGCCCGCCTCCAATCACCGCCACCTTTTCCTTGGTCGGAGCCGGGAGTGGGGGTTTGGTCTCCAGATAGGGGAGATAATGCTCGGCAATGAGTCGTACCAGCATCTTCCGCCTTACGGCTCCAGTTTCATCCTTATAATTACACTCCTTCTCACAAAGCCCACAAATATAGCTGCATATTGGAAACAGAGGATTCTTCTCATAAATTTCGTTCCCTATCTTAATTATCTGATTAGCCGCCTCTTCAGGCTCCAGACGGAGTAAGGCAAGCATAGCATGGCTACGCTGGATATCTTCTCCCAGAGGGCACGCTATTTGGCAGGGAGGTAGATATACCTTGCCAGCTTCATTAATTACTTCCTCAACCTGCGCTCGGTCTTGTTGAGAAGCCATTTTATTCATCTCTGTTCAATCTCCCACGCTATGTGGCCTAAATTGAGGCGCTATGAACTTCCTGCCTACCTTGTACTCTTCGTAATGACATTTTTGCCATCAAACTTTCTAAGTTGCTGTCAGAGGGCCAAGCGCGATTACTTTATCTACAAAATCGTTTAGTGATAACAGGATCTTTGGTGCCTCAGGTGCGGCAATCCATTCCGCCCTCAATCTCTCCGGTTCTATGCCGAGTTGAGCGAGTGTCTTCTTGAGTAGCATCACATTTCGTCCTGCCTTATAGTTACCACTGACATAGTGGCAGTCCCCGGGAGGACATCCGGCTATCATTACGCCGTCGGCACCTTTAGCAAAGGCATCAACAACAAAGGTAGGGTCTATCCTTCCAGTGCAGGTGGTTTTAATCATTCTAGGATAGAAATTGTCCTTCAGTTTTGAAGCCAGAGCGCGTCCTGCTCCGGCGGGTGAACAAAAGTTACAGCGGAAGATGACAATGTTAGGCTTAAAGTTATTCACAGCTTCTCCTCGTCTATTATTTGCTGGACAATAAATGGTATCCTTTCTTCTACCTCTTCGGTGCACCTCTCACCAAAGGTGGTATTATCCTTCATCTCCACGGCATATATGCTAACAGACTTTGGCATCCTGTATCCCAGCCTTTGCCCCAGCTTAAAGGCAGTGGCAATATCTATGCCATGAGATGAGGAAAAATCCATAGCTGGCTTCAAATCTTCCAGCTCAAGTTTATAGACCTGCCCCGGTTTCCCCTGCCCAGTTTTTATAGAATCGATGATAATGAGCCTATCATAGCCAACTACAAGGTCAAGAAGGGTGAGTCCGGCTTCGCCCGTCTCTACCACTTCTAACCCAGGTCTTTCCTCCTTGAGCCTCTGGGCAATTTTGATTCCGACTCCATCGTCGGTGAGAATTGGATTTCCGATGCCTAAGATGAGCGTATTCATCGCCTAAAATACATTCATACTGAAATATCTTTCCCCTCTATCGGGCAGGATGGTAACAATGGTTTTACCTTTCCCTGATTTCCTGGCTATCTCTAATGCGGCAAATACATTTGCCCCTGAGGACAAGCCGACCATCAGCCCCTCTTCTTTTATCAGCCTTCTGGCCATATTCACCGCTTCATCACCCGTTACGATAATTACTTCGTCGACCAGGTCCATATTCACCAAGCTGGGAATGTAACCCGGACCGATACCCTGTATTATATGGATACCGGGCTCTCCCCCACTCATCACTGCCGATTCAGCCGGTTCCACAGCTACAATCTTTACCCTGGGATAGACTCGGCGCAGGGCTTCGGCAACACCCATTAGTGTGCCCCCGGTACCAACCCCGCAGACAAAAGCGTCAATAGCTCCTTCTACTCCCTCTAAAATCCGTTTACCGGTAATCTGCCTATGGGCAGCAATGTTATCAACATTATCAAATTGCCGTGGTAGCCAGGCATCTGGATTTTCCTTAGCCACTTCTTCCAGCCTATCGAGAGCGCCCTTAAAACCTTCTTCTGCCGGGGTTAGGACAAACTCCGTACCAAAAGCCTGCATCATCTGCCTTCGTTCTTTACTCATATACTCGGGCATAACCGCTATGAATTCATAACCCCTTAACGCCGAGAGCATGGCAAATGAGATGCCGGTGTTACCACTGGTAGCCTCTATTATCTTGCTTCCCGGCTTTAATATGCCTTTCTTTTCCGCCACGTCAATCATGTAGACAGCCATTACATCCTTTATGCTACCACTCGGATTAAGGGCTTCCAATTTAGCCAGAATAACCGAATTAGTATTATTTACCTTACTCAGTTTCACGATGGGAGTGTTGCCAATAAGGTCTAAGATATTTTTAGCCATTAGATTCCCTTTAGCTCCTCTCTTTTTCCAGGGGATACCGAAAAACTGCACTCGTTATGTCAATCACTTCAATATCCCTTTTACGATAATCTTGACCGCTTCCTCTTCATCCAGCCCTCTAGCCATCAATGTCTGCATCTGCTTTTTATCAATGCTACCTATAGCTGCTTCGTGGGTAACCTTTGCCTCCTTGTTACTCACTGAGACAATGGGTATAGCTTTGGCTATTGCTTCTTCCCCATCCACAATTTCAGTACAGTCAACATGCCCCCGAGCCAGAGGAGCATTGCCATAGGTCTCACCAATAACCTCTGCCCTTGCCTTGTCTCTCAGGACAAGGCGACTTTTTATCAAACTTCTAGCCTCGCGTCCATTCAGATTCACCTTCTCCAATATTTTTATGTCATCTTCTTTTTTCCCATATACCTTGGCTACCAGCTCGGTTACACTTTTCTCACCACAAGACACCTCATAATTGAAGTCCAGCCTGCCAACACAGCCTTCAATCAGGCTAAAAGTGTTCTGGTACACACTTTCCTTGCCGACCTCAATCCTGGCCTTTGGGATTACCTTGATACCACCAGAGTCTCCATGGTAGTGAGTCTCATGATAATAAAACTTAGCGTTATTGCCTATTTTTATATCGGCATCCATCTTATGAATTATGTTAACCGCACTGGGGAAAATACAGTGGGCGATTATCCCTACCTCAGCGCCATCTTGAACATTTATTTTTAAAACAATTTCCTGCAGCCCCTCCTTGGGTAAAATGCCGAAGCATAAATGAACGGGATGTTTGATTTTCTTGCCTTCCTCTACTGTCAGCTCAGCCCTAACCCCCTTCTCCTTCTGCGCCCACTTCATCCTTATTCCTTCTGCCTCATTAGCCCTCAAAACCCGGTTTTCATGAACGACCAGGGCTGCTATCTCTCTACTTTTGAGGCTCTCTTTATCCCCGCCGGCTTTGCCGTAGGCTTCAATAATCTCTTCGTATTCTTCTTTGGTAGTAATCATCTTTTAAGCCACCTTCAGCCGGGCACATTAATATGGCCACATACCTGGCAATTCTCCCTAAACCATTGACACATTTCCCGGGGCGACCCCACCTTAAATATCTTCCCGGCACACATCACCGATACTCTGTCGGCTATTTCTACGGTGTCTTCATTATGAGTGATTAAAAGAACAGAGGAACCAAGACTTTTCATTTTAACGATACCATTGACAATATGAGGCAATGAGACCACATCTATTCCGGAGTCGACCTCGTCTAAAATAGCAAATTTTGGTTTCATAGCTAAAACAGAGGCAAGCTCTACCCTCTTTCTCTCTCCCCCGCTTAAACTGGTATCAACTGCCCGGTCCAAAAATTGGAAAGGTGGCAGCCCAACAGCCCAAAGATAATCCTCAATCTCTCCTATTTCCAATTCATTGCTTAACCCCAGGTAGTCTCTTATGCTCAGTCCCTCAAATCTGGCCGGTTCTTGCCAAGCCAGGGTTATGCCCATCTTTGCCCTTTGAGAAATTGGGTATTCGGTAATGTCCTCGCCCTCAAATATTATTTTCCCACCATCGGGTAAGTAATTCACACCCATTATCAGATAAGCCAGGGTTGTTTTCCCGGTTCCATTTACGCCTAATACGGCGTGGATTTCCCCCTTGTCCATATTTAAGCTCAAATCGCTGATTACAGGGTTACCATTCAATATCAATTTCAGGTTCTCTATTTGTAACATATTGGCACCACTCATTTCTTACCCTCGTTAAAGGATTCCAGAAATACTTCACCCCAGTAGAGAGCAAGTACTACAGGTATCAGTTGAGCAAGTACTGCATGGACTGCTTCTCTCGGAAGCAAGTGCCCCCTCCGACCTTCTGGAGAATAACGAAAGCGCCCGCTGAGCACTACTTCCGCAACTGGGGCAGAGGGCACTCTCACCTGACTGGCTCATTGGTCTAATTAGTTCAAACTTAAGCTTACAATTTGAACAAAGATACTCATAAATAGGCATCATTCCCCCCTTACCGATTGTTAGACGGCAATGACTTCTTTAACCTCGAGTATCCGCTCTTTGAGGAGCCGCTCAATCCCGTGCCGTAGGGTCATAGTTGCCATAGGGCAGCCGTCACAGGCACCTTTGAGTTTTAGCCTAACCACTCCTTCATTCACATCTACCAGTTCAACATCACCCCCATCTGCCTGCAAGGCGGGTCTTATTTGAGCTAGAACTGCTTCTACTTCCTCTTTCATAGTTTATCCCCCTCTCCACATTTATAACGTGGCATAGGTATTAGCTATGGTTTCGGCTAGTTTGTCTTTGATAGTTCTGGCGCCGGAGGGACAGGCACTAACACATACGCCACATCGCTTACACTTAAGGTCATCTATAACTGATATTAGCCCCTTTTCCGTTTTTTCCAGTTTAGAGGCGTCATAGGGACATACACCGACGCAAATCCCACAGCCACTGCATAAATCCTCATTGACCTCAATTTCCGGTATCTCAGGCTGAAGCTCCAGGGCGACACATCCTTTACAGCTCTTACACGGTCCACAATAGAGACACCTTCTGGCTTCTGCTATCACTTCTTCCAGGGTAAATGGTTTCTCAAATGGCTCAAAATTCAGCCTTGCTTCGGCTGGAGCCCATTTGAGTGCTGGTTGAGGCTTATATTCCAGACACTCGGGGATGGAGGCGCCTTCGTACTCCTTTCCCCTTCCTGCCTTCAGGTCCTCGCCCTTCAGATAGCGGTCTATGGACTCGGCGGCTATCATCCCCTCTCTCATTGCTTCTGCGGCAAATCCCACTCGTCTTACATCACCGCCGATGAAGACCCCCTGTTTAAGGTTACTCATCAGGGTAAGGTGGTCGATATCTAGTCTGCCCATCTCATTCAGTAAGCCCTCCTGCTGGAAAAGCGCCCGTTCTGGACCCTGCCCTATAGTGATGAGCAGCACATCACCTTCAAGATATATCACATCACTCCAGTCACATTTGGGGTTAAATCTACCATCTTCATCAAAGACCGATGTGCACCGGGGACACTTTATTTTCCTAAATTTCCCATCCTCACCGATTATCTCCTCTATGCCTCTGGAATAGATTATTTTTATTCCTTCTTCAGTAGCACCTTCTATTTCTTCGATATCAGCCGGTATACCATCTTTGGAGGATTTATCTTCGCACTCCAGGCAGACAAGAGCAACATCTCCACCTAGCCTTCGGGCAGTCCTGGCGACATCAAAGGCGACATTGCCACCCCCTACCACTATCACTCTCTCACCCTGAAAAAGCTGAGGAGAAACCCTTTCCTGATTCACAGCGAAGAGCAGGTTCAACCCGGACATGACTCCCTCCAGGTCAGCTCCGGTGACAAGTTCCCGTTCAATAGTGAGTGGTCGGGACAGAGGGGTACCGGTAGCAATGAATACAGCCCGATAGCCTTCACTCTTAAGGTCATCCAGGGTTTTCCCACCATCACCTATTTTTACACCGAGTTTAGCTTCTATGTGAGCAATCCTGAGAAGGTTATTTATAGTAGAATCCACTACATTCTTAGGGGAGCGATATCTAGGGATATATCGTAGAGCACCGCCTAACTCTTGACTTCTTTCTAAAATGGTAACTCGGTATCCCTTCCTACTCAATATATAGGCGCACATTAAGCCTCCCGGCCCGCCTCCAATCACCGCCACCTTTTCTTTGGTGGGAGCCGGGAGTGGAGGTTTGGTCTCCAGATACAGGAGATAATGTTCGGCAATAGGGCGTATAAGCATCCTTCGCCTTACGGCTCCGGTCTGGTCTTTGTAATTGCACTCCTGCTCACAAAGCCCACAAATATAGCTGCATATTGGGAATAAAGGGTTCTTCTCATAAATTTCATCACCTATTTCTATCATCCGGCTAGAAGCCTCACCAGCATCCGGAGGAAGGAGGGCAATCATAGTATGACTGCGCTGAATGTCCTCGTCCAGAGGGCACGCTATCTGACAGGGAGGTAAATATACTTTGCCAGCTTCATTAATTACTTCCTCAACCTGAGCTTGTTCATTCTCAGAAACAGTCTTTCCCATCTTATCCTCTTTTCAACTTCTTGACTAAGTCCCCTTTAGAGTTATATACATTCACCTCAAGGGGCATTCCTCCCGGAAGTGAGTGGGTGGCGCAGGCGTGACACGGGTCATAAGCCCTGAATGCCATCTCAATCATGTTGAGAATCCCGTCGGGAACATTTCCCTTCTTTATCAGTGATTTGGCGGCTTTCTCCACCGACATATTAATGGCCGCCGAGTTATTCTGGGTGGCGACAATTAGGTTGACTTTAGTCAGAATTCCTCGGTCGTCAGTCTGGTAGTGGTGAATCAGGGTTCCTCTTGGCGCTTCGACTACGCCTATCCCCTCCTTCGGAGTCTGGGTAGGCAGATTTACTATGTCAGGGGAGGTAAGTTCAGGGTCACGGGCAAGCTCCAGCACCCGTTCCGAGGCGTAAAGTGCTTCAACCAGTCGTGCCCAGTGGAAAGCCAAAGTACTGTGAACCGGTTTCCCCCCCAATACTTCATACATCTTTTCATAGGCTTCCTGAGCTAGTGGTGTTGCCATCCCATCGGACACATTCAGTCGAGCCAGCGGTGCTACCCTGAAGACGCCGCTCTCTTTCCCATCAACAAACCCCTTCCAGCCTACATTTTTAAGGTAGGAGAATCTGACATAAGTCCAGGGCTCAACATGCTCCCTGATGTGGTCAATATATTCCTGAACCCTAAACTTGGCAAACTCTTTACCATTGGGGTCAACCACTCTTATAACTCCATCGTAGAAGTTTACCTTGTTATTCCCATCCACCAGCCCCATATAATATGTCCTATGCTGGTAGATATCACCGGTGATGAGGTCAACGTAGTCTTTGTTTTTAAGCACAATATCATCAAAAAGCCCAAGGGCAAACTGAGAGAAATCCACCGCATATTCGGCGGCGTCTATAATTGTCTCCCTTTCCTCCTCGGTGATTTGTTTTGATACCCCTCCCGGCAAGCCGCAGGTAGGCATAATCGGCTTGCCGCCAATTATTCTCAGAATTCCCCTCAGCCTTTTCCTGACTTCAATAACTTTTTTGCCGGCTTCCAGCCCAGCCTTGGCAATAACCCCCAATACATTCCTTTCGGCGGCGGGGGCTTGGGGACCAACAACAAAGTCGGAACCGCCAAGGAAGAAGAAATGCAATATATGGTCTTCAGCCTGGAAGGCGTTGTACATAAGCTCTCTTATCTTCTTCGCCGCTGAAGTAGGTTCAACCTTGAATAGGTCATCAAGGGCTTTGGTCGCTGCTATATGGTGGGCAGTAGGACACACCCCGCATATCATGGTGGTTATTCTTGGCATCTCCTCGGCCGGTCTTCCCTCAGAGAATTTCTCAAAGCCTCTAAGCTCAGGAATCTGGAGGCAGGCCTTATCACAATTTCCCTCATCATCAAGGAATATCTCTATCTTGCCATGCCCCTCAAGCCTGGTTATCGGGTCTATGGTTATTTTCCTCACTCTGTCCTCCTATTTCACTTCCATTCTCTTCCGTCTCAGCAGAGAAGCCGGCAGGCTAAATCTATAGAATGTCCCGGCTGGGTCGACAATGCCATTGATTAACTCTTTGACCTCTTCATCAGTCATCTTTTCTTCGTCTTCAAGCCCTAATATTGAGGCAATCATTGATAGGGCTTTTGCCCCCTGGTCGACAACTCCACCTACCGGGCCAAAGCAGCCCCGGCATGGCTGGTTAGCCTTGATGCATGTTTCCCCGCACCCTGAACGAGTAGCCGGACCGAGACAAATTATTCCTTGCTCAAGGAAGCATTTCTCAGGGTCAATCTTGATTTGCCACGGTCTTTTTATTTCTTTTATTAATAACTTCTCCGGCTTGGTCTCTTTCCTGGGGCAGGTATCGCACAAGGCTTTATCGGGGGCAAGTACTGCTCCCTTCTCAGGTAGTTCGCCGGCGAGAATGGCGTTTACCGCATTCAGTATCAAATCAGGCGGTGGTGGACACCCGGGAAGGTAGTAATCTACCGGGATGGTCTGGTCTAAGGTCTTTACCGTATCATAGAATTCGGGCAGGGTGAGTTCACCACCGTCAACGGCTGTCTTCTCCTGCGGGGTAATCCCCTCCGGGTTGTCGACAGTTGGGACTTCCTTATAAACCCTCTGGAAAATCGCATCCCTTGTCCAGAAGTTGCCCAGCCCGGGTATCCCCCCCAGGTGAGCACAGGCGCCGAAGGCTACTACGAGTTTAGATTTTTCCCTCAAGAGCTTTACCATCTCCTCCTGCTCTTCCAGCCTTACCGCCCCATTTATAAAGCTCACCGCTATCTCACCATCACCTAGAGCCTCAATATCCTTCCTCTTAAAGTCCAATGCCACCGGCCATAGGACGATATCCACGGCATCGGCTACTTTCAATAAATCTTCATTAAGGTCAACCACTGCCTCCTCACACCCACCACATGAAGCACACCAATAGAAAGCAACCTTAGGTTTAGCCAACTTTACCCCCTTTTCCATCTTCCTTTCCCCACGTGTTGCCACGCTGAAACACATCACTCAATGCACAATGGTATTTTACTCTGGTCAAGCTTCTTCCCGTACCGTTGGCGCTTTACCTCCAGCCTCATCCGCAGAGACCTGAACTTCGCTTTACAGTGCGGCATTTACGGAGTCCCACCGGCCAGTTCCTGAATACAGTGGCATACTAACATTAGCATAAATGATAGAGGAAGAGCAACTCGACTTCCTTTTCCTATTTACGACTGGAGTTATCTTAAACGCGCCTTCTCAGCCACAGGCACGGCTTTGACATATGAGGGGAGAACGTGATACCATTTTGCCGCCTGTTAAGGCTAGGTTAGTGTTAATAAGAAGGAAAGGGGGGAGTAATGATAGAGGAGCAAAAATACCTGTCTATTGGAGAACTATTTGATTTAAGTGGCAAGGTGGCGATTGTTACCGGGGGTGCATCCGGTATTGGCTTCGCCTGCGCCAAGCGGTTAGCTGAAGCTGGGGCTGCCGTACTGATAGCCGACCTCAATTCGGGGGCTGGAAAACAGAAAACCAAGGAGCTGACTACGGCTGATTACAAAGCTGCTTTTGTCAAGCTTGATGTAACTCAGGGAGCACAGGTTACTAATATGGTCAACACCGCAGTTAAAACCTTTGGCGGACTGGATATTATAGTTAATAATGCCGGCAGATATCCCAAAAAACTTATCACCGAGATGGACGTAAAAGCCTGGGACAGAGTAATGGATATAAACTTCAAAGGAGTATTTCTCTGTTGCCTTAAAGCCAGTCAGCAGATGATTAAGCAGGAGCGAGGCGGAAGCATAATTAATATCGCCTCGGCAAGCGCCTTTCATCCGACAATAGGCTTTACCGCTTACGATAGTTCTAAAGCAGGGGTATGGATGCTAACCAGAACCCTGGCTGTGGAATTAGCCCCATATAAAATATGGGTCAATTCTATTAGCCCGGGACCAATCCAAACTGAAGGGTGCTCGTCACCCGAAGACATAACATTCAATAAACGCCGGCTGAACCGCATCCTGATGGGACGCATCGGTAGACCAGACGAAATCGCCAATGTTGTCCTGTTCCTGGCTTCCCGCGCTTCCAGTTTTATCACCGGCAGTGACATCGTGGCTGATGCCGGGTGGACACTTACTTAATACCGGCTGGATAGCATTCAGGTAACCGAGTTAAGTAAGACCACATTTGTCAGCCGTCAGAAGGGGGAAATATTACTGTGGATATTTATCAGATTATGCTCCCGATGAAAGTTTGTTTTGGTGTGGGCTCTCTGGATACCATCGGGGACGAGGCTAGCAAGCTGGGAGTTAAGCATGCTCTTATTGTTACCGACCCCGGAGTTTACCAGGCTGGACTGGTAGACCCGGTTAAGGAACGATTGTCTAAGGCTAAGCTTTCAGTGGATATTTTCTCTGAAGCCGAGCCGGAGCCCACATTGCCCAGGCTAAATGCGGCGGCTGAGAAACTCGGTAAAGAAGGTTACGACCTTTTGGTAGGCGTTGGTGGAGGCTCAAGTATGGATACCGCCAAGGGACTCTCTGTCCTGCTGGCTCATGGCGGCAGGGGGCAGGACTATGTCGGTATTGATAAGGTTCCTGAACCTGGCATTCCTATTTTTACACTGCCGACGACAGCCGGAACAGGGAGCGAGGTGACTAAAGCTGCTGTTTTTGATGACCCGGAGAAGCGGAGTAAATTTGGCATACAGAGCCCCTACATATTAGCCCGATTGGCTATTGTTGACCCAACCCTGACCTATGGGTGCCCCCAAAGAGTTACCGCCACCGCTGGCATAGATGCTCTCACCCATGCCATTGAGTCCTATACCAGTATCAACGCCAGCACATTTACCGACGCCCTGGAGGTTGAGGCAATGCGACTTATTGGCAGTAGCCTCAGGGCGGTGGTCAAGAATGGTTCAGATAAGGAGGCACGGAACCGTATGGCTGAGGGGGCACTGTTCGGCGGGTTCGGTATTGCCCACGCTGGTGGCGCCGCCGCCCACGCCCTTGCCTACCCCCTTGGTTCACGGTTTCACATCCCCCACGGGGTAACCGTTGGGCTGTTATTGCCCTATGTTATGGAATGTAACCTGCCGACTAACCCCACTAAATATGCCACTATTGCCCAAAGGCTGGGGGTGAAGGCACAGGGGCTCTCTCTTCAGGAGACAGCCGAAAAAGGAGTAGAGGCATTTAAGACTCTGGCGGCAGATATTGGTATTCCCCTCCATCTGCGTGACCTGGGAATACCCAAAGAAGCTTTAGAAGAGCTGGCGGTAGCCAGTATGGAGGTTACCCGGCTCCTGAATAATAACCCCAAGAAACTCAGCCTGGATGATGTTAAACGCATCTGGCAAAATGCGTGGTAAGATAGGCTGTTGCTGGTTCTAGGGCATAATAGCCTTAAGAATATCCTTATCCAGCCGCTTGAACTGGGAGAGCCATTCCAGCCTCTGCTGCTTTAGGTCTTCGGATAGCTTCTGTATCTGCTCTCTAGAGTAGTAATTATCAAGGTCAAAGCGATTGAGGTCAATGTCGGGGATTTGGACTGGCACCTCGTAACCCCAGAATTCGTCCTTTTTCCATATAATCTTATTCCGGGCTATCATCTCTAATATCTTTACCGAGTCTTTTACCGTTATCTTTTGCCCCCTCTCAGCGCCACCCACCATCCCGGTATTCAAGATGTAACACTGTATGTCAGGATTATTCCTCAGGATATTGAGAAAAATATTGCCCTCCTCATCCTCTGAACCCACAATAAAGGGGTTAGTGCCCACAACCCTCCGTAATTTACCAGCCTCAGCCGGGTCACCAGCTGAAGTCTCCACCGACTCACCCAGCATGAAGGCAGCGGCTGCCCACTCCGGTGAGAGACGCATTGCCGGGGGCAGGATATCCGAACGCCGGGTGATAAATATGACAAAGTCGACCTTTTCCAGGTCAATCTTATTATCGGTAAAAGCAATATCGTGTCTTTTCACCATTGCCCGACCATTTGAGGTCAAGGTGGTGTCAAAGAAATCAACCTTACCTGTTGCCGGGTCGACACAGACATTTTCCAGTATCGCCCGGGGGCTTATTGCCGCCGCATATAACAGCGGCTGTGAGTCAGGCTCCAGCCCATCCGTCTTCAGATAGAACGACTCCTCGGTACCGATGGCACTGCCATCACATCTAAGTATTACCACGTCATCCTGGCGAATTACTACTCTCTCCGGGGGGCGTAGCCAGTGGGAATGGCAGGAGAGCGACGTCTTCCCGGTACCGCTGAGACCAAAGAGGATAAAGCCAAAGTCCCGCAGCTTCCCATCCCGGAACACCCGTATAATCTTACTCGCCGCATGAAGCCCAAGATTGCCCTCCTTCTTCGCCCAATACATCACCTGGCGAAGCATCGCCTTCTTATTCTCACCCTTGTAATCGCTACCCAGAATCAGTGTCAGACCCGACTCGGGGAAAACCAGGACCCTCTTTTCCGGCCACTCGGCAACGGTAATAGATATGAAGTCAGGCTCACCACCTTCGGGGAGAAACAAGGTATTACCCCACATTAGCGGTATCCGGGGATAATCAGCGGAAACATATACCCGACAATTCCTTTTGAAGCCTGGAGTGTGACACATTACCCGGTCAAGCTGTATCACCTCTTTAGTCTTCAAGTATTCCAGGACCTTGCGGATAAGTTGGTCATCTTCCGGGTCAGGCTTCCCCGTCACCACCTCGGTAAACTTGGCAATCCTATTCCGCACATTTGTGGTTACGGCCAGATTGCCGAACTCAGTTATAACCCCTCCCTTCTCAAACGCCCACCCCCTGAGTGTTTCATCGGAGGGATTATCAATTATCCCCTTCGGCTTGAACATTTCCAGATATTTGGCGCATATATCCGGCGTAGCCTGCCTATCCTTCATACCACTACCCCCTAAAGCTAATTAAACTAGCCTACAAATTATAGCATACAATAAGCTTTAGATTGTATTCAGCCCCCCATTTTCGGTATATTAAGCTTATGATTTGTACATGTCATCCCGGTGATACCCAGAAAATATACCTTATCATCAATGAGGCGGCTAAAGCCTATGAGGGCGTCATACCGACTGACCGCTATCACCAGCCCTATATGACTATGGAGGAGCTTAAGCGGGAAATGAAGCGGATGACCTTCTTCGGCTGGGAGGTAAACCAGGAGCTGGTCGGTATAATGGGCTTTGAACCAATTAAGGACGTTACCCTCATCCGCCATGCCTATGTCTTGCCCCGGTGGCAGAGGCAGGGAATAGCCAGCAGACTCCTGGCGCACCTCAAGGGTCTGGTTACTACCCCCCGCCTGCTGGTAGGCACCTGGACTGACGCCTACTGGGCGATAGAGTTTTATGTCAAGCACGACTTCACCCTTATGCCCGACAAGGACGAACTACTCAAGACCTACTGGGACATCCCCCCGCGCCAGATAGAGACCTCAGTGGTTTTGGGGGTGGAGGTGTAGTAAGTAGTAGTCAGGGCGCTTCAATGTTACCTTCACTTACTACTAAATCTTTATGCCTGTAGTTACCATACTTATATGCCCACCATAACATAGTCCCAGCGTATCCTTCATAGATATTCAAATCCCTATGCGGTTTAAACCTATACCAATCCATGAACTTGGTATCAAAATGGTCAAGTATATTGTCAATCAACTTCTGGTATTCGCAAAGGATAAAACCAAAGTATTGTCTAATATCCTCGTACTCCTTGGTAGTACGTCCCTTCGTACCGAAATGCCCAAGTATGGTTTTACCGTCTTGATCGCGCCTGAAAGAAACTAGAAGTGATTCATAATAATGCTCCAAATCAACTCTCCTGCCCCTCATTTCAGGAAAGTGAACAATTGTTTGTCCGAGTAGTATAGAAAGGTCTTTGGGTAGCTTCCCATTTTTAGCTTTAGTGAGAAGGCTATTAAAGCTTTTAGTTACTCCTGAATTTGGTTCGTTTTTGTCATAGAAGTATTTTGTTACCCCTGATACATCATCAAATAGTATACGGACTAGCAGATAACATACCTTCAAGAAACTCCTTGCCTCAGAATAAGCTTGATAATCAATTTGCTGACCAGCTATAAGTGGTGTTTCCTCAAGTATTGTTAGCTTAACATCCAGATATGAAAGCATTACAGACAAGTCATGAGTATTGTCGCCTAAAGAAACGAGTTCCTGTGGAATATCAACAGGAGGTTGCACCTTTAATATTTGGTTCATTATGAGACGCCAGTTACCGATATAACCACTTAGATTGTTCTGATGATGGATAATCTTTAGTCTTTGTGAAGTCATTTTACTTCAACTTCCCCCTTATGTCTCGTCAAGGTGTTTTTCGCCTATTTTACAACTACCTTCCCCCCCCACACCCCATCTCCCCTAACCTCCGCTAGCTTTAGTGGCAGGAGTTTGTTGGTTAAGTCGGCGGTGGTTTTGGTATAGACCTTGATGTAGTTGGCGGTGTGACCTGACCAGACGCCGTTGGACTGCTGCTCAAATAGTACCGGCATCGTCCTGCCCAGAAAGCGACGGCTGAAGTTTTGGGCGCTTTCTTGAGCCAGAGCCAGCATTTTCTGGCTTCGCTCTTTTTTAATCTTATCGCTGACCTGGTGGGGCATCTGGGCAGCCTGAGTCCCCTGGCGTGGCGAGTAGGCGAAGACGTGAATTCGGGCAAATTCCACCCGCCGGCAAAACTCATAACTCTCCTCAAATTCCTCATCAGTCTCACCGGGGAAGCCGACCATAATATCGGTGGTGATAGCTGCCTCGGGCACCTGAGCCCGAATTAAAGATACCGACTGTTCATAATCACTAACAGAGTAGCGGCGTTTCATCCGACTGAGCACCCCATCGCTGCCACTCTGAAGTGACAGGTGAAAGTGAGGGCACAGCCTCCGGTCACGCCATAGGCCGATAAGCTCGGGGGAGATTTCCTGGGGCTGGAGGGATGACAGCCTCAACCGTTCCACACCAGTCTCATTTAAGATATGCTCCAGTAAGCCGTTTAGATTAACCCCGTCATAATTGTAGGCACCAATCTTGACCCCGGTTAACACCACCTCCTTATAGCCTTGAGCCGCCCGATGTCTGACTTCGGCAACAACGTGGTCAACCGGTAAGCTCTTCTCCCTGCCCCTGACCAGGGGGACAATACAGTAGGCGCAGAAGCTATTACAGCCATCCTGGACCTTGACCAGGGCACGAGTCCTGAAACCGGCATCGTGGTTGGTAGTCAAATCCCCTTGAACCGAGAGTGGGCTGCCCATACAGCCCGACTCCTTTAGCAGCCGGGGTAGATACGCCTTTTCATTATTGCCCACGACCAGGCTAACCCCTTCAATCTGGGCCAGTTCTTGAGGGGCCCGCTGGGCATAGCAACCGGTGGCTATCACCAGAGCATCAGGACTTCGCCGGTGAGCCAACCTGAGCCGATGTCGCGATTTACTGTCGGCGGTATGAGTAACGGTGCAGGTATTTAGTATATAGACATCAGCCTCATCAAGCGGAGATACCAGCTGGTACCCGGCTTCAGCCAGTTGTCGGGCTAAAAGCTCTGTCTCAGCCTGATTGAGCTTACAGCCCAGGCTATCCAGGGCAACCTTTATCGTTTTTGACCTTTTGCCCATCTTAACCAACCTCCTGCCCCTTTACACCAGCATTATATGTTTCATATTCCTGGCTGGTCAAATTGAAGAGCAGGGGGGGAATACAGTATAATATATGGCATAAAGATGGCGGTTGCGGTCTGGAGGCGGATGAGCATTAGGAAGAAATCATAGGAGGAGAGCTGGTAAATGGTATATGGAAAACGGATGGACCATTTGACGGAAGTCTTCAAGGACGAACAGCACAGGAAGGACTGGCAGTTCTGGAGTCGGGATGAAACCGATGATGAGGCGCTAGTAAGAAGAGTGGTTCGGGATGCGCGAGAAACTCAGCTTAAATATCGGGCTTGTGGCCAGACAGCTTTATATCCCTTAGCCCTTCATCTCGGTCTGGGGGGCAGGGAGAGCATAGTAGCCATGACCACCCTCACCGGAGGCTTTGGTGGTAACGAGATTTGCTGTGCGCTGGTGGGAGGAATCGCTGCCATTGGTCTGGAGTTCGGACGAGTGGACTTTACCGAGGAAGGCGGACCACGTTCTAGGGGGCACAGCACTTTTACCCTGGCCCAGGCGCTATCGGCTGAACTCAGGAATCGGTTTGTCGAACGTACTGGTGGTTTAATTCGCTGTGGTGACCTGTGTGATAAGCATTTCGGCAAGCGCCTGGCTCCACCTGACCGCAAAGAACCCATGCAGTTGGAGCGAATTAAATCGGGCGAGGTTTTCTCAATGTGGTCTACCTACGCTGCTGAGCTAGTTGCTCTAGCCGCCGAGATAGCTTGCGAGATAATCCTGCGGTCGAGAAGGCAGAGGGGAATTGTTACCCCGCTGATGGCTTTCCCGTGGTACAACAGGACCTGGGAATCAATGAAACTAACCGAATTATTGAAACCAGAGGAGAGTTGAGTTCCGACTTACCATTTTCTCACTCTGAAAGGGAGGATTAGCTTAGCTATGGCAAAAGACGAGTTAACAACATTAATGCAAATGGCGATAATGGATGCGGTACGCAAAGAGATGATTGAGCGTACCGATATTGGTAAACACGCCAGGACAATAATTTCGGATTATGATGCCCCGGGACCGACCCTGTGGACGGAGCCGATGGTTAGACAATTTGCTGATGTGCTGGAGGGGTTGGTTGACCAAGGCTATCTAGCCTGGAAGACTTACATTCTGCGAGTTGAACCCACGGAAAAGGGCAAGAAGTTCATCACTGATAACCAAGCCGAACTGGACAAGCTGCCTAAGGTTGACGATAGCCGAGACTGGTTTAAACAGCAACGCAAAAAAATGGCTCTCTAGAGCTGAGATAAGATTTGCCGATACCAGCCCTAGACTTTAGCGGGAGTGTCAACAATAAATAACAGAGTTGTGGTTACTGGCATAGGTATTTTATGTCCAGTTGGTCGGAATGCCTCTTCTACCTGGGAAGCCCTTATTGCTGGTAAGTCTGGTATTGACTATATCACCCTGTTTGACTCTGAGCCCTTTGCCACCAAATTTGCCGGTGAGGTAAAAGGATTTAACCCCACTGATTATGTCAACCGCAAGCAAGCCCGCCACATGGACCGCTTTGTTCAACTGGCAGTAGCCGCCAGCTCCCATGCGGTGAAACAAGCCGAAATACAAATTACCCCCGGTAATCAGGATAATATCGGGGTCATAATCGGCAGTGGCTTTGGGGGACTACTTACCCTATCTGAACAAATAAGAATACTGCGGGAAAGGGGACCGGATAGAGTAAGCCCCTTCCTGGTGCCAATGCTGCTTGCCGATATGGCTTCAGCCCAGGTATCAATCGTGCTCGGAGCTAAAGGACCAAACCTTGGCACCACATCGGCGTGCTCCAGTGGCTCAGATGCCATAGGCACTGCTTATGAAATCATCAGGCGTGGTGACGCTCAAGCCATGCTGGCTGGTGGCAGTGAGGCGGCAGTAACCCCGATAGGGATTGCCGCCTTCAATGCTCTCAGGGTTCTCTCTACCCGAAATAGCCAGCCCCAGTTAGCCTCACGCCCTTTTGATGCTGAACGCGACGGCTTTGTCCTCAGCGATGGAGCTGCTGTCGTTGTGCTGGAAGATATCTCCTTCGCCCAGAGGCGAGGAGCCAGCATTCTGGCTGAAATTACAGGCTACGGAATCAGCAGTGATGCCTATCATGTTACCCAGCCGACTGAAGATGGGGAGGGTGCGGTGAGGGCTATGCAGATGGCGCTTAATAAAGCCGGACTGGCTACTACCGAAATTGATTATATTAATGCTCATGGCACATCGACCCCGCTAAACGACAAAATGGAAACTAGAGCGATAAAGGCTGTGTTTGGCGATACTGCCTGCCACATTCCAATAAGCTCAACCAAGTCAATGATGGGGCATCTACTCGGGGGTGCCGGGGCTGTTGAGGCAGCAATATGTGTTATGGTTATTCAACACGGCATAATACCGCCGACGATAAATCTCACCCACCCCGACCCTGAATGCGATTTAGACTATGTGCCTAATATAGCCCGCCAGGCCAGGGTTACCACCGCCCTGTCTAATTCTTTCGGCTTTGGTGGTCATAATTCAGTTCTGGTCTTGCGACAATATGGTGAGGCATAAACTTGAATCATAGTCGTTGGAACATTCTACCTCCAGCTCCAGCCGAGTACCTGGCTAACACCTCAGACTTCCCGCCACTGATAGCTCAGCTCCTGTATAACCGTGGTCTCACTGAACCATCTCAGTTAGAATCATTCCTGGCCGCTGATAAATGCCTGTCAGGTAATCCCTTCCTGCTGCCTGATATGCACCGGGCGGTAGCTAGAATTTACCAAGCTTTGCTTTCTGGCGAAAACATTGCCATCTATGGAGACTTTGATGCTGATGGCATCACCGGGACTGCCCTGCTGGTGCTGGGGCTATCCAGCCTGGGCAGTAAGGTCACCCCTTACATACCACACCGCCTGACTGAAGGTTATGGACTTAAAACAGCTACCCTGGAGAACTTTTGCCGGCAAGGTGTTAGCCTGGTTATCACTGTTGATTGCGGAATCACCGCCTTCTCCCAGGTTAAGAAGGCACAAAGGATGGGTCTCAATATAATTATTACCGACCACCATACCCCTCCGACCGAAATCCCACCAGCTATTGCCGTGGTTAATCCTAAAATGCCCAACTCAAACTACCCCTTCTCAGAACTGGCTGGCGTTGGGGTAGCCTTCAAGCTTATTCAGGCTCTGTTCCAGGGTGTGGGTAAGGAGAAGGAATTGGACGAACTAATAGACCTCGTAGCCCTGGGGACAGTAGCTGATATGATGCCCCTACTGGGGGAAAATCGGTACCTGGTTAAGCAAGGACTGAAGCTAATTAATGCCACCCCCCGCCTTGGAGTTAGGGAAATGATAACCCAGGCCGGATTAAACCTCGGCAGCCTTGATACCGAGAGTATTTCCTGGGTTCTAGCCCCGCGTTTAAACGCTGCCGGCAGATTAGCACATGCCATGGGCAGCTACAAATTGCTGACCACCGACTCGCCACAAGAGGCACGCCAGCTAACTATATGGCTGGAGCAGAAAAACGCTGAGCGGCAAAAATTAACCACCAATACCCTAGCCAAAGCCAGGGAGCAGGTATTGGCTCAAGGAATCTTACCCCTTTTAGTCGCCAGCGATGAGGACTATCCCAGTGGAATCATGGGACTGGTAGCCGGCAGGCTTGCCGGGGAATTCTGTCGCCCGGCAATTGTGATTAGGACCGGTAAGCAGACAAGTAGCGGTAGTTGCCGCAGCATCCCTGAGTTTAATGTTATCCAGGCTTTAAACCAGTGCCGTGGTTTACTTCTTCACTTTGGCGGGCACCCCCAGGCAGCCGGTTTCACCCTACCCACTGAAAATCTGGCTCGTCTTAAGCAAAAACTGTTACAACTGGCATCTACCCAGCTAGCCAGGGTTGACCTTCGCCCCAGCCTGGATATTGATGCTGAGATTACACTGGCTGACCTCGCCGGAGATACTTTCCCATCAATTCAACAGCTAGCTCCTTTTGGTCGAGGTAATCCAGCACCTACCTTCCTCAGCCACGGAGTAGAGGTCATTGATTGTCAGACAATGGGCAGTAGCGGAGAACACCTGAGGCTGAAACTAAGGCAAAGTGGCACTGTCTGGGACGGGGTAGCTTTTGGATTTGGTAACAATCTGGCAGAGGTTTCCTCACCCCTTGATATTGTTTATAACCTGAAAGTAGACCAGTGGGGTGGGGAGGAGAGGCTCAGGCTCAATATCCTCGACTTTGCCTCCAGCCATAAAGAAGCAAAAGGGCTATAGGAGGCATCAGTCTGGTTACCTGCCCAACCATAGATAGCCTTCAATCGAGAGTTCAAACTTTCTTCAGCGGTAAAACCGCATTGACCCTTTCTAACCACTGGGTCCTTTTGAAATCTCCTCTCGCCTAAACTCTAAGTTACGGGCCGGTAAACCTGCTTACTGATACCTCCTATAGCCCAGGCTCTATCTTACTGGCTCAAACCCACTAGTGTTCCATAGGCTTAAATTAACCTAATATATTAGTGATTAGTATGCCTTCTTTCTTCTAGCTCGTAAGAAAGCAATTATTCCCACCACAACCATTCCACCTACTACTCCCCCCAGTACCGGCCAATTGATTGTCCTAGCTGGCGATGGTGCTGATGGCGGTGGGGTAGTCTCTGCCGCCGCCACCCCCACCGAATGCCCAACCCATGTTGCCGCTATCTCCTCAGCTAAGTTATCTGACAGCATGCCGTTGGCTAGGCTTACACTACTGCTGTCGTCCTCAGAGCCAATGACATGAAAGTGTAACACTGCCAGATAGCCGGAGCCACTCACCCCGTCTAAGCCGGGAACATTCTGAACAATTGTCCATGTCCCCGAGCTAATCTCATTAGCGATATCAACCGGTATGGTTGCTGAGCCTATGAGCCCCGAGGTTACCTCATCCAGCCGAAGCACCGAAGCATCAAACGAGACGTCATAATTACAGCCATCAAAGCCCACGACCTCGCTGATATTAACATTGGCCGTAAAATCGCTATCGGGGGCTACCTCATCCGGGGCATCAATGCTAACTGTAACCTCTGGTGTCGCCGCCACTGGAACCACAGCTCCGCCACACAGAAGCAGTACCGTAATGGTTACTATGCCCAGAATTCTCGTCGTTCTTCTCATTGCTATCCTCTCTTACATCACTCATTAAGCTCGGTCAACTTTAGCTTAACCCAGACCGGCAATTACCCTCTCTATCTTGGTAATATCCAGAGCATTAACACTGCCATCCTGATTGGCATCAGCCCCCGGTGTTTCGGCATCCAGTCCGCCTATGGTCCTCTCCACCTTGGTGATATCCAGGGCGTTGATGCTACCATCACCAGTGGCATCCCCGGGCAGTACCGAAGAAGTGACATCTACCGAATCCCCAACCCATACTGCTGCTATCTCCTCAGCCAGGTTATTGGACAGCATCCCGTTAGCTAGACTTATACTACTGCTGTCACCTTCAGAGCCAATGACATGCAAGTGCAATACTGCCAGATAGCCAGAGCCACTTACCCCAGCTATGCCGGGAACATTCTGAACCAGCCGGTATGTCCCCGGGCTAATCTCATTATAGATGTCAACCGGTATTGCTGTCGAGTCTATCAGTCCTGAGGTTACGTTGTCCAGCCGAAGCACGGAAGCATCAAACGAGACATCATAGTTACAACCATCAAAGTTCATGACCTCGCTGATATTAACATTAGCCGTGAAGTCACTACCGGCGGCTGCTTCATCAGGGGCATCAATGCTGACCATAACCCCAGCCTCAGTGGTAAAGCTCCAGGAGTAGGCTGAGGCTAGTGGATTGCCAGCAGCATCGGTAACAGCCGTGCTCAGGGTAGCGGTATAGGTGGTGCCTTCCTCAAGGTCAGCACCGGGGGTGAAGGTAGCCGTATAGGTACCGCTATCATAGACGACACTACCTGATACACCATCCAGAGTAAAGCTACTGGTGGTGATGGTTGCGGCATCCATTGGCTCATTGAAGGTAGCGCTAACGGTGGTGCCCACGGCGACACCAGTGGCATTAGCCTCGGGGGCAGTGCTGGTTACCGAAGGGGCGGTGGCATCAACAGTAAAGCTATCACTGGCGTAGTTTGCCTCAGCCGTGGTATTGGTAGCTGAGTCAGTAGCCCTGACATATACCGTATGCGCCCCGTCAGAAAGCTCAGCGGTGGTAAAGGTATAGCCCTCGCTAAGGCTATCAAAGGCACCGTCACCGACAATAGCCGCCGTCCAGCTCCCACCATCAACCTTATACCCCACCGAACTGATATTACTTGAGGTATCGGTTGCCGTCCCGGTGAAGGTTGGGGTATTGTCGTTGGTCGGGTCAGGCGTCAGCTCAACTATGGTTACCGATGGTGGTGTGGCATCTTGAACAGTCACCGAATCACCAACCCATGTTGCCGGTATCTCCTCAGCCAGGTTATCTGACAGCATACCGTTGGCTAGACTTATACTACTGCTATCGCCTTCAGAGCCAATAACATGGAAGTGCAATACTGCCAGATAGCCAGAACCGCTTACCCCAGCTAAGCCGGGAGCATTCTGAATAACCCGGTATGTCCCCGGGCTAATCTCGTTACAGATATCAACCGGTATGGCTGTTGAATCTATCAGCCCTGAGGTTACATTATCCAGGCGAAGCACCGAAGCATCAAACGAGACATCATAGTTACAAGAATCAAAGTCCACGACCTCGCCGATATTGATATCAGCCGTAAAATCACTACCGGCGGCTACCTCATCAGGGGCATCAATGCTAACTGTAACCTCTGGTGTCGCCGCCACTGGAACCATGGCTCCACCCATAAGCAATGCCGCAATGATTATTATGCCTATAACTTCCATTATTTTTTTCATTCCTGTCCTCCCTCACGTTACCCATTCCCCCCTCCCCTTCGGAGGGGGGAATGGGTTTTAACTGAGACTGGCGCCCTTCCAGCCTCTATTAGGCCTACTATCTTTAGCTTGGCTTAACCCAGACCGGCAATTATTATCTCTATCTTGGTGATGTCCAGGGCATTGATATTGCCGTCCTGATTGGCATCAGCGCCAGGGGTTTCGGCATCCAGCCCGGATATAATCCTCTCCACCTTGGTGATATCCAGGGCATTGACGTTACCATCGCCATTGGCATCCCCGGGCACCACTGAGGTGACATCTACCGAATCACCAACCCACGTTGCCTCTATCTCCTCAGCCAGGTTATT